>Ga0307445_10000688_pt1 | contig 18642 bp, 18 predicted proteins | sample SalMarSW160330MG_FD_202147 | JGI IMG/M metagenome (GOLD analysis project Ga0307445, IMG submission 202147) | Salt marsh sediment microbial communities from the Plum Island Ecosystem LTER, Massachusetts, United States - SW1603-30 | ecosystem: Environmental > Aquatic > Marine > Intertidal zone >... | reverse complement strand
ATATTCTTAATGTGTGCATTCCCAAAAGTAATGTCCATATTTTTCTTTAAATTCTTCAGCAAATTCATTTATTTTTGGTCGTATGAATTCATATCCGTCTTGAATGCATTCATAATTAACTGGAAGTGAACCTAACACTTCCCCATCAACTTGGCATACATATGATTCACGTTCAAATGTCTTCATCTCTATTCTCACTTTCTTACTCTGATATTCTTTAATATCAGGATGAGGGAGTAGAGAGGCATTGTACATTCTCCTGAATTGTCTAGCTAATTTAACCTTATCAATATTTACAACACTTATATCAAAAAGACCATCTTCAGTACTAGCTCGTTGACAAATAAACATCCCTCCACCGTATGCTCCTGAAAGTCCAACTGCAGCAAGATTGGCCTCACCCTCATATGTATCATTATCCATTTTAACGATGATCTCTTGGTTTTCCCATTCTTTTAATAAGTGTAAAATAATCATATTATAGTCCTTTTCTTTGTTTTCATTTGATCTACGAGCTACCTCACTGTCGAACCCTTGAGAACCAATGCCTATGAAATATCGTTCCGTTCCGTCGTCTCTTTTGGCATGACCTATATCAGATTTGCTTGAATACCCTTCTGCAATAATTTCACAAGCACGTTTTATATCTGCTCTATAGCCTACTGCCGCGGGAATATCGTTTCCAGATCCCATGGGTATAAAACCACACAATTCCCCTGTATTTGATGTGATAACTCCATGCAGTACTTCGTTTGCTGTACCATCACCGCCAGCTCCGATTACACGATAACCGTCTTTAGCAAATTGGTATGCTAATTGCATTGCGTGTTCTGCATATTCAGTTGCGTGTAAATTATAAGAAACATTTAATTTATCTAAGTATTTCTTTACATCTTCAATTTCTTCCTTAACTTTCCCTTTATTAGCAATTGGGTTATAGATTATTGCATAATCGACCATAAATTTCACATTGTATACTGGGTATAAAACAGTTTAAAAAGATGTTTTAATGTTATTTTAAACATTAACCTATAAATACCTTTTTAAAATCTTGAGATAATTATGAAGAGAGCTAATAAAGCTTTTTGAAACAATCCCAGTGTTTAAAAAAACTGCTCATATTATATACCAAATATAAAAAAATTAGCCAGATATTGTAAAACCATCAAAAACAATAGAGGGAATTTCACCAATATCGGTTAATTTTGAATCGTTTCCAATAGCAATGATTTGGTTAAAACATTTATATAAATTACCCGCAATAGAAACTGAATCGATCGGATTAGTAATTTCACCATTTTCAATTTTGTATCCTTGTGAACTAACAACAGAGAAATCACCAGAAATTAAATTCGCAGTATGCATTCCTAATAAATAATCCATTACAAGAATTCCATTTTCAACTTCGGTAATCAAACTCTCATAATCCTTCGAACCAGGGGAAACACAAATAGAATTTGGAGTAATCATTGGTATTGATTCATATATTTGTAGTGCATCTCGCTTAGCATTACCTGTATTTACAGATCCGTGAATTTGACTGTAATAATTATCAAAAATAAAATTTTTCAGAATACCCTTTTCAATAATAGGAGTTCTTTGACGTGCAAATCCTTCATCATCTATTGCTTGAGTTTTAGGATCTTCAGGTAATTGGCCATTGTCAATTATATTAAGAAAAGGAACTCCAATCTGTGAATTAATTTTATCTTCAAAAGCACTTCTTCCTTCTACGACACTTTTTCCATTGATGCTATTATAAAGTGCTGCTTGTAGAAGTTGTCCAGTAGTATCATTATCAAATATAATTCTCATTTGACCTGTATAATCAAGTGGTTTAGATTTCAGCATTTTTACTGTTTTTTCAGCAACTTGATTACCTAATCCCTCAAATTTTGGGATCCCACGACCTAAAACATAACCATATGATGCTTTAGTTTTCGAATTTTGCGTAGCTGTTATTTCTGTATAAATTTGTCCATTTGTAATGGCAGAACTTTTTGAAATTCCGAGTGTATTTCCAATCGCTATCACTCCATAAGATAAAGAAGCATTGATCTCAACTGATTTTATACGGGCGTCATAATTTTTTGCTTCATCATAAATTTTTAGAATACCCTTTACCACATCTTCAGGAGAAAAATTAATTATATCTTTATCGATTCTTCCTTCATTTCCAACTTTAGTATCTTGGACGAAAGTCTTCCACTTATCATCATCCTGAGTGTTTTTCGTAGCTTCAAGAGCAGATTTTATAGCAAAAGATATTTCTGAATCTTCAATTCCTGAAGCTGAAGCAAATCCTATTTTCTGTCCCACTTGACATCTACACCCAACTCCAATTATTCCTCCTTGTTTAGCATCTATCAATCCTGTATTCATTTGAACGGTTATGTTTTGAATATTGCTTATATATAGTTCCAAAGCATCAGCTCCTAAATTTTTACCTTCTTTTAATCCTGAATCAATTTTTGCTAATAGATCAGATTTCCAATCATCAAAATCAATCATCAATTTGATTCACCCCCAAATCTTACATTGTTAACAACTAATTTTGGACCTCCAAGACCTACAGTTAATGGACCCTGTCCTGATTTTCCACATCCTCCAAAAAATGGTGCTACGATTTTAATTTCTTTCGTTGCGTTTTCGATTCGAGTAATAAAATCAAGAATATTTCCAGTTAAACTAACATCTCGTAAGGGGTATTGTATTTCCCCGTTTTCGATCCAATAAGCTCTATTTGCATTAAATAAAAAGTCCCCACTGCCCTCAACTTGTCCACCAGAGGATTGTATTGCATATATGCCTTTATGTAAAAGTTCAAGTGCCTCTTCTTCACTATTTAAATCCCCTGGACCAAAATATGTATTTTTCATTCGAGGAATTGGAGCAAATGTAAAATCAACTGCTCTGGAATTACCTGTTAATTCGCCACCTAATGCTTTAGCTGTTGTACGAGAATTTAAAAATCCTTTATAAATTCCATCTTCCATCAATATTGTTTTTAAAGTTTTAATTCCTTGGTCGTCATAAGGCAGAAAGTACGGAAATACTAAATTGGAGCGATTTAAAACACCTTCATCAATTATGCTAACAACATCCGAACCTAATTTTTGATTAAGCTTATCATGAAGAGGAGATCCTTTACTAAGTAGAAAATCAGCCTCTGTTAAATGTCCAAATGATTCATGAGCAAGAACTCCTCCCAATAAATTCTCTATAAGTGCTCTAAATTCACCAGCAGGAGCACGCTTTGCTTTACTTTTTTCTTTAGCCCTTAAGGCTGCATTTTTTCCAAAATCTTCAGGTGTTAGTCCATCGTTTTTATAAGCTTCTAATCCTACAGATCCGCCTCTTCCGTCAAACCCAGTAACTAAATTTCCATTGAATTTAGATACTACAATACACCTAATATCAAAAAGATTAGGCTTCCAACTTATTTTAGTCCCTTCAGAATTGGTAAAGATTTTTTCTCCATACATCTCACCTAATAACAAATTTAGAGAGTTTATATTCTCTCCATATTCTTTTGCAGAAGATTCCATTCTATCTATTAATTCTATCTTATTTTCACTATCTACTAACCAAGGTGGTTCTTTTAAATCATGACTTAGTTGTACTTCTATAGGATCTTTTCGATCTATTTCAGATCTTATCAGTACAGAGGGAGCGATTGCTTTTGCTATTTTAAGAGCTTTTAATAATGTACTTTCCAACACATTACTATTAAGATCTGCAGAAAAAGAATAAGCTGTTGCACCTTGATAATAAACATTAAATCCAATTCCACTTCTCTTAGATGTTTTGAATTGAGTTATTATCCCGTTTTCTTTTATAACCGTTTTTAGAGTAATTGAGTCATAACGGGCATCGACAAAATCTGCCCCTAAGGATTCTGCTTTTTGTATTAATGTTTGTAATTTATCAAACATAATTTTTCATTATATTTTAAGAACGTAATAAATAAATAATTTCTTTCAAAAAATAGAATTATATTCAAGATAAATATCTTTATTTCTCTTTCCATTGCATTCCGCATTGGTCACATAAATATTTCTTTCCATAAATTCTTGGATAATCACATAGTAAATCAGATTTATCAGTCATTTCATGGATTTTGTATAAGTTAGAATCACCACATATAGGGCAAACTCTTCGACCTTCTGGTTTTGGGATAATTAACATATCTCCGTGAGGGATGAAACCATTTAGCATATCTTTATACAAATCCTTGTTAAATATTCCATGATTAAAATCTTGCTCATCAAGCTTTTGGATTGTTTCCTCTAATTGATTATCTTCTTCTTCCTTACAGATTTTCATGTAACTTAATATTATTGGTTTGATTTCATTATTGCTGGGTAAACGATTAAATTTTTCATGAAAATTTTCAATAAAGGATAAGACTCGTCTCTTCTCGACAGAAAATCCTAAATCTTCAACCTTTTCAATAATATAAGTGACAATTTTTTCTTTTGAAAGAGATTCTTCCATTAACATGATTTTATTCTTATCCCAATGCCCTTAATTATTTTTAGATCTAACGAGATGCCAACATCAAATAAATAAGAAGTTATCATTTATATTAGTTACTTCTAAATACTTGTCTATGATTGATTAATTACTTGCTACAGCGAATCAAATGTTTAAAAAATGAACCCAATGATATGAACTGATTAAAATTGTGAAAGATGATTATTTTTTCAATGAATTATTCAAATAAATGAAAAAAAATAGTCGTGCTATAAAAATATAAATGTGAATTATTATTTATTTACTCTAGATACTCCTATATATCTAAATTATGGAAAAAACAAATAAGAAAGATCCCTCAGAGGATAGCAGAAAACAAGTTACAAGGAAAAAAGTTATCGTTGCTGTATTATTAATTAGTTTTGCTTTTTTTGGATCATTTATGATTTATTTTATTTTACAAGTCAGCCTTAATACCCAAACACCTGTAGTAGTTGTCGTTTCAGGTTCAATGAGACCAACTATCAATGAAGGGGATATTCTATTCGTACAAGGAAGAGATCCATCCTTGATTCAAAACGGCTCAGCCGTAGAAAAGGATGGAGATATTATTGTATTTAATGCATATGGGTTGTGGTTAAGTGCACCCAAAGATCCAATTGTTCATCGAGTCATTGGTAAATGGTATGAAAATGGTACTTGGTATTTCCAAACGAAAGGTGATGCCAATTCATTACCAGATCCCGTTCCTATAACTGAAGATAGAGTTATTGGAGTAGTCATTGGTGGAATACCTTTTATTGGTTGGATAAAAATAGTTCTTACAGATTCTGGATTGTTAATCCCCTTGCTCGTCATTATTTCAGTCTTATTAATCATCAGTATTGCAAGAGATTTTCTTAAGGAGGAAAAAAAGGAACCCGAAAAAGAATCTAATTTCAAATAATTTGATGAGTCGACTATTTAACAATCATGTTATAAAACAAATGCATTGTTCTATTTTTTAATAAAATTTTTAAGAATTCTATAATTTGATATCAATGTTAATAATCGTAAATCAATTCTATTTACGATACTACAATACACTATGAAAACAAATCAACACAAAATACACATAAACACAAATTACCTAAAATAAAAAATTGGTGAAATATATGGCTGGAAAAGAAGAAAACTCCGTTTTCGTTGGTCGCAGGCCTACTATGAACTATGTTATGGCTACGATGATGATTCTAAATAAAGGTGAAGATTGCACCGTCAAGGCACGAGGGAGAGCTATCTCACACGCGGTTGATGTATGCGAAATTCTCCGCAACAGATTCCTAAAAGGAACTGAATATAAAGATATTACACTTTCCACCGAGCAACTTGAAGGAGAAGGAGGACAAAATAATAATGTATCCTCCATTGAAATCGTGTTATCTCCTCCAAAATAAATAGAATGAAGTAATCATCTTTTATTAATACGAATTAACACACTAACTTTTTTTTTATAATTTTAAAATAATACGAAACACATTCAATTTGAAGAAATTCGGTTATTAAGACCATCGCTCTATACTCTTTAACCCTCTAATTGTAATAATTAATTAAATAAATCCTTACGCATAAAATGGAAAAAGAAATGTTCTTAATTGTAATGAAAGTTAATCTTCTCTTACTTTTTACAAGTTTCTATTTAATTAGCAAAAGTATTTGTATTTCTAGCAGCATACCATTACAAAAGAAAAACTGCTAGATCTATTGGTTGATAACTCATTTCAATAACATTTAAAAAAAACTACGTGCAAATTAATATTAAAAACAAAATTATTTTATAATATAATTTTTTTTTTCTGAGGGATGATGTATCGTGGCCAAAAAAGCTAGTACAGAAAAAATAGAAGCTTTATTTGTCAAATCTAAAGTACGAGAATATATTAAAAGCAAAGATTGTAATACAGCAAGCGCAGTATTAGATGGCGAATTATTAAATGGCATCATTACTAAGATGCTTGATAAAGCAATAACCCGCGCTAAAGCGAATGGTCGAAAGACAGTAAAAGATAGAGACCTTTAAATTTTTTTTTTTTTATTTTTTTCATTAAAATCCGCTAATCGGTTGTTCTTTGCGACTTTTTCTCGATTTACGCATATGGAATTTTATTTTGGTGTTGTGGGAACGAGGCATTCAGCCATTCTTACTTAAATATTCTTGGGATTATTTGTAAAACAAGGATTAGCATCACTACTACAGACTATGGGAATTAAAACGGTATCTGGAGTAGTTTCCGAAACCGTGGAAGAAATCGTCATTGACAGCCTGGTATAGTATCTCTTTTATTATATAGGTTAATTATACAATTAGCAGTGAATTCCATATGAGTATTTGTTTATACTCTTCTGGGGATTGTTAGTCTGACGAGTTCCAATTTAGGAAAAATGTTTTCTCCAGTTTCTTTATCCTTCCTTTAGAAACAGCTCCTCTTTCCATGGATCTAACTGCTGATTCTTCATATATCGCTGCTGCTAATGTTTGAACAGGCCATTGTTCTCTTGGAATATGCAGTAAAAATTTTAGGGCATTCAAGAAAACTGCAGAACCTCCAATTGGTTTAACTATTGGAACGCCCGCATCTCGCAATAGATTACCTAAATATCTTACTTGGTTAATTCTAAATCTCAAATACTCATATTATGCACCTTTCCTCAAACCACGAGCTACAACCGCCATTTTGGGAGCAATTCAATTTTGCAACTTAAATCCCATACAGGGTATTTATTTAGGGTCCTCAAGATACAATGCAATCAACAGAAATTTAATTTATTAAATAATTTAATATAAATATGCTTTTTTTATCATATCTCTGAAATTAGAAAGATCTGGAAAAAATATTTCATTAAAAAGATTTGAAAAAGAATATTGTAAAAGAGAAAATCATTTAAGTTTTGATTTTATTATTTTTTATTGAATCTGAAATTTAGTTATCGCTTCATTAATTCAGTACTTAAGAATTTTTTTGTAACTTTTTTATTAGCACCAAACTGGTGGCGTATATTTTTTTAAGGGTAAATTAATTATTTCTTGAGTTCGAGAAGATTCATATGACGCTAAAACCAGTTCCAAAGCTGCCCTACCATCATATATCGTTGGAATCCATTTTTCTGGAAATCCAACATCATCGTTTGAAACATCTAATGCTTGGTTTATAAATGATCGAACCTCGCGTGCATAAGAAAGATTCCATTTATCCTTAGGCAGTTCTTTTCCTATATTTTTCATACTTTTTCTCCTTGTTTGTTGTTGAATCCTCATTGGTTCTAAGAAATAGGCGTGAGGAACCTCAAAAAAATAATTCCCTTTTATTCCATGTATCCTTCCTATTTCTTCTCCGAACGGGTCTCCAAATATGGCTTGCGAACGTTCAAAAGATGCAGTTATGTTCTCATTTTTAAATGTTAAAATTATATTCATATGATCTTCGTTAACCCTACTTTGATTAATCCGCCGAACTTGAGCGTAAACACTTTTTATATCACCAAACCACCATCTAAGCAAATCAAAATAATGAGGTCCGTGATCAAGTAAATCTCCACCACCACAGCGCTTATCTAATACCCTCCACATTCTTCCACCTTCAATTAGTTCTTTCTTTGGATTTGGTCCGAGATCAGGTATAGAATGATACCAAAAAATTGAAACATGAAAGATATCTCCAATTGTTTTTTTCATAATCTGTTCTTTAATATATTGAAAAGCATGATCAAATCTTTTTTGAGTAGCAGTTTGAAACAAAATTTTATTTTTTTCAACAGCCTTAATCATTTTATCAACTTCTTCTAAATTTAAACCAAGAGGTTTTTCACATAAAACATGTTTTCCATTTTCAGCGGCTCTGAGAACTTGATTAAGATGAGCCCAGTGAGGAGAACAAATACTTACAGCATCTATATCAGGATTATCTAGTAATTCATCAGGATTAGTATATGCCTTAGGAACTTTATACAAATCTTGAACTTCTTTAAGATGAGCCTCTACGGGATCAGCAATAGCTATAATTTCTGAGAGGGGGGATTTTTGATAAGTTGGTAAATGCCCTATTTTTGCAGCATCCCCGCACCCCACCACACCAACCCTTAATTTTTTATTCGACATAAGAATAATATCTTCAAAGCAAGAAAATAAAAAAACTTTATTTAGAAGATAATCTAAAATAATAAAGATCTTTAGAATTCATAATAAAACAAACTATTCATGAGAGAATGATATGAAAGAAGATATGTTTAAGAACATGACCCTAATAGATTTATCTGTTCCAATCTATAATGATGCTCCAATTTGGAGTGCTGAACCCCGGTGTATCGTTCATAACTGGTTTATTATAGGTCGAAATAGAGGACAAGAAGAAAGAATAAATATGAAGTATTTTTGCATGTCTGGTCACCAAGGAACTCACATAGATGCTCCTTACCACCTTAATAATGAAGGAGTTAAGCTTGATGAAATCCCTTTAAATAGATTTATGGGTTGGTGTAAAGTTCTAGATTTCACGGATAAAAAACTAGGAGATCACTATAATCCTGATGATTTTATTAAAAAAAATGTCCAAAAAGGTGATAATATTCTAATTCATACAGGATGGGATAAATTTTTTGATCCTTTTGATGAGAAATATTTTAATATGGATCATCCACATTTTTCAGAGGACGCAATAAATTGGATTTTAGATAATAAAATTGGAATCCTGGGCATGGATACCCCCAGTACGGATCCTGCTCTAATAGACCATCCAAAAATATTCAAAAATAGGGAAGATTTTCCGATTGTTATAGAATTATTGACTAATCTCGACAAAATCGTTGATAAAGAAGTCTATTTGATCGCATTACCTATTAATGTTAAAGAGGGGGATGGTTCATGGATACGTGCTGTGTGTTTTGTTCCAAACGATTCTTAAAAAAAAAGAGAAATCATTTATTAGGAAATTTGAAATTGAGAATTACTATTATAAAAAGTATTTTGTTAGTCAAATAGATCGTTCTGTTCTAAATAAGTTACGAAAAATGTAAGGAATGCAGCAAGGATAACGTGTTAGTAATTGAAGAAATTTATAAGAAAAAATAATAATCTATTAACCTGTTTTTATTACAAATTATTCTATTCCTAGTAATTGTATGATTAAATTTGCCATTGAATATGGATCCATGCTTTTATCCATGACTAATCTAATGTATTCATCAATCTGTGAATTGGAATGAAGTAATTCTTCAACTTTTTTTGTTAATTTATGCTTAAGTATTTGGAGAGTTTCATTTCTGATCCTTTTAAGGTGATAATTTTCTATCACTCCTGTTTCTTTCAAGAAAGCTTTATGTTCGTTAATAATTTCGAGTAAATTTTCAAAATTCTCTCCAGTTTTTGAATTTACTTTTACGATTTTAGGAGTCCATTTACGAACCTTAGTATTTCCTTGAGTAATATTTTCATAATCATACTTGAAGTTCATAGATAATTCCAACATTTGCATGATCTCTGATACTTTTCTATCTGCACCCGGTAGATCCATCTTATTGACAATAAAGATATCCGTAATTTCCATTATACCAGCTTTAATGGCTTGTATGTCATCACCCATTTCTGGAACCAATAAGACAAGAACACTCTGAGCGGAGCGAAAAATATCTACTTCTGATTGACCTACTCCCACAGTCTCAATAATAACTATATCGCATCCGTAAACGTCTAAAATTTTAATGATATCTTCCGTTGCTCTTGCTAACCCCCCTAATTGACCTCGATTTGCCATGCTTCTTATGAAGACATTATTGGTTGTGAAATGTTTCTTCATTCGAATTCGATCCCCTAATAATGCCCCGCCTGTCAATGGAGAAGTTGGATCTACGCAAATAATACCGACTTTCTTCCCTTCTTTTACAAAAATAGTTGTTAATGTTGAGATTAAAGTAGATTTACCACTTCCAGGTGCTCCAGTAATGCCTAATATATAAGCATTACCAGTATATTTGTAGATATTATTTATGATTTCCTCAGCAGAAGCAATGTCATTTTCTACTATAGTTATAAGACGAGCTGCAGCTCTTGTATCTCCTTTCAAAAGACGATCGATTAATTCTTCGTATCCCATTCTTTTTTTATCTCTTAAGATTAGATTTTACGAATTTAACGATCTCTTTTAATTCTGTTCCGGGACCATAAAATCCCTTTAAGCCATGGGCTTCTAAATTCGGCTTGTCTTCATCAGGGATGATTCCTCCAACGGCAACCAAAACATCATCGATACCATTTTCTTTTAATTTGTCCATTATCATGGGACATAAGGCATTATGAGCCCCACTAAGAATACTAAGCATCACAGCGTCGGGATCTTCTTGGATAATAGTGTTCACAACTTCATCAGGCGTTTGATGAATTCCAGTATAAATAACCTCCATCCCGGCATCTCGAAGAGCTCTCGCTATTACTTTAGCCCCCCTATCATGACCATCAAGGCCAGGTTTACAAACTAAGACTTTGATCTTTCTATTTTCAGGCATTTTATTCCCTCTTAAAATATTGAATCCTCATCATATGTACCAAATACTTCTTTTAAGGTTGTTATAATCTCTCCTACAGAAGTGTATTCCCTAACAGAATCAATGATGTATGGCATTAAATTTTCTGAACCTTGAGCAGCAATTTTAAGTTTCTCTAATTTTGCTTTTACCCTTTCATTATCCCTAATTTTCCGAATTTTGTTTAAGAGATCGATTTGTTCTTTTGAGACTTGTTCATCGATCTTTAAGAGTGGAGTAGAACATGGTTCTCGTAATTGGAAATCATTAACTCCGACAATAATCCTTTCTGTTTTTTCAATTTCTTGCTGGTACTTGTATGATGCGTTAGCAATTTCTTTTTGAAAAAAGTTTGCTTTTATAGCTGGGATGACCCCTCCAAGTTCCTCAATTTGTTCAAAATATGCTTCTGCTTCTTCTTCCATTTTATTAGTCAATGATTCGATATAATAGGAACCAGCAAGTGGATCAACTGTATCTGCAACTCCAGATTCAAGAGCAATTATCTGTTGTGTTCTTAATGCAATCTTTACCGCTTTTTCTGTTGGTAAACATAATGCCTCATCAAATGAATTAGTGTGAAGTGATTGAGTTCCTCCTAATACCGCAGCTAATCCTTGTAAAGTCACTCTGACAATATTATTTTCAGGTTCTTGGGCTGTAAGAGAAACACCGGCAGTTTGGGTATGAAATCTTAATCGCAAAGATTCTGCTTTTTTAGCGCCATATTTATTTTTCATTTTTTTAGCCCAAATCCTTCTTGCAGCTCTATACTTGCATACTTCTTCAAAGAAATTATTATGAGCATTAAAGAAAAATGATAATCTTGGTGCAAAATCATCAACATTCAAACCTCTTTCCATTGCGGCTTCAACATAAGCGAACCCATCTGCAAGAGTGAAAGCTAGTTCCTGAACTGCTGTAGATCCTGCTTCTCGAATGTGATATCCACTTATTGAAATAGTATACCATTGGGGTACGTGCTTTTGACAATATTCGATCGTGTCTATAATTAATCGCATTGATTGTTCTGGAGGAAATATCCAAGACTTTTGGGCGATATATTCTTTTAGAATATCATTTTGTATGGTTCCTCTTAATAAATCTGGAGAATGACCTTGTTTTTCTGCTGTTACAATATACATTGCAAGTAAAATTGATGCAGGTGCATTAATCGTCATTGATGTTGAAATCTTAGATAAATCTATCGAATTGAATAATATTTCCATATCTTTTAGTGTATCTATGCTTACACCTTCTTTACCTACTTCTCCCAGTGCATATTCATTATCGGCTTCATAACCATAAATAGTATGTAAACTAAATGCAACACTCAAACCAGTTTGTCCATGTTCTAATAGAAATTTATAACGCTCGTTTGTTTGTGCTGCGGTCCCAAAACCGGCAAATTGCCGCATTGTCCATAATCTTCCCCGATACATGTTACTATATGCTCCACGTGTATATGGAAATCTCCCAGGCTCTCCTAAATCCATTTCGTAATTCAAATCTTTTATATCTTCAGGAGTGTATAAACGTTTAATTTCGATATCTGATAGATTTCTGAACGAATCTTGACGTTCTCCTTTCTTGGGTTTTAAAGTTTTATGTTCATCAATTTCAGTCATTAATTAGACTCAACTCAGTTAAATTTAATATTATATCTCAATATAATTGAGCTATTCTAGTTTTTGTTAAGGTTGGAAAGTTATTAATCTTTTTCCATTAATCACCATAAATATCTGAGGAATCTTGAGGAATGATAATTGGTGCTAGCTCACCCGCTTCTATCATCCTTTGTTTTAATAATGATGCCAATTCCTTTCTAACATTGATAAATTCCAGTTCCGCTATCAGATTCTGCTTTTCGTATGGATCATTTTCAAGATCATAAAGAAATGTCTCTTTATATATTCTACTTCTTGAATAGAGAATACCATCTTTATCAGGAGCTTCTACTGAATATTTCCATTTATGAGTACGTATAGCTCTTCCAACTTGAGTTTCACTTATTTGGATAAATACATCATTAGACCAATTCTGTGAATTATCATATAATAATTGTTGTAATGGTTTTGCCTTCATATATTTTGGAATTGGAATTCCAGCACATTCAAGTAAAGTCGGAGGAAGATTTATTAAGCTTACAAGCTCGCTAATCCGTTTTCCTCCTTTAAATTCATCCCCAATTATAATCAGTGGTATCCGAATTGATGCATCATGACATGAACGCTTGTATTCCCAATTTCTTGTTCTAAAATGACATCCATGATCACTGGTAAATACAATTATCGTGCTTTCTTCCTTGTTCAATTCTTTAATTTTATTAATAATACGTCCTACATTATAATCTATACTATTACAACACCCTAAATAATCTGGATAGAACTCTTTCCAATCTCCTTCCAGTCCATGTAAATCTCCCGGCACTTCATAATTTTTGAATTTAGTTTTACTTCCTTTTGGACCAATTATTGCATTCTGATCGTTTTGTTGATGGGGTTCTAAAAATGAGATGAAAAAGAATAGTGGTTTTGAACTATCTCGCATTGTTAAATATTCTAAAGCAAAATCCGTCAGACAATCAACTCGATAATCATTAAAATCAATTTTATTATTATTCTTATCAAAAAGATGACCTTCATATGCATTGGATGTAAATTCTAAGAGATCAGATGCAAGCCAATAGTCTTTATATCCACCTCTATATTGTTCTGATATGGGAGTAATCATATTTTTCACTCTTTCAAGCTTAATATCTTTACATCTTCCAATAGTGCTTGCGAGGTGCCATTTACCTAAATATCCGACCTCATACCCCCCTTGAGAAAAAGATTTTGCTAAAGTTTGTTCATCGATGGGTAAGGCAATTCCATTTCTATAGCATCCGGTCTCACTGGCATATTTACCCGTCTGAAGTATCGATCTTGCAGGACCACATACCGGTTGATTCGAAAAACAATATTCAAATTGAACTCCTTCTGCTGCCATTTTATCGATGTTAGGAGAAATATTTAAATTTTGACCATAACAACCTAGTGAGTCAAATCTCTGTTGATCTGAAAGGATAAAAATGATATTTGGGTTTTTCATTTTAGCGCCCTTCAATTTTTTTAAATCCAAATTCATGTCGTTTTATAAGCTTCAGTTATGGCAGAACATCCACCACATTTAACACAACCGGCTTTATGTTTTAAGGGATCAACTCCAAAACGTTTCATCATTATAGCAGTTTCTCTATAGATTTGGATTAAGTTAGAAACTTCCATTTTAGGAAACATAGTTTTTCCAGGAATGGACCTCACTGGAGTGATGAAAGGGATTACGCCAATAGAAATAATTTTTTCAAGATCCTTAATCAATTCGTTGGGAGATTCACCCAATCCAGTCAGAATAAAAGTTTCAACTTGATTTTTTCCAAAAACTTCTACCGCATGAATCCAATTCTCTTCGAACGACTGATAAGGAATGTGGGCTTTTCCAGGTGTCATTTTACTTCTAATTTTTTCATCAAGAATCTCAATATGTATTCCAATCGTATCTGCTCCCGCATCTTTGAGTTGGTCGATCTTAGTTAAATCTTCTAAAGGTTCGATCTGAACATGGAGTGGTAAATCGGGATTTTCCTTTTTAATTCCTCGTAACATATCAGCATATCTATTTACTCCTTTATCGGGTGTGAAATCTGTACCACTCGTCAATGTCATGTGAGAACAACGATTTTCCTTTTTTGCAGTAGCAATAACTTCATTCATTTGTTCTGCATTTTTTTCGAGAATTGTTGAATCAGTTTGTAAACTCAATTCTACTCCGCAAAACTTGCAGGCTTCTCCACATGCCCAATAAACGCATTTTTGATAAATTGTGCTTGAAAGGCAGTCAATTCCGTGTACTAAGGCAATTTTTTTCATGGGGATCCCATCAGTGGTTATGTATGAAGGATCATAATAATCGGGATTAGGAACTAACCTTAAATCCGCAAATACTTCATTACTTTTACTATTAATAATTTGAAAATACCTACCTTTTTGTTCTCCTAAGACCAAAGGCGTTCGTTTACTATTATCCCAAAGTGCAACATTTACCAAAGTATTGTCTTTAAATAAGAAATATCTCCCTCCACTTGGACCGGCCCCACCCTTCCTTCCAAAACCAATTTCTATCCCTTGTTTGAGATAAAGTTCAACTAAATTCTCATCAAGAAATAATCCGTTACATAAAAGTTCAGTCTTCTTTTCAAAAATCGAATTAATTTCAAACATGACAATGCTTAAGAAATAAAATCCTTTCAAAATATTCTAATTACACAATTGCTATAAAAGGGTGATTCTCTTATATTTCTACTTTTAATAAAAAGTAAATGAAAATATTTATAATAAAAATCTTCTTAGTATTTTAGCCTTCCTAATAATAATAAGATACCCTTTTTAACAACCATTTAATAAATGTTAAGATTTCTTACTCACGGAATTGAAAAAAAATCAATCATTAATTACTTTGGAACAAGTATAATTCTAATAAGATTCAAATCAAACATCGATAATATTTAACGTCCTTTATGCTTTAGGATAAAGTTTATTAAAAATAATATACTTTCACATTTAATTATTAATTTTATTTTTACAGTCAAAATAAAGATTTTAAAATGAATTGGTGAATTTAAATGGCTCATAAAAGACCTTGGCACTGTTATTCGAAGTGGAACAGGCGCCCTTTTCAACATAAGCGCAGTGCTAACCATCGAAGAGAATACGCGAGAGGCGGTGCAGAATCAAAGATTCAACGTTATTGGGGTGGAAATACGGATATACCTTGGGAAGATTGGGATATTGTGTTGGGCTTAAAGGTTTCAAACCAAATTCAAGTATCATCAAATGCTTTAGAAGCAATTAGGATTACAATAAATTCACCCTTAACGAAAATTCTTGGAAGACTCAATTATCGCATGAGAATTCGTTCTAAACCTTTCCAGAAATATCGTGAAAATAGAATGTTAGCATTTGCTGGCGCTGACCGTGTTCAATCTGGAATGCGCAACAGTTTTGGCCGTTCCACGGGCGTGTGCGCTCGAGTTCGAGCCGGCGCTATTATAGTAGATGTTGCGACTCATTTAAAAAACCTAGATATCATTCGAGATAGATTAAGAGTAGCTAGCATGAAGATCTCTTGTGGTGGGCAGGTAGTTGTGCTACAATATAAAACTCCAGAGATTTTAAAGCGATCGGGTCTTCCGCTCTATAATGCTGCTAAGAGGAAAGAAATCCCAATTTATGAATTAGCTACATTATAACCTTCAATATCGTTATTGAGATATTCCCGATGAAAGCGATAATATATTAAATTACCAAAAATAATTTTTTGATAAGATCTTGGGATCAAAATAAACTATTTGGAAGTATTCTCAAGGTTTGAAATAAAAGAGGGATATAGGGTTGAAAAAACAGAAAAGATCCTGTTAAAATTTAACAAGATAAGAAGTAAAAATTAAAAGCTAAATGAAAAAAAAAATAGAATTAAAATTGGATTTGTTTTGCTTTTTCCTCGGCTTTCGAAGGGACACATTTCACGAGGATCTTTCCGTAGTAAAGGGTCGTGATCTCGCATTCTTCCACTCCATCATTATATTCGTGGAATTGACCATGATTGTCCTCGTAGAACACCTTGCCCTCCACTTCTTCCCCAGAAGAAACTTGGATCAACATGCCCATCTCAAAATAATCGAGGGAGTCCTCATTGTCGGAAAGGTATTCCCAATTCTCCTCGTCGAGCAATTCCGACCATGAAGGATAGGTGCATACCTCCCCGTCCATGTTGCTCCACATGTAAAAGATCTTTCTTGCGTTGATCTTTGCCTGTTCGGGTATGATTCTCCGGCACATGAGGCGGTATTACCTAATTTAGTTAAAAATAGGGATTGGGCGATAGCCTGTGAAGTTCCTGTATACTTTAAACCTCAATTAGATACTAATCTCGTAGCATTGTTAGGTCACATTGATCTTTTAGTGATCTACGATGGTGTAATATACGCGTGCGATTACAAGCCAGACCAGCAATCTAAGACCACCCCTTACTATAGTTTTATAAACTCGATCCCTCAAATTGCGACTTACGCCTTAATCTTGAAGCAAATATTCAATCTGAAGGAGTTTAAATGCGTGACGTTCAATAAGAAAGGAGCATGGTTGTATGATCCATTATCTACATTAAAGGACATTACAACTTTTATGAAAAATAATCGTGCATCAGTGTACATTCCTTGGGAACCTTATTTAAGAGAATTTTAATAAGCATTATGTTTCTAGAAATTAAAAAACAAACTTTTTTTATATCTTTTAATGCCAAAAGGTTCAAGTTCATTATTTTTCAACCATTCCATAATCTCAGAAGTAATTAAGAAAGGTTCACAAGAAAAAAACTTGATATTTTGTTTTTTTATTATAGATCTGGGGATTTTTTTTAGAATCATTCCCTCCAGTTTGACAACTTCAAGTAAGGGAGATTCAAATATACCTAAAGGAAGTTCTTTAGCTTCTTTCAATACTGTTTCCTCTAAATTAATAACTTCAAGTATGAGAGATTTAAATATATTTTCGGGGAGCGATATAAGTTCTGAATTTCTTAAAGTTAACCGTTTAAGAGTTTTAGAATTGTTTAAGAACTGAGGATCTTTATTTAGCCTGCATGAATCTAAATAAAATCCCTCTAGATTTTCAATACTTTCTGTACTAGAGAATTCAATATAAGCCTTTTTTATCTTATTCAATAATGATTTATCAAATAAAACATCTGTTTCATAAACCAATTCATTAGTAATGGATAATCCTTTTAAATTAGGGAAATATTCTAACCCCTTAATTTTAATAGGGGCATCTTTATTTGAGTTTCTAACGATAAGCGATAAACCATTAATATTTTTAATCTCCGTGTTTGCCACGTTGAAGTCGATGTCTTTCAAGTAGACGGTTAGACCGCTGAGATTTTTGAAGAGGGAAATTTCGCTCGGGATCTCAGCGCGATCCTTCTTAAGTCGTAAACCCATGCCTATAAGCTTTTTATCTTTAATTGTAATATAGCTATCGTGAAATCGGGGCGCAGATGGAACAAAGGTTTCCACTCTGAATTCGATCTGATATTTCTTTGCCATTTCAATTAGTAATAGCGCATCATCTTCGTTAAGCAATGAGAGGTATTTATTTTCATCCTCAATATATTGAAGGTACTCCTCAAAAATGAGGTACTCCTTCGTCTTCTCGCTCCCTTCATTGAATCGCTTAAGGACTTCCTCACTAAATCGCTGCTTTGCCCGACGATCCCCGAGGTCTGCGAGCTTTTTCAGGAGCGGAAATGCTAGATTACTATGTAGTAATCACGTATCGTAATCGTGCTCAATCCATGCTTGTATATTCGAACAATGTGCCCAAAATTGCGTTTCAAGGGGAATCTCTGTAGTATTGCCCTCCATATTGATATAGGAATGCTCGAATGTCTCTGCTAATTCATCAACTGATTCAATGGAATTTAAATCGTGCAACTCACTAAATTGCCGAGTAAGCAAGATCGCTTTGCATTGCCTAAATAGCTCTCCATTAAGGTAAATATTGACGTTTCCATTAT
>Ga0307445_10000687_pt1 | contig 18659 bp, 16 predicted proteins | sample SalMarSW160330MG_FD_202147 | JGI IMG/M metagenome (GOLD analysis project Ga0307445, IMG submission 202147) | Salt marsh sediment microbial communities from the Plum Island Ecosystem LTER, Massachusetts, United States - SW1603-30 | ecosystem: Environmental > Aquatic > Marine > Intertidal zone >... | reverse complement strand
GAGGCAAAGTATAAGAAAATTGTGGATCTGTGCCCGTGCGGCATTGTGATTGTCGACTTGATGGGAAAAGTCATATTCTGTAACGATGCGGCTGTTGAATACACGGGTTTTACCAAAGAAGAGATCATCGGAAAAAAATTCACGAGGTTACCCTTTTTACGGAAAAAGGATATCCCTCGATATGTCACGATATTCGGTGCTCTTCTGAAGGGGAAGAGGCCCAAGCCCTTGAAGATAAACTGGGTACACAAAGATGGCACACTCCACACTGCAGAGGCTCATATAGACTTTATCAAGAAAAATGGAAGAATATCCGGCTTGGTCTCTCTTGCTCGAGATATTTCCGAGCAGCAAAAGGCAGAAGAAATCATAAGGGTAAATAAGGAAAGATACAGCAATCTTTTCCACCAATCGAATGACGCCATTATCATCCACGACATAAAAGGAAACATCCTGGATGTGAACAAAAAGGCACTCAAACTTTTTGGGTATAAAAAAAAGGATATGCTCAGCCTTAAGATACTTGATTTGCATCCGAGAAATGAGTGGGAGGTATCGAAAAAGGCCTTTCAGTCCATCATCAAAAAGGGATTTGTCGATTTTGAGTGCCGGTTTAAAAGGAAAGATGGAGGATCATTTTCTGCTGAAGTTTCTGCCAGTATGTTTAACTCCGGAGGGCAGAAACTCATCCAAGGAGTAGTCCGGGATATCACGGAAAGAAAGCTGGCATACCAAGAATTACACCAGAGTGAGATGAGGTACAGGGCTCTCTTTGAATTTGCCAATGATGCGGTTTTCATTATGAGCCCGGAAGGTGAGCAGGTTTTGGTCAACAACAAAGCGGCTGACATGCTTGGATACACCATCAAAGAACTGAGTGGCAAATCTTTCAAGGATATCATCGCTTCCTATGAATATAAGGATGCCAAATATAAGCTTCAAGGATTGCTCGATGGCAAGTCCTACGAGCCTTATGAACGCATCGCGAAGCGGAAGGACGGGGCGGAATTTCCAGTGGAGATCACAGCGACCCTTATCCGTAACCTAGAGGGAGATCCCCTTTTCATTCAAAGTTTGGTTCGAGACATCTCCGAGCTCAAAAAAACAGAGGAAACGCTGAAAGAATCGAAAGAAATGTACAGGACTTTGGTTGAGACGTCTCCGGACGCAGTAACGATGACGGATTTAGAGGGAAACATCACCTATGCTTCCTACAGAACTCTTCAGCTCTATGGTTATGATACCGCAAAGGATTTGATCGGAAAAAATGCTTTTGTGTTCATCGCCCCTGAAGATCATCAAAAAGCAGCGGAAAATTTAAAAAAAACGCTGGATGAAGGGGCCGTAAGAAATCTGGAATACACGATGTTAAGAAAGGATGGGACTCAGTTCATCGGGGAGATTAACGCTTCTCTTATCAAGAATTCTAAAGGTGAGCCTAAGGCGTTTATCGCGATCACTAGAGACATCACGACACGAAAAAAAGCGGAGCAGGAACTGAGCGAAAGTGAGAGAAAATTCAGGAGTGTCGTTGAAAACGCCAATGATGCGATCTACATCATCACAGCGGAAGGATTCGAGTATGTCAATTCTGCATTTGAGCAATTGACAGGATATTTATCCGAAGAAGCGTGCGGTGAATCATTCGATTTCTGGAATATCATTCATCCTGATGACGTCAAGATGATCAGAGAGAGAGAGGATGCAAGAAGGAAAGGCAAAAAAGTGCCCAGCCGGTATGAATTTCGCGTTCTGGCAAAAGATGGAGCAACAAAGACAGTCGAACCGGCGACCGTTCATATCGGAAAGAGGGGAGAATTAAAAGTCATGGGCATCCTTCGAGATGTTACAAACAGGAAACAGGCAGAGGAGAAGATCAAGACTTCGCTTCACGAAAAGGATATTTTGCTGAGAGAAATCCACCACAGAGTGAAAAACAATATGCAGATTATCTCCAGCCTCTTGAGGTTACAGTCCCGCTCGATAGCTGACGATGGAATGATGGATGTGTTCAAAGAAAGCCAGAACAGGATAAGATCGATGGCTCTCATCCATGAAAAATTGTACCAAACGGAAGATTTTTCGAGAATAAATTTTGCCGAATACATCCGAAGCTTGATGGTTCATTTATTCCACACGTATAAGGTCAATCCCAATATAGTTCGGATGAATGCTGATGTGAAAAATGTATTCCTGGATATCAACAGAGCCATTCCTTGTGGATTGATCATCAATGAGTTGGTCTCAAATTCGATAAAACACGCTTTTCCTGACAATAAAAAAGGGGAAGTTTTCATCAGGTTTGCGACGAACAAGCAGAAAAGAACGAAACTCGTAGTAAGCGACAATGGTATAGGATTGCCCAAAAGCGTCAACTTGCTCGAACCGAAAACTCTTGGGCTTCAGCTGGTGAGCGACCTGGTCGAGCAAATAGAAGGAAAGATCAAAGTTGAAAGGGCTAAAGGAACCACTTTCAACATCACTTTCTACTATACCACGCCCCCCCTACCTTAAATGTAGGGTGGGGTGGGTTGGCTTAGCGGCGTTGTTCCATGGGGTTATAGGCCGTTTTGGTGTATCCTTCAGGTAAATCATATGTTCCGGCCGGGGCACCCATTTTTTCGACGGAGACGACTTGCTCAGTGTATTTTTGCGCTGTTCCCATCATATCCATCGAGAATTCAGTGAGCACGGGATAACCATCCATTTTTTCGAAGTCTTGGATGAAGTCTTTGAACATCGGATTCGCAGCGAGTGTTTTTGTATAGAGCTCCTTATAATCATTAAGGTCGACTCCCAAATCTTTGGATGTCCAGATGTCCATTTTGATGGGCATCCCCATCCCCATCATCGAGACAGAAATTTCCACAAAATATTTCTTACAATTCCAGTTGTTTATGGTTTTTGTTTCGCCCGTATCTGTGATGCTGGATGAGATGTCCATGGCGTCCAGCATCTGTTTTGCCTCTGGGGGCAACATTTGTTCCAAATTGAAAGGAAGATCCATTTCGGAATAGGTTTTATCCGTGTGATTGATGATATACATTTTACTTTTATCAATTCTGATAAGATTCGTTATTTCACCGACGTCCTGTTTCATCTTGTCTTTTCCTAACCAGGTTGTCGTATCCTCATCTTTTTCCGGCTGAGACTGTCCCATCATGTTGAAGGCGTCTGTGTGTTTTTTTCCTTTGATCACATGGTCAGCCTTAGCGATAGCAGGAGAGAACACTAGGGCAAAGACGATCAGGATAATCGGTGTCAATAAAGCAACTTTCTTTTTCATACAATTCCTCCATAAATAAGTTATGACTAATGTAGCTTAAATGCCTCTAAAAAGCAATCTCTGAGGATTTCCGCGATATCCGGATATTCAGATAAACGAGTGCAATGATAACCAGCAAGATGACTCCCCATAATGTTTTCTCTTCGAGCGGGATGTGTGTGGCAGCGCTCACTGGACTTCTGTATGATGGTGTCGTATCGATCTCCTTTTCGATCTGTTTGGGTCTTGTGTTTCGCCATTTATGAGGCGATTTCTGGAGCGTTTTTCCAAAATATTTCTCCAATATCAGGTTTTCTTTATAGGCAATGAAAAGATTTTTCTCTCGGCCTTTATTATTGACTGCCTTTTTTGCCAGAGAATATCTTTTATCTCTCCGAAATATGTGCACGCGCATCTCGTGGAGGAAAGGCGCGCCATAGCCAGGGAAGTTTATCAGAAAATCTCCATATTTCTTCTCCTTCCAATCCATGAGGATTGCGCCATATTCTTCTCCTTTTTCTGTGTCCGTCCTTGCCAAGTCCTCTAATGATAGACGGGAAAAAAATACCCCGATTTCAGGATCCTTGTGCTTGAATTTGAGCTCGTGCATGGGTTCTTGATTCTCTAAAAACGAGAGAAAAGGGAGGCGCTTTGTATAGGTTCTAACACGAGGAGGAGTGTTTGATGAACAGAGTCCTAAAAGAAGTAGGGTTGAGGCCAAAAGCCAGGAGATGATCTTGATCGATTTGGGCTTTACCCTTGCGGAGGGAATTTCAGGTTTTAGTCCTTTCCAAATGGCGAGTTGGAATAATCCCAAAGAAAGTGCGTTTAAACCCACATCACGCAGATCCCAATATCGAAGGGGGATCATCCATTGGAGAATCTCATCGAATATTCCGATTATCGTTCCAAGCAATAATGCAGCGAGGAAAATACTTTTATCCGGGATATGATGCTGGAAGGCTTTGAAGAGTAGGAATCCCAATAGGGCGTATTCCAGGAAATGGATGGCTTCTTCTGGCCGGGCCCAGAGTATGAGAGTGAAGAATACATAAACTAAAGCGATTGCAATAAGCCAGAGATAATTGGGCAAAGCCCGGATTTTAAGCCGGAACCAGAGGAAATACAAACAAAACAGAAAAACGCTGATCACGGCAAATATGACAAAATACCCGAACACGGAAGCATCCCATTCCGATTCCACATAATTGCGGATGGCACGTGCTACAGGGACGATCAAAAGGATAGAAAATACGCAGAGGAAAACCAGCAACCAGGACAGGAATAATTTTTTTTTCGATGACATGATTAATTTTTTTGACTTTTTAATATTTTTTTCTTTATAATGTAAACAAACTGCTGGCTGGAGAGGAATCCTCCTTAGCCCCGCTTCCTTTTCTAAACCTTGGCGCCTCGACAGCCAGCATCCTCATATTCCCATTAGCCATCCGGATTTTAAGTTTCTTTTTATTAAAGCCGTGCCCTAGCTTTGTGTCTAATTTTATACTTAAGTATTGAATTCTGCTTATTTCTTTGAATCGTCCTTTTTGTTTTTCGGTCTGATTATCTGTTTTGTCTTTTCTTTGATGTGTTCCTCATGGTTTAAGTGAGAAATCCCTTCCTTTAGCCACTTAGGCATAGGTTTACCCATGAGATGATGGTCGAAGAATTCTCTCATCCTCACAGTGTAGTCTTTTTGGTTAGCTGGTTTCTGCAGCCCATGATTTTCCCCCTTGTACTGGAGCATGACTACAGGTTTCTTCAAGCGTCTGAGAGTGTTGAAGTACTCGATACCTTGATTCCAGTCCACCGCTCCGTCTTTATCGTTGTGGAGGAGAAGGAGCGGAGTCGTGACGTTTTCGGCAAAATAAACAGGAGAATTTCTCGTGTAAGCCTCGATGTTTTCCCAATAGCCACCCTCAAAACGTCCCTGGCTGCTCTCAAAGATAGGCTGATTGGCTGAACCTGAATTCCAGTAGATGGAGCTGTACATACTGATCATGTTGGTTAATGGGGCTCCTGCAATGGCTGCATGGAAAGCATCAGTTTGAGTGATTAGGAATGAAGTCTGATAGCCACCCCAGGAATGCCCATGGATGCCCACTTTTTCTCTATCCACAACACCTGTTGCTATGGCTGCCTCCAGAGCTGGTATCACACACCACAGGGAAGACATCCCAGGATCATTGATTTTATAGACAATATCAGGCATCAATACCGCATAGCCCCGACTTGTGTACACAGACTTGTTGAATCCTCTTGCCGACGGGGTGTAGTAACGATTGAGGCCTTGAGAGAGCTTCTCGTAGATGTAGACGATTGTGGGGTATTTCTTTCCTTTTTCGTAATTTGCGGGGAGAGATAGCGCTGCTTGAAGTTTGTCACCTCTGGAGCTCTCGTAATCGAGAAGGATAGAACCATCTGACCATAAAAACTCTTTTTGTTGAGGATTTGCCTCTGTTATGCGCTTCCCATTTTGCAGAGAGCTGTCGGTCACGAAGTAATCGGGATAATCTTTATAGGTTTGTTTCGTATAGAGATAGACTTCTGCCTTTTTGGCCTTGGTGATGGAAAATGCAGCATCCTCCCAGATCAGCATTTTGGCTCCTGGCTTGCCATTGTCCACCCGGGCCACACCGGCTTTTTTCGTCCACTCTCCATAAGCGGAAATATAAAGAGGTTTTGAAAGGTCTATGCCTTTTTCTTCCGGGTCTAGCCGGAATCGACTCTGGTAGCGTATCCCATCTTTTTTGCCATTTATGGTTAAGTTTTCCCCTTCGCCGCCATGAACTGGGATGTTCCACACATCCCAGTTGTCGTAAAGAAGAATTGAAACACCATCTTTGGCCCACCCAAAATAATAGGGGTAAATCGGAGGATCGATTACGTTGTGATCATCCTCTTTGTTGATAAACGATGTCGGGACATCCTTTGTGATGTTGTATTTTTTGCCCGTTTCCATCTCATAGGTGTGGTACTGTCCGTCTTGGTAGTAAAGAAAATGGGTGCCGTCCGGAGAGGGCCCAAAATACCAACGGCATTTCTCAAGAGCCAATTTTTTTTCTCCGGTTTTCAGATCATAAATATGAATATCTTGATATCGCCTGCCCTCCAGGTTTCCTATCAATTCGTACTTTTGATCGTCTGTTCCGATTGCCCATCGGTGTTTGGGGGCAGCCGCGACTTGTCTGACATCGTCATCAGCGAGCCTAAGAAATTTCTTTTCATTGACCCGGTAAAGACAAAGATAATTGAAATTCTTGTCCCTTTGCTCTTGAACTTGTTGCATGGATTGTAATCTCTTGTCCTGCCAGTGCCAGATGACCAAATCGGGAAGGTCTTCTTTGTCGATTTCCTCTTCTTTTTGGGGCTTTACCTCGGGAGTTTCCTTTTCCTCTTTCTCGGTTTCCTCGTCTTTTGCTTCCTTTCCTTTATCCGATTCCGATCCCTCTTCTTTCTCTTTTTTCTTGACTTTATGAATGCCAAATAGAATTCCCGACAAGTCATCAGTCCACAATGGGTCTCTATTCGGACTGATGGTCATGCCTTCTGGAAAATCTTTATCATCCATAGGATTATAGGCAATTTTTGATGGCGTTTTCGCGCTGAATCTGTGGAATCCCACGAAACTGTACAGCTTGTCTTCGTAATCATCATCATCTTTCCCTTTCAAAGCGGCGAGCCCATCGCCTTCTTCTGTCCATGTCAATCGCTTGTACACAGCCTTGTCACTATCCAAAGGAAGAATCACCCCTGTCTTCATATTTCTCATTTGAATGCCGTTCCCGGTCTTTTCTTGCGCATCGACAATCCAAGCCAACCAATCCCCTTTTTTATCGAAGGAAAACTCGGCAACATTTCCGATATTCAAATCGCCTCCGGTTTCAAGCTCATGGAGGATCAGATCGGCTCCCCTCCATTTATCGTTTTCTTTGTCATTTTCCGATGGCATCCCATTTGTCTCAGGAGGATATTTGTGAAGAGCGAGCCAGAAGGAACCTTCTCCTGAAAAAACGAATTTGGAGATCTTCTCGAACTCAATTTTCTCACCTGATACAAGATTCAGCAATGACACGTTGTTGTATGCTTTTTTCTTCTGTTTTTTCAGATTTTTTGCTTCCTCCCGCGTTGGATAAATCGTAAAAGCTACCCAATCGGAGTGCTCTGAAAATACGATATCCTGGGAAAATCCTGCAACTTCTCCGGCGGGATATTTGTATTCCTTTTCTGACTTGGTATTTCTGACGATAACTTCTCCGTCTCCTTCCTGAGGTGAGAGCCTGTAGGCGAACCACTGGCCATCATTTGAAATACTTGCAGATCGGAGGCTTTTCCAAGCAAGGATGTCCTGGATGTCTTCTAATGGCCGGGATTCTTGGGTAGTGCTTTCTTCGCTTAGGGCAGAATAGCCCGGAAGAAGGAGAAGAACCCATAGGAAGATGACTAGAATTTTTCTTGTTTTCCCCATAATGCGCTCCTTTACCAAGCGATTTGAAGTTATAATAATACCAGAGGTTAATGCTTAAATACATATTTATCGTGGAGATAGAATAAACATATTTTTTTGGTCAGGCGTAATACTCCTATGAGAGACAAATCTCATGACTGATGAAGAGCTTCTCCAAAACTGTCTTCTTGGAGATGCAGAGGAGTATCACAAAATCGTGAAAAAATACAGAACAAAAGCATTGGCCATGGCGATGAACATTCTTGGAAACCGGCAGGATGCTGAAGACGCCAGTCAAGATGCTTTTATACAGGTTTACAAGAATTTAAAGCAGTTCGATTTCCAAAGGAGTTTTCCCAATTGGTTCTATTCGATCTTGTACAAAAGGTGCCTTGACCGAGTGCGAAAGCGAAGCCGATTTACCATGTTTTATCAAAAAATCAAAACAGAGCCTTCCCAATCTTACTATGTGCAGCCCTCGAATCCCACTGCCAACATTTTAGAGAAGCATGAGATGATGGAATCTTTGAAACCAAAAGAGCGCATATCCCTATTTCTTTGGGCATATGAAGGATATACAAGCGAGGAAATAGGCGAGGTGTTGAAGTGCTCCTCGAGCACAGCCAGGGTGCATCTTTTCAAGGCCCGGAAAAAAATCAAGTCTTTGTTGGAGAATGAAAATGTTTTGGTGTAAGTTACGCCGTTTTTTTATCCGCTCCCACATCCAGAAATGTGAAAGATGCATGAGCCAAATGGCAAGTCGAGAAGAGGTTAAGGCTTTGCTCATCCAAGAGAAAGATGTCGAGGATTTTCGCGACCTGTGGCCGGCCATAATGAATGGAATGACAGGAAAAAAACTCGAGAAAAAAGCTATACATTCCACTAATCGCAGATGGGCTTTTGCCGTTGCGGGTGTTTTTGCCATCTTTCTGGCTGGGTATTTGCTCTTTACGACTCTCTCCCAGAATGGGACCATTTTGGATCAGGAGGGGGATGCAAGATTCCAGATCAATTCTATTCGAGTCGGGGATGAGCCGGCAACTCCCTTTCTTTATCAACCAAAAGATTCGAACATGATATTGGTCTGGGCTGAAAAAGGTATGTAAAGGAGAAAATCATGAGACAAAAAAAAATACTATGGATAGTGTTCGCATTATTTTTCTTTTCTGGCCTATCACTTTCTGCCGACTATGTGGTGGAGTTCAAGATGAGGTTTTATGAGGGAGCAAGGGAAGGAATGGTCGAAGCCACTGAGTTTGTCACCTCCTCTTATCTCCAGCCGACGGTGACCGCGACCATACCTGCCCGGTTTTTATTATCCGAAGAGAAGGCGCAGATCAGCAAGGTGTTCAATCTGAAGGATGTGAATCTGATCGCTGAGGCAGACCTTCAGTTTAGCGCCAAAAAAGGAAGTATTTCCCACCTCCTCCGGCTGAATGGAAAGGCCTACCGGATGGAAATCGCCCTTGAGGCAAAAAAAGATACCACCCATCAGTTCAAGATCGGCATTTTTGAGCAGGCTGAGGGGAAGGAAACGCATCTCATGGACACCGACGTCATGCTGCCTCAAAATAAGATGGTCGTTCTGGGATTCGAGAACATGGAGGGAAAACCCTATTTTCTTTCTTTTTATGTGACCAATGTCGCAGGATCGCCACCACCTCCTCCACCACCGCCGAAACCTCCTACAGCAACATCCTACCCAACATCCGCTCCCGCGCCTCCTCCGCCACCGCCAAAGGAGATTAAGCAAAACAAAAAAAAGATAGAAGAATTCGAGAAGGGCGCGGTGCGGTGTATTGGTGAGGTCAAACCCCCGAGGATCGTCAAAAAAGTCGATCCTGTTTACCCGGAGCAAGCAAGGCAGGCAAGAGTCGAAGGGAACGTCATTCTCGGGACGAGGATAGACATCCATGGCCAAGTTTCACAGGTGATGGTGTACAGCAGCAAGGACTTTTCACTGGTTCAGGCTGCCGAAGACGCCGTGAAACAATGGGTTTACGAGCCCTTGATAGTCGATGGGAAGCCGAGGGAAGCGGTTTTTACGACCCAGGTCCGGTTTAAGCTGCAAAAAGAGGAACTGCAAAAAACCGATGCCACAGGCGGGATTGCCACCGGCGTCTTGATACTCGAAGATCCTTCCGATGCGCCCAAACTCATAAAAAAGGTCTCCCCCATCTATCCGGACGAGGCAAAAAAAGCCCTCATCCAGGGAGTCGTCGATCTTCAAGTCACGACGGACAAAGAGGGTAATGTTGCGAAAGTCAAGGTCTTGAGAAGCGAAAGTTCTTTGCTCAGCCAAGCATCGATCGATGCGGTAAAACAGTGGAAGTATGAACCGATGATGAGCAATGGAAAACCGGTTCGCCTGTCCTTCAATGTGACCCTCACTTTTAGGCTAAGATAGGATCGCTGCCCAAAAAAGAATGGATAGATGTCGTGCTGACTGCTTGAGGAGAGTCCATTTCTGAATAATCCAGTTCAGATCCTAGGACGCTGTGGGGGATCAGAAACACGATCAAGAGCAGAATGGCTGCGGCCAACACCCATCCTCGTGCATGTTTGCCTTTACGTCCTGCAATCAAAGCGATGACCCAACCGATAAAGGCGATCAGGGTCTTGTTATCCGTCAGGTCAAATCCGAAGGGGAATCCGGTCCACAGAGAGCCAAATGCGAATTTTTGCACGAGTGGGCCCAAGATAAAACCCCCCACGAAGAGAAGGCCTGTGGTCCAGAGGGCCAACTTGCGGGGATCGCTTTTGGGCCGCAAGGCTTCCAGCCCGGCACGGGCGGAGAACAGCATGGCCATAAACATGACGATCACATGAGGGATGAGAAGCCAGAGAGGAACAGCGCCTTTAAACCGGATGATCACCGGTTCCTCTCCAGTGAGGGACGTTTCATCACCCAGGTATGAGAGAACGACTTTGTATTGCAATTTTCCTGCCGGTGGTTGTTGAGGGAGAGCAGCGACAAGGCTCTCTTCTTGTCTTTCCATGGGAATACTTGCCCATGGATCCGATGTCTTGTGTCTTTTATAAAGGACAGTTCCCGAAATCTCCGGATTTTTCACGTCGATTTGGACAGGGCAATCAATACCGGTTTCATGTGTTGTCAGTAATTCGTAATGGATTTGGGTATTGGCGATTGTGGTTTTTCCTGAAACCGGATAGGTGGGTCCGGTCTTTCTTTGATAAACCGCCGTGGAAGCTGTGATCAGGAATGCGAGTATCCAAAAAACCACTTTTTTCATCTATTTCTCCTTCGGCATAGTTTTCATTTTAAAATTCCTACTCTTTTTATAGACTTTATAACAAATCAGCGATTTATTCAACCAAAAGTTAAAAGACGTAAGCATCCTTTTTCCCATGAGGATTTTTCACGCCATTCCCAAAAGCCCAATTTATCACGGAAATAAGGATGCTTCCTTACAAGACCGCATAAAAGAAAATGGAGATTTGGCTCAGGGGAGTAGATTTGGCTAGGAATTGTCGGGAAAGAGGAAAGTTTTGGATTATTGAGAGTTAAAAGGATAGAGATAAATTCGGGCCGTTCATTCTGGGAACACTTTTTTACAATGACTTTGGATTTTTTGACTAGGCTTGCTTTTTGTCTTCTTTGTCCTCATTGCTACCTCCGCCCGGGTTCTCATCTTGTTCATCATTTTTTAGTTCGACTTCTATTCCCAAAAGGTTAGCTGTGGCTTCATAGATCTGAGAGAAGTGCTTTTTGGATGCTTGAAGATTTGCCAGGATTTCCCTTGTCTTCTGGATTTCCTGCTCCATTTCTGTATCGATGTTTTCAAACTGGGTTTTGGCTTCATCCATAGTCTTTTTGTAAAGTTCTTCTTGCTCTTTCGTTAGAGGCATTCTTTTCTCCTTTATGGAGTGTTTCGTGGCTCATTGTAGGCTCGTGCATTTCAGAGGTCAATCACCCCTTGAGAGGATTCAGGCGATGATTTTTCTCATTCCCGGGGAGGAATAAAAAAGTGCATGCAGGATGATTTTCTTTCCGTCCTGAAATCAAATCAAGTTAATTGGCCAGTGGTTGATCGATGACAAAGGGAAGGGGGACATCGATATCGTTCAACCGCCGCTCTGAATCTCGATAGAACGATTTTTTTAATGAGGTGAATCCGCAACCCTTGAGTACTATTTCGAGCGTTCCATGATCGAAACAATGAGCAAGGAAAAGCTGCAGAGTTTCTTTCAGGTTTTCCACTGCGTTCTGTTGGTTTTCCCCGCATGCCCAAACATCCAATGTCGGGCAGGAAGCGAGGTAATATTTGACCTCTTTTTTGACATCAATCGGAAAAGAAATCGTGAATGTCACCGTTGCTTTCATTTTCGTCTTCCATATATATATACGGATCAGAAGACGTTTTTGTTGCTCCCAACTAAAATTTATCCCATCCAGATATACCTGTGATTGCAGATGTCATGCCCCTGCATCAAAGTCTTGTCACGAACCAGCTTGATTTTTGGATTGAATCCCTCAGCCCAAGCGTAATCGCCAAAACATACGGATGCCCATCCGATATCGCCCGCTTTGGCTACGAGAAAGGTCGAGGCCAAAATATCAAGAATACTTGATTTTATGTTTTGTCTCGATAAGTTCGTCATGATCGAATTGGAGCAATTTTGCCAATTTGTGGATAAAATGGTCTTCGTATTTGTCTAATTTTTCATCAGAATAGATGATCTGCCAAGCTGCTTCGACGATCTTCCTCTTCTTTTCTTTCGAGTAGTTTTGGTTGATAATATTGGTAAACTCCCAAAGATCTGTGCTCTCTTCTCGTTTCTTGTTGGCGACCTCCATCAATGCTTCTGCAGCCTCATCCGAGAGTTCGAATTTCCGTTTCAATATAGCGGTCAAGGTTGTCTTTTCTATGCTTGAAAACTCATCATCCGATTTTGCCACTTCAAGGAGGATAATGCACGTAGCTATTTGTATCTGTTCGAATTCGTCTCTTTCCCGAGAAACGGATTTTATTTTTGGTTCTTTCAGCAATCTCTTTTTCAAGTTGAACATGATGCGACCTCCCTGTAAAGAATACCAGCTAGTCTGAATCGAGTCAATTTTGTGAACTCGCCACACAAGATTGAATAGGATGCCTTGGATTAACTAAGCGAATGGAAGATATATTTCGTATCACTTATTGGGTGTTGTCGTGATTTTATATAAGATAGATTAAGATGCACAACCGGCAAAAAAACGTCTAGTGCTCTCACCCCCGACAGAACACTAGAGCTGAACGAACTGAAAGGTACTATTCGGCAAATTTCGGAGGGATTGACGCAAAAACAGCGCAAGGTATTTGTTCTGAAACATGTGGAGGAAGCGTTTAAATTCGAAGGAGAGGGATTACATCGTTTTTGGTGATCGTTGCTGGAAATCGTTCGGGCTTGGACATTCAGTGTTCGTGTGCGAATGAAAAAATTGTTGACTCAAGAGATTCTTTTCACCAAAACAGCGTGGAGGATGAAGGCATAGGAAAATGAAACGAGAATAGATAGTAGAGTTCCCCAGAGAAGTCCGAGGGGAATATAGGTGGTGCGGACAAGAACTGCATATAGAACCACGCTGGAAGCACTGAGAAGAGCCACTTTCATCATGGCCGAGGAAAATGGGGATCCGTGAGAAAGATATGTGATCAACAATGTGCCCGTGAACATGGCAGGGAACATAGCGAACATCCCGCCGAAAAGCGGGCCGCCTATTTTTCCGACTAAAACAGCAATAAGAACAATGGTCCCGCTGAATAAGCCCCGAAATATCATAGTTTTCAGGGTATTTTTAACTGGGCCCGGACGTTTTGATTTAACTTGAAGGACTTTTTCGATCAGGAAAAAGGACAGGATCACCACGACAAAATATATGATGATCGAAAGCAAAAAATCGTTGAAGTTCAGAAGAACTAGAGTCAGAGAAAATCCACTCCAAACCAGAAATGAACTGCCTAGGGCCAGCCAAAAATTCTTCTGCACCAATGAAATGTAAACCAATAAAAAAAGGGCATTAACAGCTCCGATGATGGGGATGATCGTTGTCGCTTCGACAGAAATGCTCGGAGACTGGGTCCATCCTATAAAAAAAAGGGAAAGAAGGGCTGTCGAGGGAAGGCCAGTGATGATACCGCCGATTTTTGAGCCGTACTTATCGGCAAGATGAGTGGCAACAGTTACCCACATCCCTCCCATCAGAAAAGACATGACCAGCTTTAATAGGAAAATTTTGCTCAATCGATTACTTTGTAGTTGACGCGATAAATCAACATCTGTTATTCCATTTCAAGTCTTCTTGAAGTTCGATCAATCTGCCTGCCCTTTTATTCAAAGACTTTTTCCAGATTTTACAATTAACAACATAGATACAAAATGTCAAACATGGAAAATAGGATCAAAAACTGAGTAGATTTTATTGGAAATATTGGGAGTTTAGACTTTTATAAAGCTTGGACTCTCGTGATCAATCGCCTGATTTCGTCAATCGTTTTTTGTATTCCAGCTTCATCATCCGAAGCTATCCGTTGGAAAGCTGAATGTTTTGTTCGCAGACATTTATCTTTGGCGTCTTCGAGGACTCTGATCGCTTGACTAAGCTGATTGGATACTTGTCTGCATATCCTTCCGAAATCTATATCATTGTCGTGCGTCATTCTTTCCCTCCCTTCCTTCTGCTTTATATTACTTTTTTTACTCCTTTGTCTAGTTTTTTTACCACCTATTTATCCATCTATCTGGTTCGATGAAAATTCCAAATAGCATATCCGACATTTGAGTTGACTTAGGTGGGATAATTCAGATTTAATTAATACACTTTAATATTGGGTGCCCTATTGGTGTTGTTCGTTGTGCTAAGTGCAATAGCAGGAATGATCGATCCTGCTTCTAAAACGGTGAGCAAAATCACTAACACGGAAATGACTCTGATGATAGGAATGATCGCCATGATTGCGGGCATCATCATCGCGTGGTTTCGTGAAGGAATCGGGGGCTTACTCATCGTTGCAGGTTTTGTTTTTTTTGTTGCCGTTGAGTTGATAACAAATAAAAAGTTCGAGGTCTGGTTTCTTCTTTTTTTTCTGGCAGTTGGCCTGCTACATTTATTCTGCTGGCGCCAATCTAGTTAATATCCTTTACCCAGATATCTATATTCCCAGCACGGGTTGAAGCGAAAGCGATCTTCGATCCATCTGGAGACCATACAGGATGTTGATCTGTCGCTTCATGATGAGTCAATTGGGTTGCTTGTCCTCCTTCAGAGGTCATTAACCAGATTTCGGCATTGCCAGTCCGGTATGAAGCAAGAACGATAGATGAACCATCAGGGGACCAAGAAATGTGGCAACCATATCCCGGGCTCTCCATCTCTTTGTGAGGTGAAAGCCATTTAAATACCCTCTATAGCACTCATTATATAAAATTTCACATAATTATACTTTGCTAAATTTTCCAGTGTGATTGGCCAACTTTTTCATACAACTTACGTCTATAAAAGTAAGGATTGTTATGCAAAGATCGAAGGTGCTGCGTCTTTGTGCTTTTATCGGAGGTTATCATGATTAAAAACTATTTTAAGGTAGCTCTTAGAAATCTATTCAAACATAAGGGTTATGCCTTCATCAATATTCTAGGCCTTGCCGTCGGGATAGCGGCCAGTGTTCTGATCTTTCTCTATATCACACACGAGATGAGTTATGACAAGTTTCACGAAAAGGCCGACAGGACCTACCGGATCACAGCCGATTGGTCGAACAAGGGGGACTCCAGGATCCACCAGTTGGGGACGCCCTTCATCCTGGCCCAGACCATCCGGGAAAAATACCCGCAGGTCGAGTCCATCACCCAGATCTCGGGTCCTATTGGCGATGTGATCATTAGATACCGGGATACCGCCTTCAAGGAGACCGGGGCCTTCTTTGCCGAACCCTCCTTTTTCGATGTTTTTAGTTTCCCTCTTCTCAAGGGTAATCCTGGAACTTCCCTCAGGGATCCCAATATGTTGGTCATGACCCGATCCCTAGCAAAAAAATATTTCGGTGGTGAGGATCCCTTGGGCAAAACCCTCGAAATCCAGGCCTGGGGTGAAAAGCTATTTTTCCAGGTTTCGGGTGTCATGGAAGATATCCCGCAGAACTCTCATTTCTTGTTCGACATGCTCATTTCCATGAAAACGGCCTACCCTGAGCCCAGCATGAACTGGACTTGGAACAACTATACCACCTATGTCACTCTTCAAGAAGGAGTGACCCAAAGCCTTATGGAGGAAAAACTTGTCGAGATAGACAAGATCTACTGCGAGGGGGGCCGCGAGCACATCCCCTGGATCTGGACCCTTGAGCCCATCACGCGTATCCACCTTCAGTCAGACCTAGCCACAGGCAACCAGCCTAATGGAAGCATGGCCTATGTCAGGTTGTTCACCATAGTGGCTGTCCTCATCCTTCTGATTGCCGGCATCAATTTCGTCAACCTGGCCACTGCCCGGTCTTCCCGTCGGGCCAAAGAGGTGGGATTGCGCAAGGTCGTCGGCTCTCTGCGCAGGCAGCTCATCCAGCAGTTTTTGGGTGAATCCGTCCTGATGAGCTTGCTGGCCTTGCTCTTTGCCGTCATCCTCATCCAGGCCGCCCTGCCTTTCTACCGGAATCTGACAGGAAAGATCCTGGCTCTATCCTATTTCGGGGATCCATTTGTCATCCCGGGGCTGCTGGGTCTGGCTCTTGGTGTTGGAATTCTCGCCGGCCTTTATCCAGCTTTTTTCCTCTCTTCATTCAAACTGACCCATGTTCTAAAGGGGTCCCCTCTGGCCAGAAGGGGGGGCGGGGCCCTCTTCCTGCGAAACGGGCTAGTCGTGTTTCAATTTGCCATGTCCGTACTGCTTATCATAGGTTCTCTTGTTATTTTCCGGCAGTTGGAATACATCAAGAATCAGAGGCTGGGCTTCGATAAAGAGTATGTGGTGGTCATCCACAACGCCGACGCCCTGGGTATCCAGCTGGAGGCCTACACGAGGCAGCTAAAACAGCAATCTGACGTTCTCGGCGTGACAGCGGTCCGGTCTGTTCCAGGTTTGGGCACTCCCAACTGGGGAATCGGAGTGGAGGGCGTCGAGCGTCAACGGCCAATGAACATGAACTTTATGACCTGTGATCAGGATTTTGCCGATGTCCTGAATATTAAAATGCTGGAGGGCCGATTCATGTCCCGGGAGTTCCCCTCTGATGTCGATGCCGTTGTGATCAATAAAAAAGCTGCAGAGTACTTCGGGATAGAGAATCCGGTCGGGAAAAAGCTTCGGATTTGGTGGACGGAGAAAGATCTGACCATCATCGGCATCATCGACAATTTTCACTTCGAGTCTCTGCATAGCGATGTCAGGAGCATGGGCTATTTGCTTCCAGAGGCCATCGATTCCACGCAGAAGCCCTACCTGCTTGTTAAAATTAGCTCCCAGGTTACATCCGACGTTCTCTCCAATCTCCGGAAGACCTGGGATTCTATGTCTGCCGGTCTTCCCTTTGAATTCACATTCCTGGATGATAAGGTCAACAGCCTCTACCAGAACGACAACCGGGCCAGTAGCATTGTCACTCTCTTCTCCTGTCTGGCTATTTTTGTCTCCTGTCTCGGCCTATTCGGTCTGGCTGCCTTTGTAGCCGAACAACGCACCAAGGAGATCGGTGTCCGTAAAGTGCTAGGTGCTTCGCTTTCTCATATCATGTGGCTGTTGACAGGGCAGTTTGTCAGATGGGTGATCGTTGCCAACCTGATCGCCTGGCCGGTGGGTTATTGGGTCATGAACCGCTGGTTGCAAGGATTCGCTTTCCGGGCCTCTCTCTCCTTCTGGATCTTCCTGACCAGCGGGCTTGTTGCTCTGGCCATCGCTGCCTTGACCGTAAGTTCCCAGGTGATCAAAGCGGCCCTGGCCAATCCCGCAGTAAGCCTGAAATACGAATAGCTCCTTTGATACGTGGACTAAGACAGCCTTCATGAAAGAGTTTTTTTCGAGAGGGGTTTTTACAAACTGATGTTTTGTTTGTAGTCGATGACGATTATAGCGTCTTTTTTAGAGGCTATCAGATCGACCACTTTGAGGAATGTCTTGTTTTTCTTCTTCCACAAGCGGTTCAGATTTCGGGCATAATGCGCCAAACCTAAATCGATCCATTTGCCCCGGAAGAATTTTTTTAGGCTCTCGAACAGGGAGTAAAATCTTTTGTGGCTGAAAATCTGGGCTTTTTGTAAACGATCGAAGGAAAGTCTTGCTGGCTTATACACGGCATGATGGGCATCGTAAAGAGCCCAATCGGTAAGCAGAATCCGGCCCTGTTCCACCACCTTGTTGAAGAATTCCGATCCTGGAAGGGGAGTCAATATGAGAAATTGGGATGAGGTCAATTTTGTCTTTTTAGCAAACCTAACCGTTTTTTTCACCGTCTTCCAGTCATCCTCATCGAAGCCAAACACAAACATCCCGTGAATATGAATTTTGTGGCGCCTGAGTACTTTAACGGCGTGGGTTATCTCTTCGACTGTCTGCTTTTTCTTCATTTCCCTTAAGCTTTCGGGATTGACGGATTCAAACCCGATATACAGAGTATGGCATCCTGCTCTTTTCATTAACTTCACCAGTTCGAGATCCTTAGCGACATCCGCTCTCACTTGAGTTGTCCATTTGAATTTGAAGTTCTCCTCGATCATGGCATGCAAAAGTTCTTTTGTGTGCCTGGGATTAGCCGCAAAGTTGTCGTCATAAAAAAAGATGATATTTTTTTTGTCATCATACAGACGCAATTCTTCGATAATATTTTGGGGCGACCGGAATCGGTATTTTTTGCCGAACATGCTGGTCACAGAACAAAAAGCGCAGTCAAAGGGGCACCCTCTGGAGGTCTGTATGGGGATTGTGCGGTATCCCGCGATCCTTTTCGGATTGTAATTCAA
>Ga0307445_10000686_pt1 | contig 18677 bp, 15 predicted proteins | sample SalMarSW160330MG_FD_202147 | JGI IMG/M metagenome (GOLD analysis project Ga0307445, IMG submission 202147) | Salt marsh sediment microbial communities from the Plum Island Ecosystem LTER, Massachusetts, United States - SW1603-30 | ecosystem: Environmental > Aquatic > Marine > Intertidal zone >... | reverse complement strand
GGCGTTATTGCTGGATTAGGAATAGTTCCAGAATTACAGCGAAAAGGATTGGGAACTATTTTAGGCATGGCAAGCTGGAATTTATTTAAGAAAAAAGGAGTAAAAGAGCTTCGTTGTAAGGTATATAGAGACAATAAAGCGTCTTATAACTTTATCCGCGGTCTTGGTTTTGAGGAGTATGATGAGAATTTTGTAACATGGAAATTATTGTAATTCCAGGATCACAAAAATCAAAATAACAGCATCTTAATTTTAGTTATTTAAAGTTTTATATTCTCGCACTTTTTACTGTACATGTCCATGAATTTTGTCGATTTGAAAAACTTTATAATCAATTAATGACGCTATTAACTCAGTTTAGATTACTTCCTTATTATGGTTAGTCTAATGGATGATCAAGATTCCGAAAAAAAATCAGAAATATGGCTTAAATATTGCGAAGATTGCATAAATTCTAAAATTAGAAGCGAAGATCGATCTCAATGCGATGCCTTTTGTACACACAATAAAGAAGATCCTCTCAAATCTTAAATCTTTATATTTTTTTGATTTTTTTCGATAGTGAATTTTACTTCCAATCACCTCCCTCTCATTAAAGAAAACTTAACTTTTCTAAATGATTGCTCGTTACTACCAGTTTGCACTCCTTCTTTACTTTTAATCACCTCTCTTTCATAAATAGATAAGGTCCTATTATTTTTACTTTTAGTTACCCCTCCTATATGAAGTAATTATTAATTTTACAATTATGGAGGAAATTTGGATTAGGATAAGTCTATTTGCAATTCCCGAATATAAAAAAACCAAAAATGTGTATTAAAATTCCCTTTAAATGGTTTAACGAATCATAGATTGACCAAAAAATCCACTCATTCAATAAGATAAGATCAATGATTGTTCGTATATATCTCTATTTTCGCAATTTACAATAAGTTTATAAATCAGAAGTGCTATTTATGTTTAATATCTTAATTATCTAAAACTATTTTCTTATTAAGATCTAATACTATATGATAATCTATTCAGAGGAAATTTGCATAAATAATAATAAGTGTAAATGAATATTGAGAAAATATCTTTAATTATAATTAAATATATGAAAATCCAATCCATCGCTTAAGATTAAGTACAAAATCATGAAAAAGATAGAATTAGTGTTTAGGACTATAGGTGAAAGAACTTCTGATATTGCTCTTGAATTAGCTCAAAATAACATTCAACCATGGAAGACACACGTGATAAGAGATATCAAACCCTTTACAAAAGCCATGGAAGAAATAATGAAGATTGAATATGACCCTGAGACCGAATTTGTTGTTTTTGTGGATGCCGATTGCTTGATTTTTGAAGATTTAAGACCTTTTCTTGAAGAAAATGACTTAGCATATATTGACTGTTATGTCCTTGACAAATTCAGGGGTTATGTCCACATGGGAGTGCATATTACAAGACGTGATGTGGTAGAAGAGATGAAAAAAGTCTCGCTATCAGATGAAAACTTATTATATGTTTTAAAACCGGAAACGGCTATTAGAAATGCTGCATTTAGCAATCTAAAATTGAAGAAGAAATATAAGCGATTTAAAATATTGCACGATTTTCACCAAAATTATGAACATATTTTCATTAAGTGTGCGATTAGAGAGTTAAGAAGTAGAGAAGATTATCCTAAAGCCAAACTCCAATCTGCTATTGATAATTGGAAATATAAAGATAAAGATTTTGTTGTTGCTATTGAAGCAATAAATTATGCAAGGAAAATGATACCCTCTGGAGAATCTTCTGTTGATATTGCAAAATTTATTGAAAATTTACCAAATGTCGCTCAATTTATGATCCAAGATCTAGGAATTGAAGAAAAACAGCCTTTGAAAATGGAAATAGTACAAGAACTCAAAGCTGCTGCAAATATCATGGGTGTATTTGGTGATGAATCGAAAAAGGTTTTTTGTCTGGGTTTAAGCAGAACAAGCACGAAGAGTTTGACAAAAGCACTAAATATTCTCGGTATTAACGTAATCCATTATCCCGTGGATAAAATAACTCATTTTGAATTGATTCATGGTAATTATAACTTTACAATCCTGCAAGATTATGATGGAATCTCAGACATCACTGTAGCTCCATATTATCGAGAATTAGATCAATTGTTTTATAATAGCAAATTCATTCTAACAATCCGAGAAAAGGAAAAATGGTTGGAATCGCTTAAACGCCATTGGGAAGATAGACCTCCATACGATGATCCTGAACAATCAGAAACACATTTAAAAATCCGTCGATTTCTCAGGGCAAGCGTGTATGGTGTGTTAACTTTCAACAAGCAGAGATTATCCAACGTGTATGATCTTCATCATAAAAACATAATGGAATATTTTAAAGATCGACCAGATGATTTATTAGTGATAGATATTACGAAAGGTGAAGGTTGGGAAAAATTATGCCCTTTTTTTGATAAACCCAAGATAATTTCAGCATTTCCTCATGTAACTGATGAGGAAGAACTCACAGAGCTTTTATAATATAATCATGTTGATCTTGCATAAAAAGGACTTAAGAGAAAAGATATGTTTCATTACTGGAGCAGCACATTCAGGTTCCACTCTGTTGGGATTAATTTTAGGAAGTCACAGTAAAACATTCTTTATGGGAGAAGCAAACAAGGTTACTTACTTTTCAGACCCAAACTTCGAACCTGAAAGAAAATATTGCCGAGTCTGCGGTAAAGAATGCAAAATTTGGAGTAAAATAGATCCAGATAAGGATAATGTATATGAACAACTGTTTAATTTAACAAAAAAATCCATTCTAATTGATTCTACAAAGAATTTGGATTGGATTAGTAGACAATTAAAAAACATAAAAAACGTCAGAATATCGTCACTTATGATTTTTCTGAAACGTGATTTAAGAGCAGTGATTAACTCAATGGCTCGTAAGTATCCAAATAGGACTCTAGAACGCTTGATTAATGATTGGATTAATCAAATTACAGAAACGAAAAAATTTTATAATTCATTCCAAGGAAAGAAAATTGAAATCTTCTATGAGGATCTGACTCTAAATCCAGATAAGGTGATTCAAGACTTATGTCATTTTTTGGAAATTTCCTATGAACCAGGAATGAAAGAGTTTTACTACAAAGATCATCATGCAATAGGAGGAAATATTGGCACTCATTATCTACTCATTAAAGCAAGGAATTCCGAAGATAATTGGATGTTGACCGAAAGAAATGAATACTACTATCGTGATCACCCCTTTTCAATTCAATTGGATGAGAGATGGAAAACTGAATTGGATCCTCAAGATCAAGAAAAAATAGCTTCAAAAACTAATTCCCTGTTTAAAGAATTCTCGTGGTGCTATTGAGAATCATTATCACAATGAAATCATAAAATTATAAATATTGCAGATACTTTTTTGATAATAATGAACTCAAGAGAACGAATACAAGCAGCCTTAAAATTTACTAATCCAGATAAAGTGCCTATTTTTGACATGGTTTCTGGTGATCTCATGCCACTTCCAATTGTTCATTCTAAAAAATGGAAACCAGGCTGGAATGAAGGCGAAGAAGGATTGTTTCCACACGTGAGAGGGGCATACAATTGGGATAGACCTGATTGGGCAAAGGAAAATCCGGAATGTGAAGGAAATAATTGGAAAAGAATTAAACATGAAGAGATCGATCAATGGGGATGTATTTGGAATATGAAAGGAAATGATCAAGATATGGGACATCCCGGAAGGCCATCTCTCCCCAATTGGGATGATTTTGAGAATTATATTTCAAAATATACGCCTGATGCGACTGAAGAAACCAGGTATGAACCAGCGCTTCAACTCAGAAATATGGTGGAAAATGATAGATATTTTACTTTAAACTTGATTAGCCACGGACCATCTCAAGTTGTTGCAGCGATGCGTGGTTTTAATACTTATCTTATAGATCATAAAAAGCACCCAAAAGAATTGAAAAGAGCATTACAAGTAGTAGCAGATTATCACGTAGATATAATGCGATATAGCAAAAAGTATGGTTTAAAAGCAGATGGTATTTGGGTTGTGGATGATTTAGGTGAACAAAAAGGTCCATTCTTTAGTGCGCGAACTTTCGAAAATTTATACGAGGATTCTTATAGAACAATCATAAATGAAGCTCATGATTTAGATTTGGATGTCCATCTTCATTGCTGTGGTAAGATTGATCCATTGTTAGAGCCATTAATAAAATGGGGATTAGACGCAATCGAATTAGATAGCCCACGAATGAGCGGATATAATGATTTAAGACCATATCGTGGAAAGATAATGTTCTGGGGTTGCGTTAACATTCAATCTATTTATACACAAGGAACTCCAGATGAAGTAGAACGTGAAGTGTGGCACATGATGAGGAATTTGGGTACTAAAAATGGAGGATTTGGTGCTTATTTCTATCCTACTCCACGAGATCTCAATACACCTCGGAAAAATATAAAGGCTTTTGAAAAAGGATTGCAAAAATATGGAAATTATTCTAAGATTCCAGAATCTTGGTGGGAATATCCTGTATCAGAATCCTGGGATTCCAATTTCGTCCCTTCTCTCCCTCAAAGTTAATAATTTTTCAATATTGTGAGGTTTAAGAATAGATAACTATTTTTTCTAAAAAAAAATCATAATAAAAATGATCAAAAAAACACTCGTTTTCTTTTCCTAAAAATTAGGAGATGTATGTCACTAATTTTGTCGGTAGAAAGATTTAAATTCCCATTTATTATAATATGAACATAGGGCATAATGAGAAATAATAAGATCTTAATCATAGTGATTTTTTCAACATTGGGGATAATCTGTTCATCCATTTTGATGGTATTGTTAAATAATTTTAATTCCTCTTGGAATTATTTTCTCACTGATGATCCAAACGAACAATATTCCACTTGTGCGATGTCTGAAAATGGTAAGTTCGTGGTGGTTGGTAGTGGTAATAACTTCCTATATTTATTCAAAGATGACATGCAAATGTCTTTATGGAGTTATAAAATGAAGGATGATGTTGTAAGCGTGGATATTTCTGCAGATGGAAATTATATCGTTGCTTGTGATGCTGTAGGAAATGTGCTCGTGTTTACAAGACAATATCCTGTTCCGATTTGGAGCTATAAAGGATTTCAACATTCCGTAGCAAAAATATCTGCAAATGGTAAATACGTTGCCTTCTTAAATCGAGGTAACCTATATTTATATAGTAGGGAAGAAGATCTAATTCTCTGGTCATACAATTTTAATGGAATGGATTTATGCATAGATATTTCTGCTGATGGTAATGAAATTGTTACTTGTATTGATGGAATTTTATATTATTTTGAAAAATCTAGTTTTTCTCCACAATGGCAATATAAAATTGGAAATGTAATGAATGATTTGGTCATATCCCCTTCTGGAGAACTTATTGCATTAGGAGGACAAAACAATCGTGTTGATTTGTTCTCCAATACAGATCCAGTACCCATTAAGAAATATAACACTGGCTTTAATGTCCATTCAATTTCAATTTCAGAAGAAAAATCAAGCATTGCAGTTGTATGCGCGGGGGGATGCTATTTATATAATACAAATTATGATACTTGTTTATGGAGTTATTCAATGGAACCTGATTCTTCCGAAGTAGCGCTATCTTCAGATGGTAACTTCATAGTGGGAGGAGATATGAACTATGATAAGGAACGATATTTTATTCATTGCTTAAATAAATACCAAAATGTTCCACTCTGGTCAATCAGAGTACAAGGAACTATAAACAAGCTTGCAATCTCTAATGATGGTGAATCCATAGGAGTTGTCACTCAAAAATATTTTTATTTTATCGATCGTTCAAATCCAATAATTTATGATTGGTATTCATTTTTGCTTTATTTGAATTATGTGAGTCTTATTCTTTCAGTGGGATTTACAGTCGTCTCGGGATTATTGTACACGTATAATATATTAATACCTAAAAAATTAATTAAAGATATTGGGATGGATCGAAAAGAAGAATTTCAAATTACTATGAAATATTGTCCTAATTGTATGTTATCCTCAAGACAGAAAGAGCAAATTTATTGTGAATTTTGTGGTTCTAAACTTATATAAGTATTTTTTTTCTTTAGAACTTGATTTATTATTAATTTTAAATACTTCTAAGATAATAAGAAGTTCAAAAAGATACTTTCCAAGATATGGGTTCAAGAGAATCTTTTCGTCCTTTAAATATTATTGCATTGGCTTCAATTAAAGTGGCTTTAATTTTTTTTCCATTTACCTCAATTTTATTAATTGCTTCAATTTCATCTCTGGGGAGTATTAATTTAATTTGATATTCGCCTTCTTTTTTTGGAGAGTAGCTCCCTTGATAGCAATTCAATGTCCTTTCAAAACTAATAACCGGCGACTTAATTTGGTATTCCTTTTTAGGAAACTTAGGATTCAATTCTATGCCATTTTTTGTAAATCTCAACCCTATTAGATGAAAAATGTTATATAAAGACCATGCGTGAGGATGGAGATTTAAAACGGGGAAATCTGTCCAATTAATTCCCATTGAAAGTAATCCTTCTTGTTTGTCCTTTGGATTTTTAGTCAAATAAAATTTATCAAATAAAGTTTGCCCAGGATATTCTGAATATGACGAATTCCACGTATCTGGTCCACTCCAAATGCCATACCATATATCAGGGTATATGGATGATTTAAGAGCAAAAGTGTTTTTCTTCCATTCATCATAAGCTAAATTACCAGAGAATTTACTTAAAGCCCATATTAAAGTACCATTGATTGATGGCCAGATTCCTGCATTAGTGGCAACCCCAGCTGTTTCTACTTGACTATCTATCACCTTGCTAAGCAATATTGCTCCAATTGGGGAGGGTTTTCTATTAAACTCATTTATATTCTTGATTAAAGTTTCTGCTTGAGACAAATCCAATATTCCACTAATAAGTGCCCAAGGTTGGGGTTCCAACCATAATATATCATTACCAACCCATCCCAGTTCGTCAGAGAGCCAGGCTCGTTTGAACCATTTTCCGTTCCAGTGATCTTTTAATGGTTTGATTAATGAAACCATAAATTCTCTAATTTCGTCTGATTTTTCTATCATTCCAATAAAGGATAGCATTTCAGAAAACTGAGAAAGAACATATATAGCCATTGCAGTGTTCAATATACTTTCTCCAACTTTTTTAACTTCGTCTTGTTTATTCTCTGGAACAAAACCAGTTATTACCAAATCATTCCAATCACAGCTAGTAACCCTTAATAGACCGTGCTTTCCTTTTCCAATCACTTTAACAAAATAATCATAAGTTAGAAATAGTACATCCTTTATTGTTTTTTTTTGTACTTTTCGACCATAAACGGGATACATTGAAATTTCTTCATTTATAAAATCGGAATCCCTTGTTAGGAGGATATAATCACTAATTAGCCAAATCAACCACAATTGTAAATCACTTGGATCCCATAAGGAGGGCATTATCATTCCGTTTCCAGTGATCCCATAGGGGATTTTTCCATCTTCTTGTATTTCTTTCAAGGTATACCTTATAATTTCTTTAACAATACGAGGCTCTATGAAGAGAAATGGCAATGCATGTTGTAATGGATCTCGAGCAGCACCTTGAAACCCAATAATGTATTGATACACGTGACCTTGAGACAGTATATGCTCGTTAAAGTAATCATCGTAAGTTAAGGCTCCTCTCAAGTAATAATAATTCCAAAAAAGCTCTCTGTCAATCCATAAGTCCTCATTCATATCGAGTTTGATCCGGTTTTCTTTCCATTTATTGCAGGATAAATTGAAGAGATTTGGTAGATTATCTTGATATTTTTCGATTAAATCATTTAATTCAAATCCCTCGGGGACGTATCCATATGCAAAATAAATTATTTTTGAAGTCTTAGGTGGAATTTTCACCTTACGTTCTATAATTAAACAAGAGTTAAAATCACTAATTTCTTCATTAAATGCTCCGTTAAAATTAAGACCATCTGGGTTTTGATTACCTCCTTTTCCAAAGAATAAGGACCCATCATTTTGTACCGCTGTTGCCTTATCGTCTAAAGAAACCAAGAAAATTGGAGGGGGATTTTTGTCTTCAAATGAAGCTTTTTTTCTTTGGATTGGTATCCCTTTAATTCTTTCCTCAAAATTTAATTGTTCCTCCAATTTTGATGATTTTTCGTCATATTTTAGATTAACCAATCCACGACCGTTATCTAAAACTATAGATTTATTTTTATAACTTTTTTCTAATTTTATCCGGTAATTTTTGAGTGGGTCAACTTTCTTCTCTTTAATTGCATCTAAAACTGCTTGGAATGAAAACTGAAAATTAAAGCAGCCCCAATATTCAATCCATTTTAAATCTATAGTTTGAAGTATATTATTGTAAATTTCTATTTGAGAAATTAAAACGGGATCATCTCCAAATGGTGCAAAAATAGTTTGATTTACTTTATAGTTTTGGTTAGAAACTCGCTTGGAAATATAACCGATACCAAATACTCGTTCAAAATTCGAGTTTTGACCATTATAATAAGTAGAAATCGAGCTCTTCCCATCAGTGAGGTAGCCAAATCCACCTGCGTATTGATTAAGCCCTGGGTCGTGGTAATTCAAATATTTTGGAGCCCCCTCATCTTGTCTTACCATAACATATCCATAATTAGAAGCTAATCCAACAATCCTGTCATTTCCTACTAGAAAAATATGATCGGTAGGATCTCGCCACATATCGTTCATGGGAGTAATTGCTTTAGGATCTTTGATTTGATTGCAAGTATATTTATATGCAGGCAATCCATTTTCATCTTCAATCCATTTTCCAAAATAACCATTTCCAAATTCAGATTTCATCTAATAATTACCTTACTTTCACAATTTAAATTTAGAATTCAATTAATATAAAATTTATAAGAGAGGTAATAAATCCTTTAATTCCCCTTGATATGTTGGTGTTGGAGTAGTGGACTCTAAATTTGTATTATTACTTGGAACCAAGAATGTCTCGCATCCAAATTTACTTGCCACCATGTCTTTATTTTCATCTCCTACCATCAAGCATTCACTTGGTTTAACACCTAACATGTTAAAGATCTGGGTAAAGTAAATCTTATTTGGTTTATTAGCTCGCATATTTTCAATGGTAGTTATAAATTTGTAATTGAAATCACCTACACCTGCCCAGTCAAGCCTTTGTTGGATTGCGGTTAGGGGAATCACTGGTGTTGTAGCAATTACCACATCATACCCGCTCTCAAAAGCTTTGGAAACTACTGATCGAGCATCTTGTTTAATTTTTGTATAGATTTTTAATTTAATAAATTCAGTATTATAAAAATCATCAAAAAGGTAATCTACTTCTTCTCTTGAATGACCATTGAGAGGAAAAAAAATATGCTCAAAAATTTCCTCATTTGTCATCTTGCCATCATTTTGATCAATTTGATTTGAAGCTTCTAGTAATAATGATATAAATTTACTTGGACGAATAAGGTGCTTGAATTTTTCTGAAAGAAGTTCCATATAGCTAGGAATAAATCCTTTTAAATCAACATCAATAAGCGTTCCATCAAGATCAAACAAAATAGCTTTAATTTTTTTTAGAGTCATATATTTTATCCTTTTAATTATTTTATAACATAACTTCAATAAGAGAATATATTTTTAGATTTCCTTCAATAACTTCAAGATAGCTTTTCGTGTTCCTGCAACCACTCCTGCTACGCCACCACCAGATTCACTCTGTGCTCCAATATACCATAAACTTTGAATGGGGGTAAGATGCTGGGGATTTTGCTGATTCATAATTGGGGCTAATCCTCCAAAACTATGTCGTTCAACGAATATGCGAGCTTTAAAGTCTAATGGAGTCATGATCACCTTTGTTTTAGCGTGTTCCCGAAGACCGGGAATTATTTTTTCAGCTTCTACGAGTAGTTTATCTGCAAGTTCTTCTCTGCGCGAAGCCCAATCGCCCTTGTAGAGCTCAAAAGGTGCAATGGTATAAATAGTTATCGCATGATGATCTTGCGGAGCCATTGTGGGAGAATGCAATGAAGGAATATATATTAAAAAACCTTCTCTTCCCTCATGATAATCACCTGACCTACACCGATTGACTGCTCCTTCGATATCATAAGTCCCATAGTAATAGCATAAAGCTGCGCGTTGGTAAGGAGTTGGATCAAAATCAATACCTAAATGGACCATCAATACAGATTCCATGTGAACTAAATTATCAACTCTTTCTACAAATTCGGAAGGTAAATTTTCCTTCCCAACTAAATTAAAAAAAGTCTTGTGAGCTCCACCACTAGCAATTACTATATCAGCTAATAATTCTTCTCCATTTTTAAGTTTAATTCCAATAGCTTTATTACGTTCTATTAAAATTTTTTCAACTAAGCTATTTGTATGAATTTCTCCACCACATTCTTTAACATAATTCGCAAAAGCACTTACTAATTGCTCGCAACCATTTTGGATGTAATGATATACAGGTAACTTTCCACCCTTAATTTCAAGTGGTATGCGCTTGTCAAACGCCGTTTCAACATTTGAAACAGGTACTCCTAGTCCTGGAAACTCACTTGGTTTTACCACAAAATCTGCAAGGATTCCCATAAAAACTGCTTTTAATTTTGGATCCCTAAAAAAAGAATCCATTATTTCAGAAGCACTCTTATCAATATATTTCTTTATTTTCATAAATTTTGGGAAGATCTTTATTTTCAACCAAATGGATTTTAAACCTGTTGTCCATTCTAACTGATTGCTAATAGCCATAAGTGTCATTACTTGATCATAGTAGCGATAATATCTATCTAATCCTTCACTTTCAGATGGAAATAGTTCTTTGAAGTATTCTCTTCGCCAGTACTTCCCTTTATACTCTTTTGGTTTCCATATCGCAAAATCTGGAAGTACTTGACCTCGATCTTCATTGATGATGCTTACTCCGTCAGAGATTCCTAATTCAGATAAAATTTTTCCCACTTTTTCGTGAGGTGCTAATCCTTCCAATAAGAGAGGTCCAATATCCCATGAATATCCATCTTTATGAATTGTAGCAGTAACCCCTCCAATTTCTGAATACTGTTCATATATTATTACATCATGACCTTCTCGACACATATAGGAAGCGGCAGTCAGACCAGCTAAGCCGGAACCAATAACAATTACTTTCATAATTATTAGAATAAAAAAATTTTAAGATTCAAAAAGTTTAATGGAATTAAAATATTTTTAAAATCGATATGAAAATTGTCATAATAGGATCAGGAATAGCGGGGCTTACATCTGCAGCGCTTCTTGTAAAAGAAGGACATTCTGTAACCGTATATGAACAACATGAGAAAATTGGTGGAGTAACCGCAACGATTGAGAAAGAGGGTTACAAATGGGATTGGGGACAAATGTTAATTCCGGATATGGAAAAGGGTGAACCTGGAAGAGATATTCTTGAGAAATTAGGTATTTCTGAAAAAGTGAAAACTTTCAAATCCTATAGAGAAAACTACTTCCCTGACTTCAGGATAAGCAAACCAAAAGAGTTCCAAGGGATCTATTGGAGAAAAGAATATTTAAAAAATTTTTTTCCCGAGGATGCTAAAGGGTTGGATAAGTATTTCAAAATTTATGAAAGAATTCACGATGTAAGTGCACTTTTTAATAAAAAAGGTTTTCTTTCTAAACTCAAATTATTTTTAACTTTCCTGCCAATCATGAGAAAAAAAGGATGGAGCGCTCAGAAATTAATGGATTATTGTTTTACAAATAAAAAACTCCAAGCAGTATTCATTGCTATTTTAGCTGATTACGTAGCATCTCCTGAAGTATTTCCGGGTTTAATTGTGCCAACGATTAATGCAGAATCGCAATATGATGATCGGATACCCTTAGATTACGGAGGACACCAACATAGACAATCCTGGAGTTATATAGAAAATGGTATGGAAAGCCTTGTCAATGCGCTCGCTGGATATATCAAAGATAATGGTGGAAAAATCCTTACTAACATTAGCATAGAAAAAATCAATTTAAAAGAGGAAAGAGTTAAAAGCGTGCTCTTATCTAATAGAGAAGAAGTTGAAGTTGAACTCGTCATTGCAAGTGGGGGCGCAAAGGAATTATATTTAGATCTCGTAGGACGTGAGCACCTTTCAAAAGAATTTATAGAGACTTTTCTAGATCCTCTTTTCATAACTGAATCAGTATTCATGGTACATCTAGGAGTAAATTATGATCCCTCTATTTATCAAAATAACGCAGCATTATGTTATTATTATTTCACCTATGATATTAATGGAAGTATAAAAGAATGTCAAAAGGGAATTTATCACGAAGGAAATGATGGTCTTTTAATATATATCCCTTCATTGCACTCTCCTGAAATGGCTCCACCAGGGCATCACGCTGTAACTATTTACACCATTGCTCCTAATAATCCTATCAATGGTAGTTGGAAAGAAAATAAGGAAGATTGGGCTGAAAAACTCTTGGATTTAGCAGAAAAATTTATTCCTGGTCTTCGGGAACATTCTCAGACAAAAATAATTCTTACTCCAGAAGACTTTAAAAAACGAACATATCTAAAACATCACGCTTTTGGAGGAACTGTTCCGCATCTTAATGTTCCACCTCCTCAACACAAGACCCCGATAAAAGGTCTTTGGTTTGTCGGAGCTCAGAGTGAAAACTTTGGTGGGGTTGTGACGGGAATGGTAGGAGCAGAAAATGCCGTAAAAATGGTATTAAAAGAAGGAGAAACAACAACTAAACAAACTTTTAAGAGTCTTTCAAAATAAAGTTTCTTATTGAAAGAGGTAATTTTTGATGTACAACTTCGAATTCTATCCTGCAAAAAAACCAACTTTTTATTATATCGGAGTTACAACAACAAAATCATCAATAATGCGAGTTTTTCCTAAATGGGCAGACTATTTAGGAATTGGAGGTACACCGATAGTTGGAATTAATTGTAAAATTCATGATGATCCTAAAATTTACAGGAAAATCGTAGAATTTATAAAAAATGATAAGAATTCATTGGGAGCATTAGTAACTTCTCATAAAATTGATTTATATGATGCTGCAAGTGATTTATTTGATCACATAGATTTTTATACTAAATTACTTGGAGAGCTAAGTTGTATATCTAAAAGTAATGGAGAACTCTGGGCACATGCTAAAGATCCAATAACAAGTGGTTTATCTTACGAATCTTTTATCCCTAAAGATCATTGGAAAAAAAATGAAGGAGAGATTTGCATAATGGGTGCCGGTGGAGCTTCATTAGCTCTCACGACATATCTAATAGAATCAATGGATAATAAAAATTTGCCTTCTAAAATTCATGTAACTAATAGAACCATTCCCAGACTTGAAAAAATGAAAAAATTACATTCACAAATTAATCAAAAAGCAAAATTTGAATATCATCATTGTCCAACACCAGAAGATAATGATCAAATTGTCAGTAATTTAAAGGAGTATTCTTTAGTTATCAATGGGACAGGTGCAGGAAAGGATTTTCCAGGATCTCCTATATCCGATTCTGTTGAATTTCCAAGAAATGGATTTGCTTGGGATTTTAATTTTAGAGGTGATTTGTTGTTCTTAAAACAAGCTCATGCTCAAGAAAGAATGAAGAATTTGCATGTGGAGGACGGATGGGTTTATTTTTTACATGGATGGCAAAGAGTTATAGCGGAAGTTTTTCACTTAGATATCCCCACGAAAGGTCCCGAGTTTGAAAGATTATCACAAATTGCATTGCAAGTGAAATAAAATTATTGAGGATTCTCATGAAAGATTATAAGTCATTTTCAATTAAATTTAGCTTGAATGATGGGCATTCTCCAAATCGAAATCCGACAAAGAGGATGCTTTCGGATATGAAAGGCATGTATTTAGACAATAGATCATTTGAAAAAATCCTTGAACAAGGAAACATTTGTGTTTATGAATTCTATGAACTAGAAATTCCAAGAAAATCAAGCGATTTATCATTTGGCACAACAATAATTTATTCAGGAAAAGTTGGTACTGAATATTTTATGACTAAGGGACACTTCCATGAAAAACTTGAGACCGCTGAAGTTTATTATTGTACAAAAGGACACGGATTTTTACTTCTTGAAGATCCTGAAGGAAATTCTGAAATACAAGAAATGACTCCAGGAATTTCTGTATATGTACCTCCTAATTTTGCCCATAGGAGCATAAATATTTCTAATTCCGAGCCTTTTGTAATGTTTTTTGTGTTTAGAGCGGATGCCGGACATAATTATAAAACTATAGAAACAAAAGGATTTCGAAAATTAATCATTGAAAAAGATGGAAAGCCAATTATAATCGATAATCCAAAATGGAAAGATTAGTAAGATAAAGTGAGATAATTCGTGAGTAAAGTATATATTGGGTCAAGAACATTAACTCTTAATGGTCACCCTGCATTGCAGAGATTAAAAAATGCTGGTTTGGAATTAATTTTTGGACCTCCAGGTAAACAACCTACTGAAGAGGATCAACTAAAGACATTACCCGAATGTATTGCATATTTAGCGGGAACTGAGAAAATCTCGGAGAAAGTATTAAAGACGGCCAAGTATCTAAAGGTTATTAGTAGAAATGGCGTTGGTACGGAAAATATTGATGTTAAAATTGCTAAAGCTTTAGGCATTACAGTAACAATCACTCCAGGATCGAATGCTCAAGGAGTAGCAGAACTAACAATTTCTTTAATGCTAGCTGCGGTTCGTTCTATTCCAAATCAAAATAGAGATTTAAAGAAGGGGCAATGGAACCGATTCAAAGGAATAGAGATAGAAGGAAAGACTCTCGGTATTATTGGTTGCGGGAATATCGGAAAACGAGTAACAAAAATGGCATTGGGATTAGGGATGAAAGTATTAGGATTTGATCTTTGTGCAGATCAATCATTTAATCCTTCAAATGATTTTAAGTATGTAAACCTATCAGATATATTCAAATTTTCTGATATTATCAGCCTCCACGCTCCGCCAGGCGATAAACCAATTATAGATAAGAAAGCTTTATCCATGATGAAATCTGGAGTATGCATCATCAACACCGCTCGCGGAGAAGTTGTAGATGAATTAGAATTGGTCAAAGCTTTAAATTTAAACAGAGTTCAATATTATGCCACTGATGTATATAGAAATGAACCTCCGGAAGTTGATGATCTAATTAGTCATCCTCGTACAATATGTACCCCCCACATAGGTGCTTATACAGAAGAAAGTATAAATCGTGCAGTTGAAGCTGCAATTGATAACATTTTGATGGAGTTAGGATTAGATGCCAAACATTAATATCACTACCGAATTTATTGAAAATTTAGAGTTATTTATTGAAAGTAATGCACTCTCATCACATGAAGTTCAGCTTGCTTGGATTGGTCAAGCAGGATTTATTTTTAAATTCAAAGACAAGTTATTATTAATTGATCCTTACCTTTCGGATTACTTATCAAGGAAGTATAAAGGAAAATTATTTCCACATATTAGATTAATGGAACTTCCAATAGAGCCTCAGAAAATTACAAAAGTGAATTATATCTTGTGCTCACATGCGCATTCTGATCACATGGATCCTGAAACAATTTCAATTCTCAGTGAAAAGAATCCGGATGTAAAAATAATTGTACCTGCTGCAGAAATTGAAGAGGTCATTAAGAGAGGAGCGAAAAAACTTCAAGTCATTGGATTAAATGATGGAAATACGCTTTTATTAGAAAAAGGAATAAAAGTCATGGGAATTGCTGCAGCTCATGAAAATCTAAAAGTTAATGAAAATGGAGAGCACCATTTTTTAGGATATGTATTTGATTTTGAAGGCGTAAGAATCTATCATTCAGGAGATTGTACTCCCTATCTGGGATTAATAAATAAGTTAAAAGATTTAGAAATTGATTTAGCTCTGTTGCCGATTAATGGTCGGGATGAATATCGGTTGAATAATAATATTGCGGGAAATTTTTTAATTTCCGAAGTTTTAGAGATATGCAAATCTGCCAAGATTGAAGCACTCATTGTTCATCATTTCGGCATGTTCGCATATAACACGGTAACAGAAACAGAATTAGAAAATTTAAGAGCCGCTGATTTCTCGCAACTCCAAATATTTGTCCCAAAAATTAAAACTATTTATAAAGTTAAAAAGAAATAATGCATAAGGTCTAATTATGGATATAATTGATAAAATCAAAAATTTAAAAATAGTTCCAGTTGCAGTAATTGAAAACTCAAATCATGCCCTACATTTAGCAAAAGCTCTCATAGATGCAGGTCTTCCAATAATTGAAATTACATTCAGAACTGATGCGGCGGCAAAGTCGATTTCCATTATAAAAAAGGAATATCCAGAAATGTTAGTAGGGGCAGGAACTGTTCTAAAGATCGACCAAGTTAAGGAGGCTGTTAAGTCGGGTTCTGAATTTATTGTTACTCCGGGATTTAATCCCACTGTTGTTGATTATTGTATTGAGAATAAAATTATCATAATCCCGGGTCTTAATGCCCCCTCATTTATAGAATGGGGTTTAGAAAGAGGGCTGGATTTTTTCAAATTTTTTCCAGCAGATTTATCTGGAGGATTTAAAATGATTAAATTGCTTTCGGGACCGTATCCCAATGTCAGATTCATGCCAACGGGTGGAATTAACGATGAAACGCTTGCAGATTACCTTAAATTAGATAATGTTATAGCGTGTGGTGGAAGTTGGATAGTAAGTAAGAACTTAATTTCATCTGGTAATTTTGAAGAGATTAAAAGACTAACGAAAAGAGCACTATCTTTAATAAAATCTGACATGGAATAATTTCTTTTTGCTAAAAACACTAATCGAATTTAGGTGAGACCGTTTACAAACATTCTTGCTATTGATATAGGAACGCAAAGCATCCGAGCAGGTATTATCAATACGCACGGAAAAATTTTGGCTGTTTCACAACTCCAACAAGATGTATTCAGCCCATTTCCAAACTGGGCTCAACAGAAACCGAAAATCTGGTGGGATTTGACAAAAAAAGTCATATCTAATCTAATTAACGAGTCAGAAATTGATGTGGATACGATTAAAGGAATAAGTACTTGTGGACAGATGCATGGTCCAGTGGGAATTGATGATAACGGCGAAATTACTACAGAATGGACTCAAATATGGATGGATAAGCGTTGTGAAGATATCTGTAATACGGTACGAAAAAATTTTGATGAATTAAAATTGAGTAAAATTACTGGTAACCCAATTACAACTGGGTGGTCAGGATTTAAAATTAAATGGATAAAAGAGAACCAACCTGAAATATATCATAATACAAAATGGTTCCTCGTCCCAAAAGATTTCATTAATTATCAACTTACGGGTGTCGCAGGTACAGATCCTAGTGAAGCTTCAGGAACATATCTCTATGATTTTAATACTGATAAATATTCAAATTACATGGCTGATGTTTTAGACATCGATCTTGATAAAATTCCACCTATTCACCGTTCCTATGATATTATTGGAAAAATTCGAACAGAAATTTCAAAAGAACTAAGAATTCCCGATGACATTCCGGTTATAGCTGGTGGGGGAGATTTCATTGTTTCTTTATTGGGAATAGGGTTAATAATGGAGGGAACTGCTGTTGATATGACGGGGACGAGTACTCTCTTTGTCGTTCAAAAAGATAATCCGATAATAAATCCCTCAGTGCAAAATTTAAGACATGTAATAAAAGGATGGATTCCATTCACTATGCTCGATACTGGTGGTTTAAGCATGAAATGGTGTAAGGATTTCTTAAATTCTGTTAATTCTGGAAAAATCTCATACGAACATATGATTAAAATGGCAGAAAAAATATCCGTTGGAAGCGAAGGTTTGATTTTTTACCCCTACTTGTTAGGTGAACGCAGGCAAGAAAATGTTACAGCAAAAGGGTGTTTTTTTGGATTAACTTTAAATCATAAAGCAGGGCATGTAGCACGATCCGTAATGGAAGGTGTTGGTTTAGCTCTAGGAAAAGATATTCAAACTTTTAAGAAGATGGGAGTAGACATCCATCAAGTATTTTGCGTGGGAGGAGCAACTCGAAATAAGTTGTTATATCAAATAAAAGCGGATATCAGCCAAATCCCCCAAATTTTAACTGAAGAACCAGAGGCTAGTTTAAGAGGTTGCGGTTTACTTGCAGCTTATGGTTTAGGATTTATAAAAAATTTCAAGGATAATATTGTTGATAGCGATAAAAATTACTCCATTATCCAACCCGATAAAACAAAGGAAATTGAATACAATAAATTACAATTGAAATTTAATAGAATGTATGATCTTCTGTTAGGATATTGGAAATAAATGTTATTATTTAGTTTATTAAAAAACACAACATTCCGTATAAACTAAGTTTTTTTTATACTGAGAATTAATGATTATATATAAGAATAAAGTTAATAACCAAATGTTAGGAAATATACATATACATTAAAAGAATATATTGGAGTTCAATTGTATGGCTGAAACTGCTACCTTGGAAATGGTTGATAACGCGAGTGATAGGATAAAACAGCTTCGCAGGAGGTATCTTGATGAAAAACCCTTTATCTCGATCGAAAGGGCTAAATTTTTCAC
>Ga0307445_10000681_pt1 | contig 18741 bp, 18 predicted proteins | sample SalMarSW160330MG_FD_202147 | JGI IMG/M metagenome (GOLD analysis project Ga0307445, IMG submission 202147) | Salt marsh sediment microbial communities from the Plum Island Ecosystem LTER, Massachusetts, United States - SW1603-30 | ecosystem: Environmental > Aquatic > Marine > Intertidal zone >... | reverse complement strand
AGAGGGTCATGACCAAACTCATTGTGATAGTTGGTAAACATCGCTTTTGTTAAAGTCGTCTTAGAAACATTATAGACGGCTTGGAGCATGGTTTCATAAACGCAATCTCCACCCGTTAAATCCCAGTAAGTATCAAGTTGTGATTGAACGTCGATTCCAATTAAAAGGAAATCAGGGTGTAAATCCGCATATTGTTGCATCATGAGAATACCACCTTGTGCAGAGATAACAGGGACTACAATATCACACCCTGCGTTCTCAAGTGCTACTAGATGGTTATACATGTCTCCAGCTTCTAGATTGACATCATAATAAATGGTATTAGCAACGATTACTGAAGTGTTTACCCATCCAGGTTTGTGAAAGACATGTTCTAATACGAATGGTAACTTCTGTTGGACGGCTACAACTAATGGGGGTGCCCAATCTAAATTTTCAGCGAGGATACCAACAGTTCTCACTTCTTCATTTGGATAAGTAGCATTCAACGCTAAAATCTGCCCTGCTAAATAAACTAATATCTCCGTTCCAAGAGCGGTGGAATTTGTGGGCATGCATCTGAACCAATATTTATACTTATTATAATCACTTCCAGGAAAATTTGGAACTCCAGGATAATCTCCGGCGGGGAAATCTTTGACATTCATACAGAATGTATCTGTTGCTGCACCAGTACCAATGAACGGAATTTTTGCGGCCATGAAATTTTCTAGGTATGCTGATAACATCTCAGTTCTGAATCCTCCCGTCGCAAATTGGACATTTTTGTAGTTTATTATTCGTTCCGCTGCAGCAACACCCCTTGCAGTAACGTATTGAGGATTCGATTCATCGGTATCTTCTTTAGTAACACCAATATAATATTGTTTTCCATCTACTGTAATACCTCCTGCCAAATTAATCTCTTTCGCAGCCATATAGGCTCCTTCCCACGCTCCATCGCCCTGAATTTCTCCAACATCGCCCATTATACCAAATTTTATGATTTGGTCTTCAGTTATAGTGGTAACATTTTCCATTCCGGGCACATCTTTTGCACCCCAAGAATAAGGAGCGACAAAAATCCATACGGTAATACCAACTCCTACACCAACAACTGCTATTAAAACAATAGCTAAAATTCTTTTTGTTAATTGTTCCATTTTATTTCGTCACTTTTTTATTTAAATATAGTATTATAAATACTAGTTCTATTGATGATAAACATGTATATAAAGCTTTAGTATTTGAGGTAGTTTCTATTAGAGAAGATAATATATGTAACTAAAGAGAAAATAGCAATGGAAATAAATTAGAAATTTATAGGAATTTTATATATCTAAACACAAGATATTCTGCTTGAATATCATTTTTGATATCATATGTTTTTGCTAAAATGCAATTTTTTTTCGGTATAACTAGCTGTTAGATTTTAGTCTATAATTGAAACCTTCGCCCTCGCTAATTACTTCATTTTGAACTAAATCACATTCAATTTTAAGAGAATACATGCGACCTCGTGCGTAACTTTCAGCTAAATATAATATCAATGTGAGTGTTTTTTCATTCTTCTTAATAATGGGTATGATAAACTCCCATTTGGAAAAAAAAGGATATTTCTTACTCAACTCAATAGCTCTTTCATACAATTTCATTTCATTGGAAAACACATTTATTTCAGATTCTATTAAAATGGAATTCTTTGAACGGAATTGACATTTTTTAATCAGTTTGTATGATATCTTTTCTTCTGATTTCTTTTTTTCGTAAATTAAATAGGTAAAAGGTAAAATTCCGGGTATGTAAGATTGATGTTTGGGTAATCTGAATTGGACCCATATCTTGGTGATAATTCGGTACGAAAAATAGATCACATAAAATCCTGAAACCAAATAGACCAAATTTGAGAAAAATAATTCAGGCCATAGGAAGAAAATTATGAAGTAAAATAAGAAGAAACTTCCAGAAATCATTGCTAAGAACAAATTTATTGCTCTATCAATAAAGAAACGGTATCTTTTTTTTGAAAAGGGGTAAAACAGAGGGATCTTTGAGGCGGCAAGAAAATCAAGTAAATTGTGAAGGTTATAAAATAGAAATCCAATTAACCAAGCAAGAAAAAAAGGTTCTCCCGTAATAATTGAGAATATGCTTCCAGTAAAAGCCGTAAAAATTGCAGCATATAAAAAAGAATGTGAAATGCCCTTATGTGCTAAAAGAATAGATTTTTTTAATAATTGTAATGGTGCTAAAACGATGTCAAAATCAGCTAAAACAGACATCACAGCTGCATATACAACAATACTAAAACTTAATTTATTCAATGTGAAAACACTGATTATTATTCCAAGCAAAAAATGAGAGAAGATATCCATTTATTATCATGTACTAAAATTTAGATCCGTTCTTTAAATTTCAGATTATTTTTTATACATGTTAGGAGGCATTCCTAATGTCCATCTTTCACCATCATTTTATGAAAGATCTCATTCAAATTATTTTGTTTATTATTTCTTGAAATAGTGGGCAAAATACTCGTTATTTTTTCCATATTTTTTTCGAATAATTGTCTTAAAAATTCCAATATCGAGTCTATTTTTCACTTTTTCTCATCAGCACCCAACATCTGGTTGTAATTGAATTAAACTATCTGGATAAAGGTTAAATCCTACGTTTTCTCGAATTGGGTTAAATCTACGCATGATTCCGTCTTTATCTGGACCATAAGCATTGAGTCCTACATCATCATAAACGTATTCATCCTCTAAATTGATGAACAATTGCAGATAATTATGGATATACCCGTCATATATGGGAAATATGGACTCATGTGGATTCTCTCGATCCAGTTTATCCACCATGGCTAATGCTTCTATTATCGTTGCATTATCATCAACCTGAACAGTAAATTTTTTTCCTTTTTGAAGACCTTGTATTGGAATGCTAATATCAAATTTAATTGTTTTCATTCTCAACAACTCATATTTTACTTAAATTAAACCTTTTTCTTCTAATAGTCTTGGCAGATCCCTTTTTAGGGCAGCTGATGTCGTGTATTTTTTCTTGCCATCCACGATTGCACATTTTTGAAACAAGTTCATCTGACGAGCTTCCTCTGTGTTCAATGACTTTGTTTCGTGCTTGATATATTTAATGTATGGTGTAATTGCAGCGAACATTAAATTCATGAATTGAGACCATTCACAAGCACACGCATCCATGGGAACGTAAATATCGATATATAGCTTATTCGAATCGGTATATTTCTCATTTGAGTTCTCTAGCACTTCTAATTTAGAAGATTCTCCATCAGTTGATTCTAATGGGTCAGAACACTCACATCCACATCCACAAGAATCCTTAATTACCTTTATTTCGTCATTTATAATTTTTTCATTCATTTTTAAAACCTCACATAATTTGTTTTTTTAACTACAGCAAGAGTTCGATGAACCCTTTTTCTTAATTCGTTGCCTCGTATCCCATAAACAACCACAACCTTTTTGTTCAAGCATGGTTATCGCTTGAACAGGGCAATTTCTTTTACAAGCACTGCATTCTGTACATAAATTGACATCTGAGATTCTAAATTTACCATTTTCCATAGGTCGAGGTAGTCCAAATGGGCATACCTCTCCGCATAGACCACAACCAGTGCATAATTGTTGATCTATAAGTATTCGAACATTATTTAATTGCTTTGAGCTTGAATCTGGACTGCAGCAAGAATTATTATTTGTTTCTGTCATTATTTTTACCTTTATTATATCATTTTTATTTTATTTTCTTTATTTTTATAACACAGTCTTTTAATAAAATATAATTCCAATCAGTGATAAAACGGTACCCGTAATTAATAAAAATTTATTTATTTTCTTAAACCTTGGATATTCTTTTTGAATCTCTCTTGGGCTGGTAGCCATGGTATATCCACTAAACGACATCGTGGAAAAAAATGCGATCCAAAAGAATATAACCACATTCAATAATATGAATATTAATGACATATGTAACAGCCATGTCATTCCTCCAAGAACTATTGATGTGAGAAATCCAAAGAATATTCCTTTCTTAGTAAAGGTTCTTGTGAAATTTGAGAGAGGAAAAAAGATGGCTATTAAAGCATTAGATATAATTATCCAGGATATAAACTCTCCAATCCAAGCAAGCTTGTTTATCCATATTAACATTATTAAAAAAATAACCAAGAAACCAACAATTGGAAGTAAAAAAACCTTCCTTAATAAAAATGTGGTATGCGTGACCAATGCTCTCATTCTATGAGATAAACTGAATTTAGCTAGCTTCATAAAATCTGGTTTTTTAGAAGGATTTTCTTCCAGATATTCAGGTATCTGCTTTGACCATATAGGTCCAAATTTTACTTTAAATGGAAATTTTACAGATTTTTTAGGTAATTGCGGGATGGAAACTCCACCAGCGGAAAGTTGAGGGAGAATTAAAGTTTTTTTTTCCGTGAACTTTTGGATTCCTGTCGCCTCCACGGCTTCTAGGAGCTGATCATTGCCAAAATCATTGCCCCTTGCTGCACACCACACGTTAATGCCGTTACTATCTACACATAGAACCCAAGCATCAATATGACGTATATTTCTCATTACTTTTATATAAGTAAAATCATAATTAGCAGTGACTATAATTGGAGAATTTTTTGTCGGGTTTCCCGATCGATATATCCCCGGCTCAATAGGAACTCTGTCAACTTGACCAGTTAGAGTACATCTAAAAATTCTAAATTGAGATCCAATCCCAATAAATTTTTTTGAGGGTGGTGAGTAATAACCCGGCTCATCGAGATTATCTTCATTGGTTTTTATTAACTCCAATGCTTGAATTGATCCATGATTCCATTTTTCACTTTCAAGTATCTTGAATCCAATGGGTTTTAGATACTTCACGAACCATTTAACGAGAAAAGTATTATTTAAACGAAGTCTTCTTAATTTTTTTTTATATCTCCATCTTTTCAATTTAAAACCTAATTTCCATAAACCAGATGGAACGAATTCAGCACTTATCAATAATCTACCTTCTGGTTTTAGTGCCGACCAAGAATTACGTAGGAAAATTTGCTGTTCAAATGGACGAAGTTCAGAAAGCATGAAAGTACTGACAATAATATCTTGAGAATTTGGTAGAACGGGTAAATCTTTAAATGATCCTATTTGATAGAGTAATTTTCCATCGATATTGGAAGGGTAATGCAACATGGCGTGATTTATCATTTGAAAATTTTTATCAATAGCAACCACGTTTCTACCATTTGTGGTCATTTTCGAAGCGAGAATACCAGTTCCGCATGCTACTTCTAAAATCGTTTTACTTTCTTTGAGGTGATTTAGTACCCAGTTATGAACTTCTAGGTTTATACCATTGGTTAATGTGGTGAAGTTCGAATCATATGTTTCAGGTTCTTCTTCCAATTTTCTCATGTATGTGACTGCCATTTTACTGTACCTCAAAATTCAATAAGCTTGAATTATTATCTTCCGATTTCCAAAATCCGCGCTTTTCTAAATACCTTCCTAAATACACAATCGAAAGCATTACAGGTACTTCCCAAAACAACCCCATTGTTGTACCTAAAGCGGCTATGGAACCAATTCCAAACATTGCGATAGCGGTTGCAATTGCGATCTCAAAATGACTAGAGGATCCGATAATTACCGTGATTATAGCTTCCTTATATCTCATTTTAAAGATTTTAGTAATGAATACATTATATCCTACAACAATGACAAATCCTAGGAGTAAGGGAACTGAAACCAGTAATAACAAATCAGGGTTATGAATCAAAACATTTCCATTTAATGAAAAAAGCACGATTAGTGTAACTAATAAAGCGACAATCGAAATCTTTCCTACAACGGGACGATAAGTATTGTTGAACCAATCATCTCCTTTAGATGATACAATGAGTTTCTTTGTAATGATCCCCAACAATAAGGGAATGCCAATAAAAATGATCAGTGATATTATTAACAGCATCACATCAATTGGAATATTCTGCAATCCTGTAAGCAATGAAACCATACCGACATATAAGAAGATAATTGTAATGGTATTTAAACTCGTATTTAACACATTTTGTTCTTGATTCCCTTTTGCCATCCAACCCCATACAAGTACCATAGCAGTACACGGTGAACTTGATAATAATATGACTGCTACTGACAATTGTTCATTTCCCTGTAAAAAGAGTTTTACCATGGCTAAACCCACAAATGGAGCAACTAACCAATTTGAAATTAGAGTCAGAATAATAGGTTTAGGATTTTTACCCAATTTTTTTAATTCAGATCCCTTCAGATTTAACATTGCTGGGTACATCATTAGAAATAAGCAAATCCCTATTGGAATGGAGATTTGTCCAATTTTAAGCGAATCTATTGCCAAGCTTATCTGGGGTATTAATTGGGATAAAACAATCCCTATCATAATACAAATTGCCACCCAGAGTGGTAAAAGTTTTTCAAAATAACCAATTTTTTTTTCTTCATTACTCATAATAGTTACGTATTTTCAATAATTGATCATTTTTAAACTTAATCGAAGAATATCGATTTGGGATTTTATAAAGCTTGAAATACCTCACATTTATATTTATCGATGTATTTTATTATATGTGTTAATGTTATTATTTATTGGTGATTAATATTAGACCTCAAAGAGTAAATGAAATTAAAACCATGTTATGTTCTTGTAAAGAATGTGATGAAGCGAATTCCTATTATGAAGAATTACAGAAAATGAGATTGAGATTAGATAATAATGATAATTTTAATCAATTATCACTGTTCGCTATGGCTTTAGCTTCAAAAGAACGACTCATTATACTTTATTTATTAAAAAGTAGAGATAGATGCGTATGTGAATTAGAAACTGTTTTAGATAAATCTCAATCAACAATTTCTCATCATATAAGAAAACTTGTGAGTTCCCACCTAATCGAGGGCTATAAAAAGGGGAATTTCACCTATTATCACCTTCTAAAAGAAAATTTAAATGCTCAATTGGAAGTTCTAAATAATTCCTTTTAGACATGACAATATCATGCTATTTTTATGATCATATTGATTATTTGACAAATAACCAGCATCAATGAATGGTTAATTAATTTCATTTTTATACCATTTTACTTTATAAGTGGAGAGTCATATTTTAAATTTAGAAATCGACTTCCCTCAATATAAATAATTATTTATGGTTGAATTTTTATGAAATACCTTGGAAATTATTTAAAAATTATTTAGAATGGATAGATAACTATGAACGATGGACAAGAGGAAATGAGTTATTCTCAATATTATACAATTATTTCCTCAGCTGAAAGTAATATTAATAAAGACCAAATCTTTTTTAGGGAAAAGTATGATGAAATTATCAATTATTTAAGAGCATTATTAGTAAAAGATGAAGATGGGTTAATATATCAGTATTCGCATCCAAAAGGTGCTTTATTGGTGAATGTTAATAAAGGTACAGATTTATTTGAGTTTTTTAAACTCATATCTACAAATTATAATCTCAATCTTATTCAGTTTAATATTGATAAAATTTTGGAAAATCCGCAAGATTTTTATGCTAATTTCAATCTAATAGTAGAAGAGATGCTTAAAAGTAGTTCTAAATATATAGAAAGACTTTCAGAGGAATTTGATAAAGAAAATAAAATAAAAAAACTAGTCTTAGTTGAACAAGTATCAAAAGTTGATTTTGAAAACAATAATTTTTTAAGGATTTTTCTGAATCATTTCTTAAAAAAGTCACCTGATTATAGTTTTATTGGTCAACAAACTATATTATTCTGGATAAATCATGATATCACCGAAATAATTGAAAATTCTCAAGATGTTTTTCAATTCTTTGATTGCTTTATTAAAATTGCTCCACTAACAAAAAAAGATCGAGAAACAATCTTTTCTCAACTTTCTGAAAAGTATCCAAAAATTGTTTTTGACATTAAAACATTGGTTGATTTGACACAAAATTGGGAAATTCGTGATATAAATCAACTGATCAAGATGGCAATATTCAAACACTATTTAAACTCCGAATTAAATGATATGTCTAACGAAATAACTGATGTATTGAGATCTTTGATTGAATCTGGCGAATTTATTCCCTTAATTTCTAATAATCAAAAAAGTCTGGAAAGTAACCCAAAAAATCAAAATATTGAAATAAATAATCCAGAGAATTTAATAAGTGGCATAATATCCGATATTCAAAATCAAAATATCTCAGATTTTATGTTAAATCAATTATACGAAAGCGCCGCTTCCGAAAAATATACAGAATTGTTGATCATATTGGACAAATTAAATAAAAATGAAATTCTTGAAGAAAATGATTTAAAGCTATTATCACGCTATCCTTTCGTGTTAAATGATAAACCTCATATGGCTCAAATTAATTTAGAAAAAGCCAAAAAAAGAATCGAGCAAATTAAGCAAGCTTTTGGAAAATAAAAATAGAGGGGATCAATAATGGTAATACAGGTACAAGAATTATCAAAGAGACAAAATATGGTTTATATCAAGAAAGTGATTTTAGAAAATTTTCTCTCTTTCCAAAAGGATGAAGTTGAATTTTCAGGAGAAAATGATGAAAATGATCCACGTTTAATTCTAATAATTGGTCCAAATTGGTCGGGTAAGACGTCTATATTCCAAGCAATTAAATTTGTTTTAGGAAGTAATGAAAGAGATGATAGGTATAAAAAATGGTCAGATTTTATTCATAGTGACCAAAATCATGCGATGGTAGAACTCCATTTACAATATAGAGAGGAATTAATCAAACTTAGAAGAATAGTAATTAGAGGGAAATCCCCATATTTCGAAATTCAGAAAGAAGGCGATGATTTTTTTAAAAAAATTTCCGTTATTGATATCCAAAACTTGATATCTCAATTGAATATTTTTCCCGATAATCATTTTGCATTTGTTAGTCAAGGAAAAATTGATGTTATTAAAAATTTAAAACCAATTGAATTATGTTCGTTCTTGGAAGAAGGAATTGGACTAAAAAGATTAAGGATTGAAATACTGAGTCAAAAACAAATAGTCCTGGGCTTGAAAAATGATTTTCAAGCAATCAAAAGCAAAAAAAATGGGTTAAATTTCAATTTAGATTCATTAATGCCAAAATTAAAACGATTAGAGATTAAAAAATCATTATTAGCAAAAAAAAAACAGTTCGATGTTGAACTCTCATGGGCTAATCGAGAAAGTTTATTAAAAATTATCAGAAATTTGGAGATTAATTTAAATGAATTCGATTCAATCGTTAAGGAATTGAACAAAAAAATTGATTTAAATGATGGTATTATCGAGCAGAAACGAAATATTATATTAGATATAGAATCTCAATTAAGTGATAATTCAAAGCTAATTGGAGAGTTGAATTTTAAAAAGAACGAGATATTAGACAAAATTGAAATGTGGAAGAGTGAAAAGCTTACAAGGAAATCAGAATTGGATTCTTTAAAAAAAGAAATAAGAAAAAAAGAGAATGAATCTAAAAACTATAGATTACAAGAAAAGAACATTAATGATGAAATTGTATTACTTAAAAAAGAAAAAATTGTGCTTAAGGAGAAGATTAGCCAAATATTCACAGAACAAGCTGAATTGGCAGCAAAAATTAAAGAAAATGAATCATTCTTTCAAGAACATGAAGACCTTTTGAAGGAACAAAAGGAGCAAATTAGAAAAATTGAAACAAATGATAAAGATATTGACGATCTTAACCACGATATAAATGATTTAATCCAAAGTCTTCAAGACATCGAAAATAAATTCAAAAATAACTCTTGGTTTATTGAAAATCCTTCTCAAGATTTAATTAGAAAATTAGATGAAGAAATTGCACTAATTTCACAAGAAATTTTCGAAATTGAATCAAATTTAAAAAAAATAGAGTATGAAAAATCAAAACTCCTGAAAAAATTCAATATTTTAAATGAATCTTTAAAGAAACGGAGAATAATTCTTCCAATGAGCATTATTTTATTAAAGGAAGAAATTGAGAGACAAAATCTAAAAGTTAAAGGACCCATTATTGAGTATTTAAAATATGATGATGATCTCAGTTACGCGATTGAATCTGTTTTGGGAGAGAGATTATTATATAGTTTTATAGCCGATAATTGGAAGACTTTAGACATTCTAAAAACATTAAAGCAAAAATTCAAAGCATTTTGTAATATATACTTGTCAAAAGATGTAACCATTACTCCTTTAAGAGATTTCTCTACTTCTGGAGTTATAGGATATCTTGCTGATCTAATCAAAATTTCAGATGATGATATCGATATTAAGAAAGTAATTTATTCAAAAGTGGGTAATTGTGTTGTTATTCGTGAATATATGGATAGTAAAAATATATATGAAAATACAGGGTTTAAAGGCAAATGTGTAACACTCAAGGGAGAACAAGTCGTATCTTATAAATATACGTATGAAACCCCTTTTATAAAGAGATTAAAAGGATTATTAAGTTCCAATACTTTAAAGGAGCAGTTAGATGTGATAGGAAGGGAAATTGAAACAATAAATGGATCAATTTCAGATAAAAAAGACTTCCTAATAAATCGAGAAAAAAATCAACGAGATCTTTATGAAAAGAAGGAAATTTTCAATGATCTAATTTATAATTTTAATCAAAAAGAACGATTGAATCAAAAAAGAAATCACTTTTATGAAAGGATCTATGATATTGAACATCAAAAATCTAAATCTATGGAGAACCTTAAAGAAATAAATGAGCAAATTATGCATTTAGAATCTCAAATGGAACCAGAATTTATTGAATGGAATAATAGAATTAAAGAACTTCCCCCTTTTCTTAAAGAGTATAATGAAAAATTAAACGAGTTAGATATACTTCAAGAAGAGAAAAATAAATATCTGAATAATTTAAAATCAAAATCTATGTCTCTTGGTAGTTATATCTCTGAACTTAATGAAAGATATTCCAAAAGGAAAGAAGAATTCGAGAAATCTGATAAAAAATCTTTTAATATGTTTAAAGATTTGGAAGCCATTGAAGAACAAATAAATATGAGCCATACTGAAGAACAACAGTTAAAAGAGGATAAAGAAAAAAATAATGCGGATATCAATAATATTCAAGATGAGCAAAATAGTTTAAAACTAACTTTGGGTAGGGAAAATTTTCGATTAGAAGAGGTAAAGAAGGATTTTGAGGTGAAAAAGTTAGAATTAGAAAGAATTAACACCGAGATCCAACCAGATAACCTTGAGAGTGATTTTAAACTTAGACCGATCGAAAAAATTAAGGAAGATATATATAACACACAAAAAGAATTAATGAAATATGCTGATGTAGACGATTCTCTACTCATTGAAAAACAAAATTTATTGCTTAATTTAAAAGAAATTAATAAAAATCAGAAATCCTTAGAGAAGGATATCAAAGCAGCAGTGAGGACAGAAATAGAAATGGAAAATACTTACTATATTAAGTTTAAAGGATTGTTGAGTGATTTAGAATCTAAAATTAATAATAAATTCAAAATTACGGGGATAAAGTCGTATTGTTCATTAGAGTTAAGTGGTAATTTTGAGGATTTAGGAATAATCATTAAAGCTGCTGTTTCAAAAGATCAATTGAAGTTATGTACCGCATTAAGTGGAGGGCAGATTTCAATGGTTTCAATATGTCTTATGCTTTCATTACAAGAGATTAAACCATCTCCATTATGCATGTTTGATGAAGCAGCAATGTTTTTAGATGATAAAAACTCAGAGATATCATATGAGATGATAAAAACAACTCTTGAAAACTTACCAATCCAACTAATAATGTTTCTTCCTAAATCTTCAAATGCATTATTTTCCCTGGCAGATAAAATAATAGGGGTCGCAAGGGTCGGGAATAAGGAATTATCAACGATTTTTCATCCAAAAATTATAATGACAGATTGATGCAGAATGGGATATGATGATATATCAGAAGAGTTGACAAATTATATGGATTCGATCAAAGAAGATGTAGTAACTGGGAGAATTTCATTATTAGAATTGGAATTAAATCCGATTTTCGACCAACTAAAAGAATCACTTAGCGTTTACAATATCTTTAACTATTCTCAAACATATCAACAAGCTTGCGACCTTCTTTCCTTAAAATTTGAGGAACTAAAGAATTTACTGAATCATCTTGATAACGATGAGATTTTTTTGCAATTCTTGAAATCTAACCCTAATGATAATGAAATAGAACAAATTTTAGGAAATTGTTGGAGGACAGTATTCCATTTAGAATCAATTTCACCCGAATTTATGAGTTATAGCAACACTCGTTTCAGCAAAGATCGAGTTTTGACAGAAAAAATTGAACACATTAGAAAAGAACAAATAGGAGGTTCATTTTTATTAGAGATTCCTCGACAAAAGTTCACAGAAAAAATGATGGATTTTTACAAAAAAATAAAAAAAAAATTACCTTGTAAATTTGATGAGCTTTTTGATGGAATCCAAGATCAAGTGGAAGTTTACGAATATTTCGTTTATATTCTACATCTCCTCCAGATAGGATTGTTCAAGTATCAAAAAGCGACGACAATAATATATGAGTGAAAAATGAAAATGAATGAAATATCAATATTAATGCACCTACTAAGTAGACGTGTGAGTCTTTATGAATTTGGAGCTACAGAGGATGAACTTCTCAAATATTTGAACATAAAAGGGAAAAACAAACATGTATATCTAAAAAAGTTAATCATCGACTTATCTAATTATATAGAACCATTAGGATACAATATTAAATTTAATCCTCTTAATTTTTATTGGTATATATCAATCAAATCTGAAATTTCAGACATGTTTAAGACAAATCCATTTGAAGGGCATCCAAGTTTAGCGGCCACTTTATTCTGCACGCTAGCATGTTGTTTGAAAAATGAGGGATGTACCCAAATTCAAGAGATTATAAAGCTAAGAAAGAAAAAAAACCTTTCAGAGGATTTAAAGGATTTATCAAAAAAAGGGTATTTATTAATAGATCATAAACAAAATGAAATTAGATTAACACCATTAATAGGTTATCAAATAGACCTAAATCAATTAATTATGAATTTAGCTTTAAAAAAAAGCAAAGCAAATGCCCAATATTAATTGGTCTAATCAAAAAAGTCATGTTGATGTAGTGATTTTTAAAATCATTTCAGCTACATGATTATTATATTTTTCGACTTCTTCAAAATTATCTACTGTTTCTCCACAGGTGATAAAATAATCTTTTACATTAATTTTGCGTTTCTTGAAAAAATCAGTGATCGCTGATTCGATTTTTTCTACTGCTTTTTCCTTATCACCTTTAACCAAATCAATCTTATTAATGCATACAAATATATTATCTGGAAAAAACCTGACATCATTAAAGAAATCAAATTGAGGATCTAATTCTCTTTCGGCTGAGAACACTGCTATTATTTGAGTTGCGATTCTTGAAATGGTGATAATGCCCATTTTCACCACCGCTCGTTTTCTATCCCCTCCTGGAGCAAAAATCGTGTGAGCTTTACCACTTTCTTCTTCTCGAAAAACTACTCGATTAGGATGGATTGTTTTTGTTTCTTTTTCATTCAAAGCATCAGATTTATCCCCTCCTGGAAGGGTAGCTTCTCCGCTAAAATCTGTCTTTAAAATATTGCATTTCACTCCTCCTTCAACATTTTCAATTTCTCCTTGATTAAGGTACCTAACAAAAAGCCGCAAGATTGAAGTCTTTCCTACTGAAACATCACCTAATAAGCCAATATTTGTCATTAGTCACCCTCCAATAACTTATTTAATAATAATTCATAGTCAGTAATTAGGAATTGTTCAAGGAATGCATTGTTATGAGCATGAATAAGCGCAATTAAAACTTCTTTTAAGTTCTTGGCTTTGCTTGCATATTTTATAAGATTTTCAGGTGTAGGGTCTTCATTGAATTCCCTCGGTTGCTGTTCGAAACCGAAATTTGATAAATCTGGTAAAGAATCAAAAAAACCAAAAGCAGAGTATCCTTGATATTGATAAAAAACAAAAAATCGTGTCTTAATAGATTCAATGACTTTAGATAAATAAGCTGATGGATAAATTTCTCCCAAAATCAATTCTTCATCTTGTTTTATTACGAAATATGGAGATATTGGAGATATTTGATTTCCATACATCTCCTTAGGAGGTAAAGAAACAAAAGGTAATTTCTCAGAGACAATTGTCCATAAATCTTCACGTTTTGTATTAACCAAGATCTCCTTAATTTCATCATACGCAAAATAAAAATCTGCTTGGAGTGCTAGTAATGAACTTAGATAAACCGAAAGAGATGCAAATGTAGCTTCAAGTAAAGGTCTCCTTCCTTCATCTGTTGATGGTTTTACGGCACCTTTCCAAGCCCTTATTCCAGTATATGCAAAACCTTTAATATCAAAAAAACTTCCTGAAAGAAAAATGAAAGATGGTACAACTCCTTGCTCTTTCGTCAATAAATCTCTTGATTTATCAATTAATGCGTCCTCTAAATTTTGATCATTAAATTTAGAATGTATTATAGGCATGATTAGCCATTTCTTTTTCTTCGCCAACTATCGAACACTTCTGCATTTATGATAAATATTATAAAAAAATCTGAATAATTAATTTTTCGTATTTTATTTAATTAGTATGTTATCTCAATATAACTTCATAAACTTAGAAGAAATGCGAAACAACAAGCTAGAATTAATTCAAGATGATTTATCCAATTGATTAAACAATAATTCTCGCACTTTTTCCGTTATTAAATCATAATCTTTAATCGAAGTAAGATTGTTAATATTAATATATTCTATGAACTTAGTATCTCTATAAAAATCATAACTAATATTGAGATTTGGGGTTCTTTCTTTTATTTTTATTAATGCTCCCCTTAAAAAAATGTTCATAAAATTCTCATTAGTTTCCTTAATAGCCCGAATTTCGGGATCAATAAATTTAATGTTAACTTTTTGATAGTCATAAAAATTAAGTACACATATTAGGAGTTCTTCTTCATTTTTATCTTCTGAAAAAATCTTTCTCTTTACATTTGTTCCCTTGAATTCTTCTTGGGACACATCTTCCTTGAAATAGTCATCGGAATGTTTTTCTTTTTCAGAATAAAGCTGGTCAGCACTTAAAAAAGATTTAGTAGATATTAATGTATTTAAGCTGGCAAGTATTGAACGTAACTCTTCAATTTCTAGATGGAGCACTTCTAGTTGCTCCTTTTTTTGGTGGTATAGAGTTTGTAATTTTGAAAGGAGTTCAGTAAGGTTTTTGGTATCTTTTTCATTAGAATGCATTGACAATATTATGTATTAAAATAACTTAAATTTAATTATTCAGTGGCACTTGATTTAATTAATAAGTAAGTGAGGATTCACATGCACTCAATGATTATAACACCAAATCCCTTAGATCGTGAAGTACAAATCTTATCAAAAGAATTTCAAAATCGGGATTATAATGTAGAGTATTTCATCCCATCAAAAATATCTGTCAAAATTAATATCAATAAATTTCAAAGATCCTTTGAGAAGCTTGATCCTCCTGCCGCTTTGGTAAGAGGATTTGGTGCTGCAGCGACTCAAAAAATATTTTTTAGATTAGATATTTTAAGCGCAATTGAAGCTTTTGGCATTCAGTTGATTAATTCGAGAGAATCTTTAGAAATAGCAAGCGATAAATTCCTAACCTCCATTTTTTTGGAACATAATAACATCCCTACTCCTAGAACGATCGTTTGTGAAAGTACAGAAGATGCCATTCAAGCATTTGAAGAATTAGGTAATGATATCATATTAAAACCACTTTATGGTTCAAAAGGTATTGGAATTACGCGATTAAATGATAAAGCTTTTGCTGAAAATGTGATTTATACTTTAGGGCAATTGAATATGGTATTTTATCTTCAAGAATTTATAGAACATCATAATCGTGATATAAGAATTCTTGTTTTAGATAATAAAGCGATTGCAGGAATGTATCGCGTAAGCGATAATTGGAAAACAAATATTCATGCTGGAGCGAAGATGGAACCTCTTGAATTAACGAATGAACTAAAAAAACTCGCTATTAAGGCTGCAGAAGTGACCCACACTCAAATTGCGGGTGTTGATATTATAGAGAGCGAAGCCGGTTATCAAGTTTTAGAGGTAAATTCAATCCCGGGATTTACAGCATTACAAAAAGTGACGGAAATCAATTTACCCGAGGAAATCGTCTCCTTTTTTCTGAAAACTGCAAAGAATTAATAAGAAAATAAAAAAATAATTGATATTTGTTTAAAATTCTTCAATGAGACCAATTAAAAATGCGATAACGAGACATACAACTGCCCACACACCTGCATTAAAAATTGCTAGAAGTATTGCTAGAATGAGTAACGTGAGCCAATGGAATGGAAGAATTTCCCTCATCCCTACCAATATTGTTATCACACAAACTACTAAACCAATAATGAAAATAAGTACAGGCTCAAGACCTATATTTACATGAATATAGCTATAATTCGGGATATTTAAAAACCCTAAGATAATCGTGATCAAGCCAATAATACCTCCAAGAACAGTTAAAAACCTCATGATACCGTAATTTTTATAATGCGTTTTCATTTTATTTCTCCTTATTTTGATTGATTTTATATTATTAATTTAGAACTTCAATTAATTATTAAGTTCTTTACTGAATAATGGTTTTTATAGATTTGCTTTTTAAATTGTCAATTTATTATGCCATTTTCCCTCTTTACCGGGGGTGAATAATGCTTTTATTTTATTTCAAAATGTATTATCACGATATTTCTTCTTATTAAATAAAATTACTTTTGTCAGTTGGATGTGATTGAGGATAAAATAAATCGATATCGAAATAATATAGAAATTGCTAAAAGATTAGCAAATCATAAATATGCCGAAAAGGAATATTATGAGGATATGGTTATCAGTTTAGAAAGAGTTTTGAAATTCTATGAGAAATTAAAGGGATGGAGAGAAACTCCTTAGAAAATTCTTTTAAATGACTTCCATTATATTATCCTAATAAATTCAAATTAAATTCCACTTTTAGAATTTCAAATACTTTATGCATTGGCAATCCTATAACATTCGAAGAAGAGCCATGAATATATTTTATAAATAAACTCGCTTTATCTCTTATTGAATAACTCCCAGCTCTTCCGTTCCATTCTCCAGAATTAATATAAGAGTGGATTTCTTCATCAGTTAAATCAGAAAAACATACCTTGGAACTTTCATAATCAACGATCAATTTTTCGTTACCAATTTCGGTTATCGCTAAACCTGTAATAAGATTATGGGTTTGGTTTTTAAGAGATTTTATCATGGTAAATGCCTCCTCTTTACTGTTAGCCTTCCCGAGTATCTGACCTTGAAATTCAACAATAGTATCTGCGGAAATTATGATCGTGTCTTTTTTGCGATCACCTACCTGTTTTTTAGCTTCCATTACTTTAGCTTTTGCTAATTCTTTCACTAAAAGTATGGGGTCTGATATTTTCTTTTTATATTCATTCTCATTTACACTTATAGATAATGTATTGAAAGAAATTCCTGCTCTTTCAAACATCTCCTTCCTATCAATCGATTTTGATGCTAAGATAATCTTTTTCATCTATGATATATCTCCCGATTTACAACTAATATATTTAGAATTAAGAAGAATTTTATACTAAATCTTTCTTTTCAATTGAGATCATTGAAATTAATGATATCAAATTTCGTAGGATTTAATATTCCTCAAATAATTAATAATGATTATATTAAACGAAATGGTGGAGTGATCTCAATTCGATGGCAACTTTCTTCGGATGGTTTTTCGTCCTTTTAATATCGTACTTCTTTATACTCTTCCTTTATTTAAATTTTTCAAATAAGAATGTATTGTATGAAAATATCATAGGGTTTGGGGCTCTTTTTATGATACTCATTCACATTCTTCTATTCCTAATTCTAATATTCCAAGATAGCACATTACATACATCGATTTTACCCTTATGGCTAACAACATTAGGTTTGCCAATTATTATATTTTCAATTATCATCTTATTTTCATCATTAATTTATGTAATCATTAAATTTGGGTTTAAATCCGATGTTTTTGGAAGATATAAAGCTAATATGACCGAGAGAATGCTTAAAAGGAGTAAAATTAGAAATGATATCTACAGAAAATTAGCTCATGTATTAATCTTTATCACCTTATTTCTCTTGTGGTATATAGGGATGATTGTTGTAAAAGATTTCAGTGGCTCTATCCAAGGCATGATTCCTTATGAGAACAATATGCTCGGATTATATCTAAAGCTTTTTACTGAACAAAATACCATTAGCGACGTGTTATTTGCCCTTGGTTGGTTCTATTACTTACTCTTCTTTTTCTTCTACATCTTTACACTATTTATGTTTGCAATGGAATACACCCGAAAAACAAAATATTTTACATTCCCTTTCAATTTTATTTGTTCTATTTATCTTTGTGATGATGAAGAAGAAGGATATGGCGCTTACATGTACTTTTCTTTGGGGCAAATGTTTGCGTCATTCCTCTGTCCTCCAATGGTTTATTTTGCTATTCTCGGAATGAGTTCCATAGCCGATTTAATGACGAGTCAAATCGGTATACGATATGGAAAAAGAAAAATAAAAATTAATGGTAGTAAAACATGGGAAGGAGCACT
>Ga0307445_10000680_pt1 | contig 18749 bp, 13 predicted proteins | sample SalMarSW160330MG_FD_202147 | JGI IMG/M metagenome (GOLD analysis project Ga0307445, IMG submission 202147) | Salt marsh sediment microbial communities from the Plum Island Ecosystem LTER, Massachusetts, United States - SW1603-30 | ecosystem: Environmental > Aquatic > Marine > Intertidal zone >... | reverse complement strand
CTTCATAATGGCTTCTGAAAATTCCCATGATGTCTTTCAGGGTAAGTTTGCGGTCAGGTTTGACAGATACAGGCATTATTCCTGTTTGCGCTTCCTGCCATGATATCGGGAAGTTTCCGTTCAACCGCTTTGCCATGTACCACTGCCGGTGGGTATTTACCGGATTACAATGAGAACTTTGGGGAGCATACGCCTTTGCAAAATCGAATTTCTCTCCGGTTGAGGGATCATACCATCCTCTTTTTATGGCATAGTCTATCAAGCCGGGAGAACAAATAAAATTTTCCTTGTCATCCATATCGACCTCGCGAATGCTGAAAGTGTTGGCGATTATCGCGATTTCATCATCCTGCACTCTCCGGGCTGCGTAGTTTTTTCCACGAACCATTTGAAGCTGCCATGCTTCGTTCGGTCCGACAATATTGAGATTTCTACCCGAGGCATGATAACCGTATTCATCAAGAAGTCGAGCAGCAAGCATTACGGCCTCTCTTGCCGTTTTCGATCTTTCTGCAAGTATCATTCTAAACTCAAAGCCAAGACCACCCTTGAATAAATCTCCCCGTGCTTCGACTTCCTCTACAGAGTCTTCTTTGGATGTACAGCCGTTGCTCCCGAAGGCTACTCCCCATTCATTTATGATCCCGTTCGAGAAGGATGAACCGGGGCATTCATCCCAGAAATAGGCATACGTCTCTTCAACCTGAGGAATAGTGCCACCGGCTTGAAGTTTAATAACGGATCCTGGTTCGTATTTCTTTCTGGGGATAAACCAAAAATAGTCTATATCTCTGGGGCCATCATCCTCGGTTTTCGCAAATAAGATCGAACCGCCAACCGTTGTATTTTTTCCCGCGATTAAAACTGTACATTCTTCCGTTTCTTCGCCAATGATAGCCGCAGGAAAACTTATCCATAATATGATAACCAACGCAATTGTTATGATTGAAAATATTGTTCTCATTGTTTTCTTCTCCTAATAAGATTATATTTGGCTTTTTCAGTCTGTCCTTTGAAATCAATATGTCACTTCATTGATAAAATTTCCCCTGGGTACCTTCTCAAATCTCTCCCTTTGTCAGCACGAAATTACCGTCCTGATCGATTGTTTATACGTAATTTATGTCAAAAGGTTGCCTGATATGGATTGAAGTTCAGTGATTTACAAAGAAATGGAGTTGATGCTGACAAACGATCTATTCATACCGCAGCGACTCTGCAGGATGAGCGGTGGCAGCTTTGACGGATCGGCAGCTGATGGTCAGAGGGGCAATAAATAAGGCTGCCAGACCGGAAAGTATGAATTCCTTCGATAAACCGGACATGATATTCATGATCGATGCTCCAAGCACTTTCCGGATTCCGATCTCTTTCGTTTTTTGCTGGGCCATATAGGCGGCAAGTCCATAGAGGCCGAGGCAGGATATAAATATGGCGAGAAGGGTGAAATAGTTGAATATTTTTTTCGTTTTCTGTTCGGAGTCATACAACCGATTGACTGCCTCATCGAGAAATGAATATTCCAGCGGGAAGTCCGGATTGAATGAATCATAGACCTTGCGAATAGAAGCGAGAGATTCCTGTATATGCTCTGATCTGAATTTAGCGAATACATAGCTATCCCTATTGGGCTCGATCCTTAATACCAGCGGCTCGATCGCTTTCTGGAGCGATTTGAAATGGAAATCTTTGACAACTCCGACAATTTCCTCCCACTCCAAGTCTATCTTCTGGAACAATCATGTCAACCAAAGTCCGTAGTTCTATAGTTTATATGCTCGGTAAGATATATGAACAGCTGGGCAAAAAAAACAAAGCTAAGGAATATTACAAAAAATTCCTCGACCTCTGGAAGGATGCCGACCCTGGGATTGCTGAGGTAGAGGATGCAAAGAAGAGGCTGGCTGGGTTGAAGTTATCCTAGTCTTCGGGCGGCTTTTACCTTCTCCGCTATCGCTCCCTTATCCTGGCAGCCGACCATAAAGCATAGAATCAGAGCCAAAGGTAAAATTATTAAGCGATACATGGAAAGATGTGGCACGCCCAAAGGTTCTACATTGGAACTTTTTTGGCGAATCCTGGGAAAAGAGCAAAACTCCAAGAATTGAAGCTTGCCTTGGCAGAATAGATCGCTCAGTATGTGTCTCTGATCAGATCACCAGAACAATTGATTCGAGCAATGGCCTTTTCTTGGCGCCTTTTATCGAGTCCTTAAATTCGCCAAGATTTCTATTTCCGGATACTTTCCGGCCTCTTTGACTAAATCGATCTCTCCTATCCCCTTCATGTATTTATCAAAGAAAGCCAGGACAAGGACATTCATCATTTCAATCATCCTTTTCCCATCGATCGGTCCCAGAAGAAAGCGTACCATTGGGACGGGGTATACGGAATAGTCCGTAAAATTATAGTGGTCTGAATCCTTGACGCTCAGCGAATAACAATCTCGCGTCGATTGACCTGCAAGCAATCGTCCGCATCCCAGATATCTTTCGCTGTTTAAATACATGAAGGGTATCTGATATTTTCCATGGATCGCAGCGATGGGAAATGCCCCGTCAATATTAATCCCGGCTTTAATTCTTTTATCCGTAGAGCAGATAATGCTTGTCGCCAGGCCGCCCAGGGACATTCCAAAGACGCCGATCCGATCCAGGTCCAACTTATCCTGAAACCGATTGTCCCCGCCGTTCATCATTTTCAACTGATTAATAAAGAAGGCGAAGTCTTCGGCCCAATACTTTGCGCTTTCAAACAGCGTTGGCAACGTCGTGTTCATTTCCTGGAAAACCTGCTCTCGTTCTTCATCGCTGGTCGCTTTTTTCAATTTTTCAAAGTGTCCCTGGGCAGACGCGCTCATTTGTTCTTTCATTATCTTCTGAAAACGGGGATTGCCCAACTCAATGTAGACAAAGCGCCCATCCGGAAAAGAGGTGAATTTGCATTCATAATGATGGGCGATGCTGAAAACGATATAGCCGTGGCTGGCCAGTTCTTCCATCAAAATCGTATTTTGCGAATAATGCTCGCCCCACCCGTGAGAAAAAATCAAGACAGGGTAGCTGTTCTCTTTGGATGAGACAGGCAGGTCGCGGCCCCCATTTGTTTTCAAGTCTTTAAACATCAAGGGAAATTGAAGATACTTCGTGACAAAATCTGCTTCGGCCTTTAGAAAATAGGGTTCGGGATCGGATCGACGATCCGAGGGATACCAGACCTTGACAGTCATTTCGCGGTAGCTTCGGCCGTCGCCGTCGAATAATTCTTTCCGGCTTTCATCGACAAAACTGAGATAAGCGACCCCGGTCAGGTATTCCCCGGAGGGTTTCGGCAAAGTGTTGGTTTGGCCTTGAGCGAAACTAAACAGCCCCAAAATAAGCAGCGAGGTTGACAGCTTGATCATTTTTTTCTCCTTTGAAAAATATTTCATCGTTTTATTCGGCTCATTTTTCTTGTCTCTTCAATGCCCATCAGGTGATGAAAACGATTTTCATTTCTCCCATTAGAAAATATAAAGCGCTTTTCGTCCGAAGTAAACCGATCTGGGACGGCAGGCCGATATTTGGGACAGGGGGCATTTTTAAGGCTTGAAATCGATGCTGATTAGCGGGAACAGGGCGATCTTTAAATGATTCGTGGCAAGTTCCGCCCGGATCGCGGCCGGGCTATCAGCTTAAAGAGATTTTTCGAAGTATACCTGGAAACAGGGATCGCATATTCAATTCCTTTAAAAAGCAGCTGATATCCCTGAGAATTTCCGGCAACCCTTGAAATGTTCTTGATGTTGACCAGAAAAGCCCTATGACATTTGAATAGGAAAGGATGGTCCTTCAGGTCCTGTTCAATCCGTTTCAAGGAGCTTCTGAGGAGTATCCTTTTTATTTGATTGTTCTCGGTCCTGTAGATCTCGACGTAATTGTCGGCCGATTTTATAAACAGAAGGTCCTGGAGTCGAATTTCGACTTCCTCTTTTCCACCCTCGGAAGATAAGGCAACGATCTCTGGATTTTTTTCGGGTTCCGCTGTTCGACTCTTCAAGGCGAGGATGTTGTCGTTGAGGTGCCACGCCGATTCGGCGAATTTCTTCCAGAGAACGGACTGGATGGAAAAAATGCCGATGGTGATGGGGAAAAAACCCACGGCCAGGGCCTGCAATAAATAGCCCGGGACGGCTAAAAGACGGATTTCTTTTTCGCCGACGAAGGCGGCATATAATAAATTGGCCGCTCCAATGGAAATAATATGCCAGAACTGAAAGCCGATGCCCTTGGATACATTCCATTTTGTTTCATTAAAAAACCCGGGAAAGACAGCCGGCCAAACGAGCATATCCACCAGTAAAATAAGGAATGTCACAAATCCATAGCCCCATAAAATCCAGGTCCGGCCTTCCAGGATATAAGCGCCGGAACCGAAGGGTTTAAAAATCAATAGGAATACGGAGACAAATAAACCGGTCGTAAAGCTAAAGAACAATATCCGAGTCAGGGATATATAAAAAGGGAAAGGTTGCCGAAGAAAAACGCGCATTTTAGAAAACATCTGATAATTGTCCAAAATTATATCCTATTTTCAGCCCCGGCTCAACGTCGACTTGGAAACCCTGATTTGCCGATAGGATGAGGACTTTACGGGATAAACCCTTCTGATATAAGGTTTTGCGTGTGTTAATTTTTATCTTGCCTGATACAATCTCAGAGGGCAGAGGAAGACTGTTTATTAAGATTGTGATGGAATCAGAAGCATTGCTGGGGGGCATGATAGGCTCAATTTTAGGTGGGATCATTGGATTTGCTATAGGTTACCCTCAGGGATCGGAAAGTGGGTGGATGTTTACCAAGGGCAAGGCTGGCGGAATTGGTCTAGCTGTAGGGAAAGATAAAACAATTATCCTATCCAGAGCAACTGATCCGTAATCAGTAGGTTGAGGATGGAATGCCCGTCCCTCTCCTCCTTGCAAGGATCCAGCTCCCACACTTCCCCCACCAGTTACCAAAACCTCCTCCCCTTCCCCGATACCAATAAAAACCTATATACCCTAGAAGGTATTCGTCCGCCTACGGGCCTCTCAGAGCCTTGCTGATGTACCCTGCTGGAGGCAAAATTCCTGTTCCGGGACAGCGGCAACTCCAGGCAGCCAAAGAGCACCCGTTACCCCCATTGTCTCTTCTTTAGTAACATATGCCGCTTGTTGACACTATCCTTCGTTCCTTGATAATATTTTGCTGACTAGAATGGATAAGACAGGGGACAGCCATGGCGAACAAATGCCCTAAATGCAGCACCATTAATCCCGACACCGTCAAATTTTGCGGGGAGTGCGGGAACCAACTTCCATCCCTTGAGGAAGTCCAAGTCACAAAAACCCTGGAAACACCCAAGGAAGAGCTGACCACGGGCTCCACCTTTGCCGGTCGCTACCAGATTATCGAAGAGCTGGGCAAAGGCGGGATGGGTAGGGTCTACAAGGCCAACGACACCGACATCAAAGAAAAGCTGGCCATCAAACTCATAAAAACGGAGATCTCCACGGATAAAAGAACGATCGAACGGTTTCAGAACGAGTTGAAATTTGCCCGGAAGATCAGGCACAAGAATGTCTGCCAGATGTATGATCTCAACAAAGAAGAAGGAACCTATTACATCACCATGGAATATGTGGAGGGCGAAAACCTTAAGAACATGATCCGAATGAGCGGCCAGTTGGGTATAGGGACGGCTATCTTTGTGGCTAAGCAGGTTTGCGAAGGCCTGGAAGAAGCTCACAGGCTGGGGGTTATACATCGGGATTTGAAACCCAGCAATATCATGATCGACAGAGAAGGCTGTGTCCGCATCATGGATTTCGGCATCGCCCGCTCCTTGAAGGAAAAGGGCATCACCGGCGCAGGAGTAATGATCGGGACGCCTGAATACATGTCTCCTGAGCAGGTGGAAGGAAAGGAAGTCGACGAGCGTTCAGACATCTACTCCCTGGGGGTGATCTTGTATGAGATGGTGACAGGAAGGGCGCCTTTCGAAGGGGACACGCCTTTTACCATCGGGATGAAACACAAAGGCGAGATACCCAGGCCTCCTAAGGAGCTGAACACACAGGTCCAAGAAGATCTAAACCGGGTGATACTTAGATGTCTGGAAAAGGATAAAGAAACGAGATACCAGAGTGCCGCAGAGATGCTGTCAGAGCTCGAGAATATTGAAAAGGGAATTCCGACTGCAGAACGGGTCATCACGGAGAGAAAGCCGCTCACTTCGCGGGAGATCACCATTACCTTGGGTCTAAAAAGGCTTTTTATCCCCGTGCTTGTCTTGATAGCGGTGGTCCTTATCGGGTTGTTTGTCTGGCATCCGTGGTCCAGAGACAAAGCCGTTCCTCTGCCTCCTCCAGACAAGCCGTCGCTGGCCGTGGTGTATTTCGAGAACAACACGGGAGACGAAAAACTGGATCACTGGAGAAAGGGCATCTCGGATCTGCTGATAACAGACCTCACGCAGTCCAAATATTTGAAGGTGCTGGGCGGGGACCGGCTGTACGATATTCTGAGCGATATAGGCCAGCTCGAAGCCAGGAGCTATTCTTCGGAAGTCCTCAAGGAGGTAGCGGCCCAGGGAGGGGTGAATCACATCGCCAGAGGGAGTTATTCCAAAGCCGGAGAGATCTTACGAATAGATTTGGTGCTTCAGGATGCCCATTCTGGAGAGCCCATAGCTACCCAAAGAGTGGAAGGAAAAGGGGAAGAGGCCATTTTTGCCATGGTGGACGAGCTGACAAAATGGACCAAAGAGAGCTTGCGGCTTTCTTCAGAACAAATGGCCAATGACCTGGATAAACAAATCGCCAATGTCACGACCTCATCTCCAGAAGCTTATAAGTTTTATGCTGAAGGATGTGAGCGTTTCATTAAAGTGGAATTTCAGCAGAGTATCGAATCTTTAGAAAAAGCCATCGCCCTTGACCCGGGATTCGCCATGGCTTACAGGAAAATGGCCGTGGCTTTCGGCAATATGGGCAAATGGGAGGAAAGAAAAAAATACATGCAAAAAGCCTTGGAATTGAGCGACAGGCTCACCGAGAGGGAAAAACTCCTTATTGAAGGAGGCTATTTCGGCTCTTCTGAATCCACCTATGATAAGGCCATCGAATCTTACGAAAAACTGATCGCCCTTTACCAAGGGTCCGATGAAGCCATTTCAGCCCTGACCAACTTGGGCGTGTTATATGAGCAAATAGAAGATTGGGATAAGGCGGTCGGTCATACTGAAACAGCCATAAAGGCCGGTTCAGAATTTAGAAACACCTACACCAATCTGGCCTTTCATTATATGGCCAAAGGAGAATATGACAAAGCCGAGGAAGTTCTCAAGGAGGGCATCGGTCGTTTTGACAATTTTCTTCTGGGGCATTGGACCTTGGCAAGACTCTATGCTTTTCAGGGACGATTCGACCTGGCTCTGGGTGAGGTGGAAAAAGCTGCTACCATCGACCCGACATACACGAAAGCCCAATTTTATCATCTCATGTGGGACTTCGAAAAAGCGGAAGAGGAATACAAAAAATGGCTCGACCATGTCTCTCCAAGCACGCACCTGCAGGCAAGAGAGCGGCTTTCTTATTTGTATCGGACACTGGGAAAATTCGAAGAAGCGAAAAATCAGATCAAGCAGGGCATCGATGAGGCCAAAATACAGAAAGACGATTTGTATCTTGGGCTATTTCATTACCAATTGGCCTATCTCTATCTCATGGCTGGAAGCTTTGAGGAAGCATTGGAAGTTGTGGAAAAAATTGTGTATACCAATGCCCTTGATACAGTTAATAAATTCTACGATCTGGAGCTAAAAGGATGGATCTATGCGGAAATGGGCAGGATGAACGAGGCCCGGAATACGGCAGAAGAGATCCAAGGACTGGTCGATGCGGGTCCGTTTAAAAAGCGCATCAGACATTATGACTTCCTGATGGGCATGATCGGGCTTAAAACCAAGAATTATTCCGACGCCATCGCGTCTTTCAAAAAGGCGGTATCTCTGCTGCCTCATCCTGTTGATTTTATAACGGATCACGGCCTCTACCGGTATTTCCTGGCTCTGGCCTATCACGAATCCGGAGATCTTAAGGCAGCGCGGGATGAATTCGAGGGGATTGTCGGGTTTATTCCCGGAAGAAACGCCTTTGGGGACCTTTATGCGAAGAGCTATTACAAGTTGGGCCAAATCTACGAAAAGCAGGGGAACACAGCCAAAGCCAGAGAAAACTACGAGAAATTCCTCTCCTTCTGGAAGGACGCCGACCCTGGCATAGCTGAGTTAGAGGATGCTAGGAATAGACTGGCTGGACTGAGGACGCAATAACTCAAAGCCTTCATCGCTTTGAAACCTTAGTAGCTCTAAATATAGGATATAAAAATAGGGAAGGTTGAAATGTTAGCCCAATTAAAACCTGAGCAAAACTCTTGTCCTCATTGTTTGGGAAGACGAATATGTGACTGTGCATCCTGCGGACATAAAGCATGGTATATATCTTTCGGGGGAAAAATGTATAAATACCTTGAGTCAGGAAAATGTAAGGTATGTGGTGGAAAAGGATTTATCTCGGACACTGAATAATCTCTGCTTTAATCCAGTTAAATTCCCCCCAAGATAACGCTGTTCATAAAAGAACGCCGACCCAGGTACCAGCTAAATTATAACCCAAATATTGGATCGATATGAGGGGGGAGGGTCATTTCCCCCAGATGATGTTCTCAAAAGGCACAACCTCGTATTCACATGGCCTGGTGGTCCTATCGAATTCCTTTCGAAAATCCTCTCCCCTGCTGTCACAAGCGTTGGTCACCATGTCGAGGAACCCCTTTATCAAAATGTATGTTCCCTTTTCTGCGGAAGAGACTGGCGGGGACCCCGGAAGGCCCTCATAGACATAGACCTTCCCTCCCCTAAAACTGAATTCCTCGATCTTGTCGGTTACGGCTACTCTCCGATAACCCCACTCCCTTTCGTCGAACTTGAGCAACTCATCATTGGTTATCAGATACAGAACGCCGTTGATCCTGCCCTTTTTCTTGGGATGGAGATTTAGTTCCACGGCTCCGAGGATAGGAACACGCTCCGTACCACGCAGGATATAAGCATCGAACGTCTTGGTGCCCGAGCGCCACGGCCGAACGCAAGTCCACACTCTCTCATAATCTGTTAGATGAACTTCATGGATGGGACCCTCGTATTTATGCCCCAGCGACTCTTCCATACTCGGCAGGGAGATCAGGGAACCGTAGGAGATGATTCCCGCGAAACCTTCAGGGATCTCTAGTATGCTTTTTTGTTTCGCTGCAAAACCGAATATTGAGGAAGAGAACAGAATCAGAACGGCGAGGTAAATACCCGGATATTTTTTCATCATCACATCCCCTCAATTTCTCCTGCTGACATCCTGGAATGAACATATCACAGGAAAAAAGATAAGGTCAAGGATAAAGCAAAGAAACAAAACGACCAAAAAAGCGAAAAAGTAAGCTTCAAAATAGACTCCTCCTCTCAATCAGCAAAAAGTAATCATGAATTCTCTCAGTGGATATCGAAACTCTACGGTCCTCACTCTGCCTTCCACCGTTTAACAGATGGAATAACAAAGATAACATACGCAAATTGGTGACAAATGGGAATAAGGACAGGTCAAAAAAACAGGAAGAAAACTCCCTAACCCATTTATTTCCATGGAATTAGAAGTGGCACGCCCGGAGGGATTTGAACCCCCGACCTTTGGATTCGAAGTCCATTTCAGTGAGGACTCCACTACCTGGGAAAACACCGGTTTTACAGGGGGTAGGATCCTATTTTCCTTTAAGCACCTTTAAGTCAGATTAAGCGGGTGAGAAGTCTACCTTACTACTGAACCTTTCCCACCAGTTACCAATACCTCCTCCCCTTTCCCGGTACCAATACCATTTCATACCCTATCAGGTACTCGTCTGCCTACGGGCCTCTCAGGGCCTTGCTGAGGTACTCTGGAGGCAAAATTTCTTTTCCGGGACTGCAGTAGCTCCAAGAAACACCAACTACCCCACCGCTATCCGCTATCACTACCTACCCGGTTCCCCCCCATAGGGTAGCTAGCGCTTTCAAACCTGCGCTTTAGTTTACAAAACGTAGGTAGTAGCATATAGAGAGTGCCTGACTAAGAATCAAAGGGCCGTAAGTTCGAATCCTGCCGAGCGTACCAGAGAAATTCTTTTTATTTCAGTAAGTTACCTTGTTTCTAAGCTTTCAATCCTAGTACCTTAATTTCAACGCTTTTCAACAATTTTTGTGTAATATTTGTGAAATGGAGTCAGTGAAGAAATCTGTCTTCAAGTAGGACACATGACTCTGGATCATGGAATCGGGGTTTGTGGTATTTCCGTGCCATTTTCATGGCATGGTGGGGAGAGCTCTGCATCCTCTTTCATTGACCCAGAATCTTCCCTGTGCTATTATTATCTCTGCTGAAATTGAAGAGACCTATCCATTAGTAAAAACAGGACAAAATCATACATGAAAAGGAAACCAGAATGAATATTTACGTAGGCAATTTATTACGGGAGGCCACTGAAGACGATGTACGACAGGCTTTCGAAGCGTTCGGGCAGGTCACATCTGTTAAAATCATCACAGATAGGGACACCGGCGATTCAAGGGGATTCGGATTTGTAGAGATGCCCAACCATCAAGAAGCAAATTCCGCTATATCCGGGCTTGATGGGAAAGACTTGAAGGGGCGCACTCTTAAGGTCAACGAGGCTCGCCCTCGTGACGACCGCGGAGGTGGATTTGGAGGTAAAAAACGCTTCTGATAAGCGGCATGCGGATTTTCAAGACTTTAATCACATTTTTCATTAAAGCTTATAAAGAGATTGTGTGGTTTGCCCATTTGTATCCACAAATCCGTAAATACACCAATTATTCCGGTCAAAAGAAGGGAATATTTAGCCTGAAAGATACCTAATTTATCATCGTGATTGTTTAATGATGAATAAAGAGATAAGAGATTTAAAATAAATATGGGAAAAGAAAAAACTCATCAGTTCATTTTTAAAGGAAAGAAACAAGGATATCTTTTTTTTGAAGGAGTAGAGAAATCCTTACGAGATGTTTTGAATACTGAAGAGAGTTTTGATGATTTGCTAAACTCTATGGATCACCATGGGAAAAAAACACTCAATAAAAACAGAAAAGTTTTTCCTAAAAAAGAAAAGAGCGACTTTGTTTCTTACAAGAATCTGGAAAAAACCACAGATCCTGTGAAGCTCTATTTTAAGGATATGGGCAATATCCCGCTCTTAAAACGGGAAGAAGAGCTAGTTATTGCAAAGGAAATTGAAAGAGGCGAAAAGACTACGATCAGGGCTATTTTAAAAACGCGATTTGTACTCACAAAAGTTCTTTCGCTAGAAGAGAAGATAAGGGAGAAGCCGGAAATTATTGAGAAAATTTTTGATTTTAGCAAGAATAATAACGCAAAGGGAAACCTGGAAGAAAGAATATTAGAGGTTACAGATAAAATCAAGAAAATCAGAGAGATGAATTCCCGACTAGAGAGCATCCCTTCAAGGAATACAAATGATTTCACACGCAAGCGTCTCATAGTCAAAATGAGCCGTCTCATCAGAGGACTTAATATCCGTAATAAATACATAGAAATGATGATAGAGAATCTCAAGGATGAACTAAAAGTTATAAACGAAGTAGAAGAAACAAAAAAAGAGCTGAATAAATCAATTTCTCAAGACGCAGTTAAAAAAGAAAAAGAGAACCTGAAAAAGAATATTCGAGAAATCAACAAACTTTTGAGACTATTTCAGAAAGAGATCGGACTCAATTCTCAGGGTTTAAGGAAAACACTTTGTGCCATCTCTGAAGGAAAGAAAATCAGCGATCAAGCGAAAAAAGAGCTTATCACAGCTAACTTAAGATTAGTGGTCTCCATTGCCAAGAAGTACAGCAACTTCGGACTCCAGTTTCTTGATTTAATTCAGGAAGGAAACATGGGCCTTATAACAGCAGTGGATAAATTTGAATACAAAAGAGGGTATAAATTTTCAACTTATGCCCATTGGTGGATCAGGCAGGGAATAACTCGTGCGATTGCTGACCAGGCAAGGACGATACGAATTCCTGTTCATATGCATGAAGTCATAAACAAGTTAAATAGAGTTTCGAAAGCCCTTGTCCAGGAAAAAGGTAGAGAACCCACATGTGAAGATATTGCGAAAAAGATGGATCTACCCGTCTATAAAGTACATAAAATAATGAAGATCTCCCAAGTGCCTTTCTCTCTTGAGACACCTATCGGGGAAGAAGAGAACAGCCACCTTGGTGATTTTATCGAAGATAAAGCCATCCCCTCTCCTCCCGATACAGTTATTCAAATTAATTTGAGAGAAAAAATTGAAGAAGCATTGAAAAACCACACTTATAGAGAAGCAACTATTTTAAAAATGAGATTCGGATTAGGAGACGGGAATGAACATACCCTGGAAGAAGTTGGTCAGCAATTCAAAGTTACGCGGGAGAGAATCAGGCAAATCGAAGAGAAAGCCTTGAGGAAATTGAGGCAGCCAAGTTGTAGTCGAAAACTAAAGTCTTTTATTCCAAATACTTAAAACTTCCCTTCCCGTCGGGGAAGAAGGGAAAAATGATTACAGTCCCTGAACTTTATGGAAAAAAGCAGTCTAAATATTAAGGGAGGTTATGGTGAAAGAACTCGTTGAATTGATTGCAAAAGCATTAGTGGACAATCCTGACAAGGTCTTGGTTTCCCAATTAGATGGGGAACAGACCTCGATCTTAGAATTAAAGGTTGCTCCTGAAGATATAGGCAAGGTCATTGGAAAACAGGGAGGAAATGTTCAAGCTATCAGAGTTATTCTCGGTGCTGCTGGAATGAAGCTGAAAAAGAGATTTGTTCTCGAAATAATAGAAAAAGGATAATTTGATCATCATAAAGAAATGATATCTATTGGTGTTTATTAAAATTTGCCCCAGTTATCTTAGGGAATCAATTTGGCAGAGATAACAAGCAAAGGATAAATGAAAAGAAAACAAACGAAAATTCATAGGGTAGAAGAACGAAAAAGAAAAGTGAAGCAGATAGAAAAGAGAGAAAAAAGAGAAAAAAGAAGAAAAGAAAAAAGGGAAGAGGACAAACCGTAAGCAAAGAAAAGTAACCTATATTCTCACATACGATACCATTTCAAAGTATATGAGGGACCGTCTGACTACGAATCAGAAGGCCACAAGTTCGAATCTTGCCGGGCGTGCCAATTTGAATCGTTAGAACCAATTTTCACAAGAGCATTCCAAGACTTCTTAAATAAAGTGTTTTTATTGTTGTTCCTTCGGTGTGAGATAAAGCCTTTATGTCCAACCCTCCCTGGAAAGTGCATCATGCTCGGCTTCTTGATCGATACAAAACTCTTTGTTTGGGATATATGAATACCTATAGTGCTGGCTGAAGGTTGTAAATTCCTCGTCAATACGACCGCGTATGTAACTGTCATCAACGATCCAGATCTGTATGTCCCCGCGCACATCATCTCTCTCTAGGTACGTCGGTTTGAATTGTTCTGGCATAATTTATTCTCCCTTAGCAATTTTAACGTGCTGGCACCCTTTTCATTTTAACGCAGCTTTCAGTTCTTCAGCCTTAGATTTGATATTTATTAAGGTTCGGGCGGGAGCTGCCCAGAAAAATACGAAATTATTTGATGGGGAACATTTATGCGTTATAGTGTAGAATTTGTTATAAGCAGTGTATGAATGAATTGAGACTTTTCGCTCTTCACGAAATGAGCCGGAGGCCCAGTTGAATCCTTCACGTCCTGTAACGGATTGGCTGCCTACAACCAAAAAGGAAGTCGAATTGAGGGGGTGGCATGAGCTGGATGTCATCCTTATTTCAGGTGACGCCTACGTGGATCATCCCGCTTTCGGCCATGCAGTCATAGGGAGGATTATAGAAAGGGAAGGCTTCAAGGTGGCCCTTATCCCTCAGCCGAACTGGCGCGACGATCTACGAGACTTCAAAAAGCTTGGCAGGCCGAATCTCAGCTTTGCCATAACAGGGGGATGCATGGATCCCATGCTCAATCATTATACGGCCAACAAGCGGCTTCGCTCTGAAGATGCCTATACACCCGGCGGAAAAACAGGCTTCAGGCCCGATTATGCAACTGTTGTCTACAGCCGAATTCTCAAAAAGCTCTATCCCAGCGTCCCGGTTGTCATCGGGGGGATTGAAGCCTCTTTGAGGAGAGTGACCCACTATGATTATTGGTCGAATCGTTTGAAGCCTTCCATTTTAATTGAGAGCGGTGCGGATTTGCTCGTCTATGGAATGGGAGAACAGCCGGTGAGGGACATACTGAGATTATTGAAAAAAGGTGTCCCGTTCTCCTCCCTCGACACCATTCCCCAGACGGCCGTTATATTGCCCGCAGGGGCTCCCCTTCCAAAAAGCAAAAAATGGGAGACCTTGGAGCTTGCCTCTCATGAAACCTGTCTGAGGGATAAAAAGGCCTTCGCCGGTAATTTTAAGGTGATTGAAAGAGAATCGAACAAGCAGGTTGCGGGACGGCTGGTTCAAAAAGTGGATGACCGGATTCTCTTGGTCAATCCGCCTTTTCGAACGATGACCGAAAAGGAGATCGATGCGTCTTACGATCTGCCCTATACCCGGCTTCCTCATCCCCGGTATGAAAAAAGAGGGTCGATTCCCGCCTTCGAGATGATCAAATTTTCCATCACTTTGCATCGCGGTTGTTTCGGCGGATGCAGTTTTTGCACGATTTCCGCCCATCAAGGCAAAATGATCGCCGGCCGGTCAAAGGCATCGATCCTCAAAGAGGTGGACGCCATAGCGGCAATGCCCGGTTTCAAAGGATACATAAGCGACCTCGGCGGTCCTTCCGCCAATATGTATGGGATGAGGGGTTTCGATCGATCCATCTGTGATGTTTGTGCCAGGCCTTCGTGTGTGTATCCCGAAAGCTGTTCCAACCTTAACCTGGATCACCGCCCCTTGATTGATATCTATAAGGAAGTTGCGGATCATCCCAAAGTCAAGAAGGCCTTTATATCGAGCGGCATACGGTATGATTTTCTTCTGGGTAAATCCAAAGAGGAAGAAAAAAAGAATGGGTACAAGGAATATATCGAACAAGTGGTGACAAACCATGTTTCGGGACGGCTGAAAATCGCCCCTGAACATACTTCTGAAAAAGTCCTCAAATTGATGAGAAAACCTTCATTCGATTCATTCAAGATGTTTAAAAAGAGGTTTGATGAAATCTGTAAAAAGAAGGGATTGAATCAACAACTCATTCCCTATTTTATATCGAGTCACCCTGGATGCACGATGGAGGATATGGCGAATCTCGCCACAGAGACCAAATGTCTCGGCTTTAAATTGGAGCAGGTCCAGGATTATATGCCGACGCCAATGACACTCGCCACGGCAATATACTATTCAGGTTATCATCCTTATACGCTTAAACAGGTCTACACCGCAAAAACAAGAGAAGAAAAGCTGGAGCAGAACAGATTTTTCTTCTGGTATAAGAAAGAAAATCAGAGTTGGATAAGAAAAAAGCTAAATGAGATGGGTAAGCAGGATCTTATTGGAAGACTTTTTAATATAAAAGATCTCAACCCACGGCATAAAAACTGAGACGCGCCAGTTTGTTTTCTCTTTCATCTGTAAAGTCAAGTCCGTTTTATAACAAGGGAATGTCGCTATATTGACCTGCCCCCCTAATCTCGATACAGGCAATATGTTAGAATTTGCCTGAAAAAGGAGTAGGAAATGAGCAGGAAAAGATTCAGTTCAGAACAGATTATCGGCATGCTTCGGGAGGCCGAAGTGTTGCAAAGTCAGGGCATGACAATTGGCGAGGTCAGCCGCAAGCTTGGCATCTCTGAGCAGACTTATTATCGCTGGCGGAAAGACTACGGTGGGATGAGAGTGGATCAGGCCAAGCGTCTCAAATCGCTAGAGAAGGAGAACGTAAGGTTAAAAAAGATAGTGGCTGATCTGTCGTTGGACAATGATATTCTAAAGGAAGCAGCAAGGGGAAACTTCTAAGCCCGGTGAAAAGAAGCCGGGCAGTAACACACGTGTGTAGGAAGTTGAGTGTTTCGCAGAGGAGGGCTTGTAAAGTCTTAGGCCAGCCACTTTCTACTCTCAAATCCGGCGATATAGAAAACGCCCGAAAACAGTATGAAACAATAACTTCTTTGACTTGGGGCAGGTATAACTGGGGAGATATTTACGCCAAATCTTTTTAAATGCTTGGGAAGATCCACGAACAGCAAGGCGATACAGCCAAAGCTATAGAGCATTACGAAAAATTCCTCTCCCTCTGGAAAGATGCTGACCCTGGTATTGCTGAGTTGGGGGATGCAAGGGAAAGGCTGGCTGGGTTGAAGAGCCAGCAATCCACATCAATTCAATTTGACACTACCTTGTATTCCTTGATATCCTTTTGCCGACCAGGTTCAGGGGAATGTAAATGTCAGTAAAATGTCCACAGTGTGACACCGAGAACACCCAGGATTCTCAGTTCTGTAAAAAATGTGCGACTCCTCTTCCTGCTGAGAGTGGCCAACCGTCTTTTACAAAAACTCTTGAAACACCGGTTTCAGATCTAGCAAGAGGGACCTTGTTTGCCGACAGGTACGAGATCATCGAGGAATTGGGCAAAGGTGGGATGGGAAGAGTCTTTCGAGTTGTGGACACAAAGGCCAAGGAGGAAATTGCTCTCAAGCTAATCAAGCCTGAAATTGCTGCAGATAAAAAAACGATAGAACGATTCCGTAGTGAATTGACAACTACACGGAAAATCGCCCACCGGAATGTCTGTAGAATGTTTGACTTAGGTGAGGAAAATGGACAGCACTTCATCACGATGGAATATGTATCCGGCGGTGATTTAAAAAGGTTCATCAGAAGGGCCGCTCCTCTAAGTACTGCCAGAACAATCTCCTTAGCCAAACAGGTCTGTGAAGGAATGGCCGAAGCCCATTCACTTGGCGTTGTTCATAGAGACCTTAAACCCTCAAATATCATGATTGACAACAACGGAAACGTTAGGATCATGGATTTTGGCATCGCCAGAACACTCAAAGCAAGGGGCCTCACTGGTGCTGGGATTATGGTCGGAACACCTGAGTACATGTCCCCAGAACAGGCTGAAGCTAAGGACGTGGATCCAAGGTCTGACATCTATTCTATGGGGATTATCCTTTATGAGATGCTAACGGGTCAGCTCCCTTTTGAGGGAGATACGCCCTTGAGTGTGGCTCTCAAACATAAGACTGAAGATCCAAAGAATCCAACAGAAATCAATCCCCAGATCCCAGAAAACATAAGCCATGTGATATTGAAGTGTATTGAAAAAGAAAGAGACAAAAGATACCAAAGTGCCAATGCACTCCACGCGGAGCTTTCTCTTTTAGAAAAGGGATTACCTACATCTGAAAGAGATATCTCAAAAAAGAAATCACTTACATCCAAAGAGATAACCGTTTCATTCAGATTAAAAAAATTAATTATTCCAGCTCTGCTTGTCTTTGCCACAATAATCATGGGATTGATTATCTGGCAGCCATGGTCAAAAAAAGAAACATTTTCAATCCCTGCCGATAAACCATCTATTGCCATCCTTTATTTCAAAAACAATACAGGAAAGGAAAATTTGAATTACTTGCGAGAAAGCTTCCCCAGTTTATTAATAAATGACCTTTCTCAGTCCAAATATCTTCATATACTCACCACAGATAGAATTTATGGAGTTTTAAAAAGGCTAAATCTTTTAGATGTTAGTAACTATTCCACTGAAGATCTTAGAGATGTGGCTGAACAGTCAGGTGCCCAATATCTTTTGAGTGGTGATTACACAATTGCAGGTGACACTTTTATAATTAATGTTTTGTTACAAACAGGAGATGCACAACAAATAGTTAGCAACTTTAGACAGGAGGGGAAAGGTGAAAGTAGTATAACTACAATTGTAGACAATATCACCCTTAAGTTGAAAACAGACCTTAACTTATCTCTTGATCAAATCGAAGACGATACCGACATGGAAGCAGGAATCATCACAACAGGATCGCCTGAAGCTTACAAATATTACAGTGAGGGAAGAAATGCCCATAAGAGGAGAGACTACTCAAATGCCATAGAGAAATATAACAAGGCCGTAGAAATTGATCCGGATTTTGCCATGGCCTACAGATTCTTGGCAACATGTTATGGGTCAATAGGCTATATAAGAAAATATGATGATAATATGAAAAAAGCTATAGATCTGTCTGATAGACTATCGGAAAGAGAGCGCCTTCAAATACAGGGTCGTTTCCAACAATCCTCTGGTATGTTCAAAAATGCTATTGAGACCTATGAAAAGTTATTGGAGAATTGTCCAGATGACATACTCACACTTCATAATCTAGCTGATTCTTACCAGGGTGAAGGAGATCTGGAAAAGGCGATTGAGATCTGCAGTAGGGCCATTTATCAGCTCAAAACAGACATATTCGACACCTACAGTCTCTTGTCCAGATTGTATGACTCACAAGGTCTGCATGATAAAGCCAAAGAAGTCCTTCAAGTATATGTGGACAATTTTGGTGATCATGAAAGTATCCATCGTGCGGAAGCCAATCGATTAATTGAGGAAGGGAAATTTGACCAGGCTTTAGTAGAAATAGATAAA
>Ga0307445_10000679_pt1 | contig 18757 bp, 29 predicted proteins | sample SalMarSW160330MG_FD_202147 | JGI IMG/M metagenome (GOLD analysis project Ga0307445, IMG submission 202147) | Salt marsh sediment microbial communities from the Plum Island Ecosystem LTER, Massachusetts, United States - SW1603-30 | ecosystem: Environmental > Aquatic > Marine > Intertidal zone >... | reverse complement strand
TTTGTCGCTGCTGAGCATTGTACGAAGCATATCTGCGTTCGTGTCAATCCACCACCGCAGCGTGCTTTGGTCCACGACGCGCCCTGCCTTCAGGTTGCTGTCCAGCGACACCGCCGTATAAAACTTGTCGACCTCGCGGTACTGGTCCGGGTACGTGTTGAACCGTATCGCCCCGATTGCGATTATGGCGCTGTCAACCGACGTACCAAGCGTCTCGATGTCAATCATTATGTGATCGGTTTTCATGTGCTACACCTCGTCGAGGTCTGCTGCCATCTGCTTGATCGTGTCGATGAGGTTTTCCTCCGGGATGAGTGATGGCTTAACCGACTTTCCGTCGGTCCCGCCCGCGTCCTTGACCAGCTTCTTGAGTTTGGCGAGACCGATCTTTGCTTTGTATTCCGGCACCAAGCGCTTGACTTCCTCGCGCAGCTCGGCCTCGTCCATGTCGTCGAGTGCACCTTGCTCCTCTTCGGACAGCTCGTCGTCGTCCTTCGGCGGCTTCGCTGCTTTGGCCTTCGACGCTTTGGCTTTCGTTGCCTTTGTCTTCGACGGCTTCGGGGTTTCCTCGGCGTCGTCTTCGGTGGCTTCTTCGGGTTCTGTCTCTGTGGGCTTCTCAGCCTCCACGGGCTTCGCCGCTTTCGGCTTCGGGGCCTTTGCATCCTGTGTCGGAGTCTCGGCGTTGGCACATGCTTTGATGAGCTCCAGCACGGCGTTTAGTGACTCCGGATTGGCGGTGATTTCGATGTCTGTGATTGATAACTTCATTTTGTCCCTCCTTGGGATCGCTTGGTGGGCTTGATTGCCCGGTTTTATTTTTTGTTGGTTGCTTGCTCGGCTGTTCAAAAAGCTACAGCCCCTTCACGATTTTGTCAATCACCTTTTTCAACCAAAGCTTTTTCGTCTTTCGTGTGGCTCGCTCGCATTTCCGCAGCTCATAGCGGAGCACGTCAGGGACGTAGTACCCAGTCTTCAGACCGTAAGTCATTCGCTTTAGGCTCTCCCACTTCCAGTGCTCGAGCAATCGCTTTCTTTCCCGCACCGAAAACTTTTTGTTTGTTGACAGTCGGTAGTCTTTTCGTTTTCCGGGTTGTGGCATTTTGTTTCCCTTTCTATTCTAGCTCCAAATGCACAATGCTGACGGTGACTTTTGCATCACCTGGCCATGGCACGTCTGTCTCTGCGTTGTAAATCTCGCACCCTCTGTCGACGAGCGTCTTAAGGCCACACTTGCGCGTCTGCCCCTGGCTTATCGTGTTGGTGGCCACGACACTAATGAGCCCGCCGTAGTCGTTCACGTGGTCGTACGCAAGCTGGATAAAGTAGGAGCACAAGTCGGCCCTGCCATGGTAAGTCTCCATTTGCTTTTTCAGCTGCTTTCTGTAGTCGTCACCGAGCACGGTAGAGATTTTCCCACCACCGAGGTACGGCGGGTTCATGATCACGATGTCTATAAATACGTAACTTTTTTCCATAAGCAAATAGTCGGCGCACTGTATCTTTTTATCAAAAGAGGCGGCCGGGATACCAGCCAAATCAGAGAGGCTTTGCTTGGCCAGCTCGACGCACGACGGGTCGATGTCATATCCATAGCAGTTCATTGCAACTTCACCAAGTATCTTTTGATATTCTTGGTCGAAGCATTTGTCGTCATTGCTTTTTAAAGTTGTAACTTTCACGTCCCACGCAGAGACCCAATTTTTATCGTCATTGCCGTAGTCAACAAGCATAGGTCGGTACAGCTCACTTCCAACATCCTCGATATATGCTGGCCCATCTATACAATCTAACACAACGCCTGTTTGCTCGTGCTTGTCGACATATACGATCGCCCCCACAAGCTTATCTCTCCAACTGCGCTCTGCATCATACACACGGTCAGCAACAGCAACACACCATGACGTGAGCATCTCCCCTGAGCCGACAGCTGGGTCGAGTACAGTCAGCCGCATAAGTTCACGAGGGCTTAACCGAAGCATCCCTTTCCTTGCTTCCAGCCGATTGATTACAGTCTCGACCATTTTATCAGCCAACGACTTCGGCGTAAAAAACTGACCGTACTTTTTCTTGTTGTCCATTATCAAACACTTTCCAAAAATTCAGCCATCCATCCGATGTATTTTTCCAATGATTTACTTATTTCTGCCGGACAATTTGATTCACTGCTATGCCATGATACCGCATTAGCGACACCGAAAGCTATGTCATGGGCGATTGGTTGAGCCGCCACCATCGCAGCTTCCCACAAGTCGCCACTGACGATGTCGCAGACGTGCATCCCGTACAGTCTACACGCTGCCTTCCACGCTTTACCAATGAGGTCTTTGTCACCTGTATCAAGCCACTCGTTATAAGTACTGTGAGTGCGCGGCGAGTCCAGGCAGTCAGACATTATCATCCGTGCAACGCTTCTTGTTGGGTCGCTGCGATCTACCATTCTTCCAAGCAGCCAAGCGCGTGCCTCGTCAAGGACCGGTAACTGCTTAACCTCGGTCGGTGTCAGCGATTCTCGTCCGGCCCATAACTTTTCCACGCGCTCGCGCGGGTACTCCTCGCAAGGCTTTTCAGCCATGACCATATCGACTGTTATTTTCATCTTTCCTCTAAAAATTCAACGAGATCGTTGATTAGCTTGCGGTCGCTGTTGTTGTAAAAGCAGTTACTATTCCACTCTATCGCATAAAGCGCGCGGCGGTCAATCTTCCTAACAAGGTTTCTGAGCAGCCACTCAATGTCTGCGGCCGGTATCGGCAGCTCCTTGACTTCCGTCGGGGTCAGCGACTCCCTACCGGACCACAGCTTTTCTACTCGCGCACGTGGGTAGCGCGAGCAAGGCCCTAGTCCCATTACCATGTCAACTGTTATTTTCATTACTCTACCCCTTCCAAAAAGTCAGCGAGCTCATTGCTGCAAAAACACCGGTCTCGCCACCGGCCAATAGGGTTAAACAGGATCGCGTGGCGGTCAGCCTTTCTAACAAGACCCCTAAACAGCCACTCAATGTCTGCGGCCGGTATCGGCAACCCGCTGACTTCCGTCGGCGTCAGCGACTCGCGGCCACCCCACAACGCTTCCACTCGCGCACGTGGGTAGCGCGAGCAAGGCCCTAGTCCCATTACCATGTCAACTGTTATTTTCATCTTGTGTTTCCTCCCGCTTGGTAGGTCTTGACCAAAAAACGCCGCCTACCAGTGGATCCAATTGACTCATTTCCGTACTTCCCATCCGGATCGCTGATCTCTACCACCTTAAGCTCCCTTTTTTTGATTAGTTTCAAGATGGCCGCATGCTCACTCTTCTTCATGGGCTTAAAAAAGTTGCCATACAAAAGGCACTTTGAAATGGCCCCGAGGTCAGCAGGAAGCTTGTTGCTGATCTTCGACAGAATAGCTTTCTCTGTCTTCCCTATCGACCTGCTAGGCTTTGCTGCCAGAGCCTTCACAAGCCCGCTCTGCTGCGTATATGTGGTGCTTAAAGCATCTTTTATCATCTGCTGTGTAACGTCCGTCTCGTAGACTTTCTCACCGTTCGGGAGTGTCTTTACGTACATTTAGATTTCCTCTTGCTTGGTAGGCCGCTTCCTGCCGCCTGCATACAGCTTAATCGCACAGCCCGGCAGCGCAAGCTTTTTTTTTTTTTTTTTTTTTTATTTTTGCAGGGGTTGACAATCCAGGTGCAGGACGCATACTGTAAGAGATGCTAGAACTGCGGCAAACAAAAAAGACAGATAAAAACCTACTATCTAGGATGGACGGGCATTACTCAAAACCAAAAGGATTTGTTGGTCGTAATATATGCTATGCGGTGTTTTACAATTCTGCATACTATGGCCATACTATTGCAGGGTCAGCCACACGGTTTTTGCCTGGACGAAACGATTTCATCGGTATAAATATAGGAAATCTAAATAGCATTATTAATAACATATTTTTTAACGTGTCGCCAATAAATGGTAAGTACCCAATGCGCAATTTTACATCCTCTGTAGTTAGACTATTTGTTGATCAATCCAGAAGAGACTGGCAGAGCAAATACGGCGACGTTTGCGTAGGTTTTGAGACACTGGTAGAGAAACCAAGGACAGGCGAATTGTACATCAGGGCAGGATGGACGGTGGTGGGGGAAACTAAAGGATACACGTGCAAGAGGACCGCAGGGAAAGGGACGGACGGGTGGACAGGTAAGAGAATCTGGAATACGAACCCTGACGAGTTGCGACCAAAACTTGTGTTATGTTACAGATGCCCAGTATTTGAGGCTGAACAAGGAACTGGAGAAAAATGATCGAAGAAGACTACGACTACCCGTCCGACGAAGAAGCGGCGCATATGCTGGCCCACATGTTCAGCTCGTTCTAACCCACCACTCACCACGCCCCAAACACGACGCCGCTTGACAACTCGACTTGTCGATCATATAAAGATGGTTCTCGCCGCCTTTTGTGTTCGGCGGCGGCGAGAAAAGGATTGGATTAAATGATACGAGGCGAAATCACAATAATGTTTCCTGCCCCCGTTGTCAACCAAAATCTAAAGCCGAGCACAGAAAAAGGCAAGGCATGGCCATAGACTACTCGACGATGCGGACGAGTGGTGAGGTGACGGCCCACACCCTCGACATATTCCGGGCGTGGGGGTACCGGCCGATCATCCTCGATTCGCGAGCCAAGCTCGATCTAAAAAACTGCGGCAAGGTGCCGCTGCTCAAGGAGCACACGGAGAAACTCAAGAGTGGCGCCGAGCTCGACGACGCGGCAGCGACGGGCTACAACATTGGTCTCCGGCTGCCCGACACTGCTCTCGTCGTCGATATCGACCCGCGGCACGGAGGCGATGAGAGCTTCGAGCGGCTGAAGGAGGACCTGTCCCTCGACGACATCGAGGAGCACGCGCTGGTGGTGCACACTGGGAGCGGTGGGCGGCACTTAATATTCAGAAAGCGAGCCGATACCGTAACGCGCAAGACACTGAGAGATTATCCTGGGATTGATTTTTTGGCAGGCAACGCAAAGAGTTACATAGTCTGCGCAGGGTCTTTCCACTACCTTGGCGGCCAGCACTACGAGCTCGACGAGTGGTCTGACTGGTCGGCTAACAAACCGCCTGCGGCGCCGCCCGCCCTGCTCAAGGAGATTGTAAAGGAAAGACGCATCAAACCGTGCGCCGCCGTCGGGTCGCTCGGACTGTCAAACGACGAGTTGGCCGAGCTGCTTAACGATTTCGATCCAAAAGACTTCCGCGACCAGGACGAATGGCTTCGGATGGCGATGGCCTGCCACCACATGACCGGCGGTGCTGGCTACGATGCCTTCAGTGCTTGGAGTGCGAGCGACCCGCGGTACGATGGCGACGGCACGGTGTGGGGCCGCTGGGAGAGCCTTGGCAAGGACGATGGTGTTGAGCAAGTCACACACGGCCACGTGCTCCAGCTGTATGCCGACGGGCACAGCGGGCTGCTTGCAGTACCTGACTGGTTTTCGGCGAGATGCGACTCGTTCAAGGCATCAAAGGTTGTCGACGAGTTTGTCGACGAGGGCGAGGTGCTCGACACTGTAGAGCACGAGGCAATGCGCTATCCATTGACCGAGCTCGGCAACGCAGAGCGCCTGGTAAAGTACTGCGGGCAGGACTGCCTTTACAATGGCTCTATAGGCTGGCTGGTGTGGGACGGGATGCGCTATGCTCGCGACGATGACCCAGACAACAAGCCTCGGATGATCAGCAAAGCAATCGCATCAGTGAGACAATTTGGAGAGCTGGCCGACGACAAGCGCGTGAGGGCTTGGGCCACGAAGTCTGAGAGTGAAGCCAAACTGAAGAGCGCAGTCAACCTATCGAAAGAAATGATGCACGTGCCGAGTGACGCTCTCGACAGTGACAAATACACACTCAACACACTGTCCGGCATCGTCGACCTTCGGACAGGGCAGCTGAGTCCTCACTCGCGCAGCGCCCGTCTAACCAATCTCGCAAAAGTAAAGTACGATCCGAGAGCCGAGGCACCCCGCTTCAAAAAGTTCCTGCGCGAGGTGATGCCTAACAGAGATGTAAGGGACTGGATGCAGACCGCGATTGGCTATGCTGCTACCGGTTCGACGGTCGAGCAAATGATGGTCATCTTGCACGGGCCTGGGCGCAACGGCAAGTCGCTGTTGGTCAATACAGTCGCAGCCATACTCGGCAAGGACTACTCCTGCACAGTGGATAGCAAGCGTCTCCTTGGCAGCGCAAACGGAAGTGGTGACGACTACAAGCGCACTGGGGCGGCACTGCGCGGGAAGCGGCTTGTGGTGAGCAACGAGACGAAGAAGGGTGCGGCTGTTGACGAGGCCCAAATCAAAGCACTCACAAGCGATGAGCCGATTGTCGGAGCCCGGCTTTATAAAGACGCTGCCGAGTTCGACCCTACCCACACTGTGTTTCTCACGACCAACCCAAAGCCCCGGATAAAAGATGGCGGCTACGCCATGTGGCGGCGCCTTGTGCTCGTTCCATTCGACACCATAGTGGCTGCTGAAAACGTCGATTCGTCGCTCAAAGACAAGTTTCTCGGCGAAGCCTCGGGAATACTGCGGTGGGTAGTGGAAGGAGCGATCAGGTGGTACGAGGATAAGGACGTACCACTGACAGAGAAGCTCCCTACTGCACTCATAGAGGCCCGAGAAGAATACCGTGAGGAAGAAGACAGGGTGTTGCAATGGATTAACGACAGGACGCTTCCTGGCGATGTCAACGACCCAAACAGGAGGACCGCAGCGAGCGTTCTCTTTGAAGACTACTTTACTTGGTGCGAGAACTTCGGATACAAAAACAAAGGCATGAATAGTTTTTCGGGCCAGCTCGTGTCGAATGGATACGAAAAGAAGAAAAACAACAAGGCGAGGTACTTTCCCCTCATACTGAACGGACTTCCACCAGATAGATTCGACGACCATGACGACAGCCTTTAAACTTCTCTGAGTTCACTAGTTCTAGATTACGTACGCACTCTACAATCGCTTTATTTTGTCTGCAGGCATCTTGCCAAGGGTGGCGAAGCCAGGCGATTTGCGGCTTTGTGCAGAGCGCTCAGAGCGTTTTGAGCGTTTCTGGTGTCGGATGGTGACGCACGGTGACGCAATAGTGACGCAATAGTGACGCAATTCCAGCCTAAAAATCCTTTTATTTTCAGTGTTTTATATTATATAGTGACGCAGTGACGCATATATATAGGTATATACGCATGAGGGTGTGCCTTATGGTAGTATTTAGGTACTGCTATACCTAAATAGGTATAGTAGAAGAAAAATAAAAAAGTTTTCCTGAAGCATGCGTCACCGTCACTTTTTTGAATTTTTTCGGCGCAAGTGTTTGTAGTTAAACACGTATTCGAGAGTGACGCATGCGTCACAGGTCGTCACTCGCCGCCACCTATCGACCAATAAACGCCGCGCATGTGGTAAGCGTGAGCTCGCTCGAGCCGATTATTCAATCAGTGAAATAAGTACATGTGGCACATGCGCTGCAAGCGTGAGCTCGCTTGAGAAAAGTTTTTTTCAGAAATTCCTCGAGCTCGAGAGTTGACATCCTCCAACGAGTGCACACACTAATAGTGTCAGGAGGCAACAAGGCTTCCGGCAAAAAGGGAAATAGAAAATGGCAATCGTCCGACCGAAAAGTAGCGCCGTCTTCCGAAAGGTTTTCACCACGGAAACAGGCAGACTCTACGACAAGTAGGAGGACCGACAGCCACCCTGCCGGCCACCCCGAGTGACTGGTGGGATTGGCTGCCTGTCTACAGGCATAACAATGGAGAGAGAAACAATGGGATCAATAGTAACTGGATATGTAGCAATCGGCATGAAGGAAGACGATGACAGAATCATTCTCAACAAGTACGCCGACCCGACCGATGTCGAGCGCACCGACATCACGATTGGTGAGGCGCTCGACATCGCGGACGAGGACCCGAGTCTGGTGTGGTGCGAGCTCTAAGACCGACAGCCACCCTGCCGGCCACCTCGAGTGGCTGGCGGGATTGGCTGCCTGTTTACGGGCAAAAAGGAGAGATAAAATGGAAAAAGTTATTTGTGCATCTTGTGGGTTTGACAGTGAAGGATATTCAATTTTCGAAAAAGAGTGTCCGAACTGTGGCGAAAAGAATGTCTGCTTGCCACATAATGAGATTATAAACCTCACGCCGCACGATGTGCACTATGTGGAACAAAATGATAGATGTGAAAATCTCATTCGAGAAACATTTAAATCAAGAGGAGTCGCCAGATGCGAGGTGAAATCTGAATGTGCTGGCGTATTCTATGATGGGTACGCCTATGACGGACGATATTGTACTCCTCCGATCCGAAGGGTTGTATTTGGTGCCGTATCCGGATTGCCAGAGCCACTTCCTGGTGTTTTGTTCATTGTTTCGCGATTGGTGAAACAAGCAGTGCCAGATAGAAACGACTGTGTTGTCCCAGACGATATAATCCGAGACAAAGATGGAAACATTATTGGCTGTACAGGTTTTGCGCTCTAGGGACCGACAGCCACCCTGCCGGCCACTTCGAGTGGCTGGTGGGATTGGCTGCCTGTCCGGCGGCTTTACGGACCAGTGAGTAGATAAAAGTTGACACGGCCTGCCGGTCAGGTAGACTCGTATCAAGGAGGCAAAAATGCAAAAAGGTGAGAAGCTATCAGATGAGACAGCGACCAGGCATTACAAGGAGCAGCAGAGGCGTCTTGACCTGATGATCAAGTACCGACGTGAGGGTATGACGTCTAAGACAATCGCAGACGTCATAGGCTGCTCGGCCGCGACTGTAAGAGCAGCGCTCCTAAAGACGTACTTGACCAAGTTTGGCCGAGGCCACCTGGCGCAGGAGCTCGCTGCAATCGGCCGAGAGCTGATGAGCCGAGGCTCGAGAGAGTCCAGGAACTCGGCCTACAACGATACCACCAATGTTTTCAAAAAGCGGTATGGTGAGCTTGCCGAGTTCCGGCTGGGCGGGATGCAGTACGAGGACATCAGCGAGCAGACCGGGTACTCAATGAGCGTAGTCCAGCACATGTTCACGGCCAAAACCCTGGAGCGCATCGGTATGAGCCATATGATACCGGCATTTCGCGAGGTATCGAGTATGCTTCATTCGAAGACGCTGAAGTTCCGAGGCGTCGAGCACACATCACGCGGTGAGCAGATCAAGAGCGCGATAGTAGATGGCATCACGCCTTCTGTATTCACCGCCTCCCACCCTGAGTGGTCAGCTCGAGACACGCGCAGGGTGTTTGCGCACGTGGCCTACAAGCTCTACGACGACGGCACTATCAAAGATAGCGTCGACGAGATGATTAAAGACGGGTGCTACAACAAAGAGATTTCGACCAAGTACGGGTTGACCGAGGGCCGATTGCGGAAGATTCGGAAAGAGCTGTACATGCTCGAGGGCCGCAACCGCAAGAGCTACTGCTGCCAGTGCGGTGCATACCTCGAGGTCGACGAGCTGACGACATTCCGCGGTCGGACACTGTGCCGTGAGTGCCTCTATCCAGGTGGTGCTGACGCACCTGTCGATATGAGAGACACGCTCGCGCTGATGGCGAACAGGCAGAGGGACTAATGGACAACATCCACGAGCAGGCGCTAGAGTATCGTAATGCAGTGTACCTCCGGCTGATGCTGGACGTCAGAGGCATCGTGGCCGACATCGCAAAGAGCGACGACCCGCTTCGACACGACCGGATTGCGGGCATTGTCCTCGAGGCAGGCCGAGCGGCTGAGCGGCTGAGAGCGCGGCGCTTGAATTTTTAGAGCGAGTGGCCAGGGGTTGACAGCTCAGCACCCACGACATACATTGATTCGGACAACAAGCCCGGAGGCGGGCAAGGAGGTTTTTTATGGAAACACTATTTTGGTACGTGTGCGCGGCGGCAGCAGGGATGATTGTGGTGGCCGTTGGGTACGCCTTGTACAGCACGGCGGACATCGTCAGCAGAGGGATTCTTGGTTACAAGGCGGGGCTCCTCGACGTGCCCGACGGTGGCTCGTGCGTCAAGTTGTTTGACGGAAATCAACCCGTCAATACCTGGCCTGATACAGTCATTGATTTTGATTCTTGTGCGTCACCGTCAGCGTACTTGTTCGAGGGGCAGCTGCTCGACGACGACGAAAAGCAGACAGCCGTCTACGATTCGGGCGTCGTCGACCTGCGCAAGCTCCAGGACGACCACCGCACATGGAGAGAGCACAACTTCCCGGATTCTGATGACTGGCAGCCGCTGGTCGGAGTGAGCGAGGAGCTCGGCGAGGCAGCGTTTGCTTTTATTCGGATAGCCGCCACGGTCGGCCGGATTGATCACGGGTACCTCAAGCAGTCGCAGGGAATCCGAGTTAGCGAAGACCACCGTGCGGAAATCGTCGACGCCGTCGGGGACTTGATCATCTACGTCGTTGACTTCGCCAATCGGTTGGACATCAACCTGGCCGATGCAATCAAGACCACGTGGGCAGAGGTCAGTGCCCGCGACTGGCAGCGCAATAAAGTCGACGGCAAATAAGGTTGCGCTGCCTCGAGGCAGTATTTATACTGTCTACAGGAGGTGACGTATGAGTGATAACCGGCGAGCTCTAGGTGCCAACCAATGCTCGCCGGTCTTTTTTATTGAACAACTTTTTGGAGGCGTGAAAAATGGTAACACGGAAAGAAGCAAGAGTGGCAAACGAGAAAGGTTTTCGCTTGTATTATCTGGATGAATTTGATGCCGCCCAGGTACTGACGCTGTACTCGGTGACTGACGACGGCCAATGTGTAGTGGATTGGTGTGGCTGCCAGTACAGACTTAACGAAGTGTATCTGACGCGGGCCAGCGCAGAACTGGTGGGAATACGGAAGCAGCGGGATGAGCTAATCGACAAAGCGATCGAGGTTGCCAGGAAAGCGCGCATTGCAGAGCGAGGAGTGCGTGCTTTGATGAGAGGTGAGTGAGATGGTAACAGAGAAAGAGGTAAAGGCAGCGATCGAAAAAGGCTACTGCCACTACGCAATCAAGCAGGGTGCAATACGCCGAGTCTACCCAACGGGTATAGTCGATGGCAGGATTGTGACGACGCGGGAGGGAACAGCCTACTGCATATACGAGCTGTATCTGACGATGATCGGCGCCTATGTTGAGATGATCGATGCAGATCGAAAAGCGACATTGAAAAAATACGAAGCCATCGTCGAGAAGCTCAGCCAGTTGCGCCGCGAACTCGAGGTCGACGAGCGAATCGCCAGAAAGCTGTTGGGTGTACAGTGACAAGGCTGAACAAAGAGCATGGCGTCCCACACTGCTCGGCTGAGTATTATGTCGTCGACCCGGTGGGGGAGCACCAGTGGTGCGCTGACCTCCGGGTCGCCGTGTGGGAGGCAGAGAACAAACCGGGTGCAGACATAGTGACCGCAGACGAGCGGCATGATCGCCACAGAGAAGCGCTCGAAAGAAGGGCGAAGAATGGAATGGTGTGAGATAGTAAGTATTGCGATGATAGCGGGTGGAGCTTATCTTGTTGGATTCGTAGTCGGATTCCGAGAGGCTCGGAAGGGAGACAAGAAATGATAAAAGGAATACTGATCGGTGTATTGATCGCTTTCATAGTAGATATGATTGCGGCCGTAGTGCGCGATGTGCTTGAGGCCCGGAAGGGAGACAAGAAATGATACAGCACGAGATAGCAGGAATGGGGCAGACAGTAATCGTGGCTTACCTTGTCGGGGTCGTAGCCTCATTCGTATCGTGGGTGGCTTTGAACTTGTTGTCGAACCGGGAGAAGGCACCCAACATCAGAAGCTTCGACATGCCGAAGGCAGATATATCCAGCGTGCTCGCTGACCTGACAGACAACGACAAGTGTGTGTTTGTTAAAAGAGTGAGGGCACAAAGCACGCTGGTTATGATCCGCGAAAGCGAAATGCTGAACGAGGGATACCACCAGGACTGGGGCGACTCGGTCGTCCACTTCGACGGCTTCAAGCATATCGTCCCGCCCGGATGGAGAGCTAAAGCAGTCATAGCCAAAGACCTTCCCATCCAAGTGGCTATTCTAAGTAAATAGTCCTCGAGCTCTTTACAACAATCGAAGTCGTCATTATACTCCAAGCAGGAGGGCGATATGGAAAAAACAGCCAACATCAGGATGAGACGCAGGCCGGAGCACGTGACAGTGGTTGAACCTGTCGCCGAAGCAAAGGCATTGTGTTGGGCAATAATCAGCATGCTTGTGGCAGTCAACGCAAGTATGTGGTACGTCTACTTGACGTAGACAACAGCGGCCATCCTCGAGGTGGCAGAACGGGACGAAGAATGAAAAACCTTTTTGTTATCGCGGCGTTGGCCGCAATGCTTACCAGCTGTGCGTCGATGCGCGACAACCTTGGTCGGGACACGATGCCGGATACCTGTGCGCTCGTCGACGCAACGCAGGTGGCTGGGTGCCGGTCTCTTTGTAAGAAGCAGCAGCTGATTGACACGGCCGTGTGCCGTGAGCTCTGCAAGTTCACGGCCGACGTGGCTGAGGTTTTGATAAAGGAGCAAATGAAAAAATGAGCCGGTATAAAACCAAGCAATGTAAGACGCTCGGAGAAACTTCGAGTGATAGTATCGTAGACGCTCTTATGGACGAACCCGGCGTTGAGGCGTGCGAGAATTGTGCATATTATGGACCCGACTCTGCGGTATGCCGGAGGAGCCCGCCGGTCCTCGTGTCGGCCCCGTCGCTGTATCGGCAGCTTGGCGCCTATCCGGGAGTGAAGAAAGCGTGGTGGTGCGGGGAGTACCGACCGTGTTGATTAAAACGAAGAAATACTTCTATCAGCTCTCAGCTCGAGGGCTGTGTGGCAACACCATGCAGGCGTGGGACGACGTCGAAGAGTACTGGCCACACCGGCATCGGTATCCGCACGTCGGGATCCGGGATGGCGTGTCGACGGGCGGGGTCTGTTTGCCCAGAGTGACATATCAGCGTCTGCGTTATACGCTTGGTCTATACTACCCAAACGGTGGCTACATTATATCCGAGGTACCACGCACGGCTGACCATGGATCCTCGGCCCTACAGGGCGAGCTGTCGTGGGGCCCCTACGATCAAGACCAAGCCGGCTGGATCCTGCACTATACTCACAGCTCGGGATACATGAGACAGCGCCTAGCAGAGACCGGGCAGCACGTGTATGGCTGGGGCGCTCAGCGGCTGCTCAAGGGCTATATGTCGACGTCCGAGTACCAAGAGCTCATGGACTTGTTCGATCGATATACAGAAGACGGCCAGTATCCAGTCATCGAATTCTCGACGATGAAAGAACCCATGGGCCAGTACAATCGGCGCCTTGTAATTTGGGAAATCCGCCACTACTAGTCGACATCCGCTCGCCACGACTTACAATACAATCAGGAGGTAGACGAATGGAAAACGAACCTTACGTAATCGTGCACGAGAACAAAGCCGAGGCGATCGAGACTGACAGCAACACCTTGTTGGCGGTGCTGAACATAATTTATGAAAGAGATAGAAATGAAGAGAGTGAAAATTAAAAACCTGCGGCGGCCGCTGTGTGGTGAGGACGAGTACTACACCGGGCCGTCGGTCCGTGAGGCGGCCCTGTCGATGGCGCAGGATATCGCGCTGATTGACGGGGAGATGACCGTGGGTGGCGCTTTCAAGACGCTCGAGGAGGGTGTCGACTATGAGGAGGTCGAGGATGTGTGAGGTGAGAAAATCAAAAAGCATATCGCCGATGATCGACTTTAGTACTGGTCTGTTGGACGCCTGCTATGTGTACGTTTATCGTTTTGTCACTGCTGGGTCGTATGCCTATGTTGGTGACAGTATAACCGACGTCGGAGCGCAAACCTACCATGACGACATCAGGTCATGCCTCGGCCTACAAATCGCAAGAAACAAAAAGTTGTTGACAAAAGGCCAGCACTGAACTATTGTTCAGTAGCTTGGTTTTCCCTCATCCGCAACGGACCCCCGCCGCACGGAGTCTAACCTCCACTTCGTGCGGCACTTTTTTCCGCTTATATAAGTAGACGTAATCAAACAAGATTCTGTTTTTGCCTACGTTATCCCACATGATCATTTGTACAGTACTATTGACTGTATGTGTCGAACGGTGTATGTTTGAAGCGTCATGCGGAAGAAAACGAAAAATCAAATCCATGCTGAAAAACGGAACGCCACCCGCGACCTGATGCGCGAGCTCCCTGATTATTGCGAGCGCAACGGGTACGTGATGCCTGCCGAGTTTTTGATTGCGGTCATGAACGGCACTGACCCGCGCGTCGGGAAGCACTTGTCCGAAGACGACCTGCTCGAAGGGATTACCCTTGGCCAGAGCCTGGAAGCGGCGAAGACACTAGCCAAGTACCTGTACACGACAGCATCGAGTCTCAAGCTCGACGGCAAGGTCGATGTCCGAGTGCCGAGCGTTGTCATCACTGAAAAGATTGTGAAGTCTCTGGACGACAAGATCGAGGACATGCTGTGAGCGATCGGCTCTTCGACGTCGACAGGTTGACGCTGGAGGAACTGGCGTTGCTCAAGTATCGGCTCGAGAGAGACTTCGGGCTATTCTGCCGCGTCATGTTCAAAGCGGCGTACGGCCGCACCTGGATGGAGGCGCGCTTCCACCACAAAATCTACGAGACGCTGACCAGAGTCTACCTCGGCGACATCAAAAATCTGATCGTCAACATCCCGCCAAGGTATGGCAAGACATTTGCGATCGTAATTTTGTGGGTGGCGTGGACACTCGCCAAGGCTCCACACTCCCGGTATTTCTACACGTCGTATTCCGAGACCTTGATTTTCAAGAGCTCCCGGTACGTCCGCGATGTGATGCAGTGCAGGCTGTATCAGCGGCTGTGGCCGTGCTCGTTCCGCAAAGACGAGAATGCGAAGAGAGCATGGGAAATCGAGGAGTACGGTGGCGGGCTTAATGCAGCATCCGTCGGCGGGCAGATAACAGGCTTCGGCGCCGGCGTCACTGGATATGTCGGGTTCTCAGGCTGCAGGATAATGGACGACCCGAACAATGTGTCTGACAACGGCTCGCGCTTGGAGAGCAAAAAGACGCAAGACTTTTACACTGAGACGTTCGAGTCGCGCAAAGAGCATCGCGACGTCCCGACTATCGTTGTCCAACAGAGGACGTGCGAAGACGACATCACCGCGTATCTCCTTACCAGTGGGGTGCACGGGTATTGGGACCATCTGCTCATTCCTGCGCTCGTTGAAGAGGACTACGAGTATCCGGAAGAGAACGAGTTTGGCATCCCAGTAGACCACGGCCTTGAACCCGGCCCACTGTGGGAGTACAAGCACACCCGTAAAGAGCTCGAGGCAATGAGAGACAATCCGATGTCGGAGTTTGTGTACTGGTCTCAATACCAGCAGACTCCGCGCATCCGTGGCGGTGGCATGGTCAAGGTCGAGTGGCTCGGACACTATGCGGTTTACGATCCAAAGGAATCAACAGTCGACAACGTGCCGATTGTCTCGAAGCGAATCTATGTCGACAGCGCGATGAAAGCAAAAGAGACGGCCGACTACTCTGTATTTAATTGCTCGGTCAAACTTGCGTCCGACTTTGTCGCAATGATCGGCCTGTGGCGTGGGAAGGTCGAGGCACCGGACCTCGTCGAAGAATTGATTAAGTTTGTGCTCAAGCACAGGTTTGTAACTGGTGTGAACAACACTGGCATCTCATATGTCAAGGTAGAGGACAAGGCCAGCGGCACTGGGTTGATTCAAACGGTGAGCAGGGACAGGGAATTTCTGAATGCAAGCGGCGGGGTGCAGATTGTAGGAATACCAAGGAGCACAGATAAGATTGCCCGTATGCACGGTGTTACTCCTTTGATTAAGTCGGGCAAGTTGTTGCTACCCACCCATGCGCCATGGCTTAATTCGGTCGTGTCCGAGCTCACAGGCTTTACGACCATGGGCACAGCAAAGAATGACGACATCGTCGATACAGTAATAGACTCGTTGGAGGACCTGCTTATTGAGGGCAGTACTCTAGACTACGGGCTATTGTATAGATAGAGGACAAAAAGATGAACGACATAAAGGACGTCAGTAGCAGCGAGGCCTATGTTGGCGACTCGCTGGTCAACATGGTAACAGGCATCGGCACGCTGAATGACAATCGGTCGTACAATATGTGGATCACCACAAGGTACAACGAGCAGCTGCTGACCGCGCTCTACACAAGCAACTGGCTTGCCAAGCGCATCGTCACACTGCCTGCCGATGACGCCGTCAAGAGATGGCGGGAAATAACAACGCCGTCCATCGACCCCGACAAGGTGCAAGCTTTTGAAGAGATGGAGCAGCGCATCGGTATCAGGAGCGCGTGCAGAATCGCGCAATATTGGTCGAGGCTTTATGGCGGTGGCGGCGTGTTCATCGCCGTCGAGGGCGACGACAACTCACTGCCGCTCGACCCTGGCAAGGTTCGGAACAGAAGCGTCAACTGTATACCACTCAGCCGCAATGAGCTGACACCTGTCAATGAGTCAATCATCAAAGACAACTCTGACAAAAACTTCGGGCTGCCGGAGCTATACGTGGTCAACAACCCGGTCGACGAAGGCAACAAGTACATTCACTATAGCCGATTCATTAGGTTCGACGGAATCGAGGCGCCGCGGAAAGTCAAGGCTGAGAATAGTGGGTGGGGGCTGTCCGTGTTTGATGACGAGCTGATCAAAAACATTGAGGCATGCTCGTCAATCATAAAGTCTCTCGATGTCGGAGTTGGCCAAAGCAATGTCGACATAGTCTCAGTACCGCGGCTGTTTGAGCGTCTTGCCAACAAGCAAACAGCAGAGCAAGTCAGAGCAAGGTTTTCCGAGGGTAACATCATCACAAGAACAACCGGAGTGATGCTGCTCGACAAAGACGAAGAGTACAACCGCCACGAATTGAAGTCGGTCGGAAGCACTGTCGAAACCATGGGAAGCTTTTTGCAGTTGCCTTCGGCAGCGACTGGGATACCTGTTACTCGCCTACTCGGTATCTCTCCAGGTGGGCTGAACGCAACGGGTGAAAGCGATACCGACAACTACGTGTCGATGATCGAAGGCCTTCAGAATGGGCACATCCGCAGTGCTCTTGAAATTACCGACAGCATGATTGCCATAATGCTGTGGGGCAAGATGCCCGAGGATTGGCACTATGAATTCAAGTCGATCTATCCGTCTGACAAAAGAGAGGACTCGGAGATAAACAACCGGCGCGTCACTGACGTAGTCAACGCAGTGACGAGCGGCATCATGCCGGCGTCGCTTGGCGCGAGGCAACTGTCAGAGGATGGAATCTTTACAGCGATCGACGAAGAGCATGTGAAGATGCTTGAGGACTTGGAAGAGTTGGACGATGTGGTCGTCGATGAGCCGACAGTAGATGATACACCTACAACGCCAGAACCAGCAGAGCCAACACAAGCCCCTGTTACACGCACTGGTGTAGAAGTGCAAAAGGAAGCGCTCAATGGTGCTCAAGTATCCTCGCTGCTCGAGATTGCGCAGCTAGTCAAGGCAGGAGCAATCGAAGTAAGACAGGCCGAGGCGGTTCTTACCACTGCTTTCCCGAGCATCTCTATTGATGCAATACGTCAGATTGTGAACGTGACGGTAGAGAAAGAATTGCTGCCGGCAGCGACGGGGGCTAAGGTACCTGTTACATCGACAGTCGATCAAGTAGATGACGGCAAAGCGTAAAAGGCGAAAGGTCAGCAAGGCCGCCGCAAGAAGGTGGAGAGCACCTGTAGTGCTGTCAGGTACGCAGCTCGGCTACTACCGCTTTCTGATGCTCTACACGCGGAAGGTTGCGTCGATATTTGAAAGCACTGTGATGAAAGCACTGGACGGCATACCGGTTGGCGATGCGGTGCTCGACTCTGAGACTGACGATGTCATGGTCAAGGCGTTCGAAACTTTTTTGCGGCGTGTTGATTTAATCTCACCAAAGCAGGTCGAAGCTGGCGCGAAGCAGATGGTCGATGGTGCCGTCAAGTTCGAGCGAAAAGTTTTTGTCGACAACTGTAAGAATGCGCTCGGCGTTGACGTCAGAAAAATAGTCAATGACACGCCTATCGGCAAAGAGATGAAAGCCGCGGTGCGAGAGAATATCAAGCTGATAAAATCAATAGGCAAATCGTACGAGCAGAGGGCGAGCAAAATCATATCGCAAGGGCTCACCAGTGGTAAGGACGGTGTGTCTATAAAGCAAGAGCTGTACGACCTTGGTGGTTTTAAAGGTAAATACAAAGGCACCGAGCAGCGCCGAGCGAAGATGATCGCGCGCGACCAAACGCAGAAGCTCGCGAATACGATCGATCGCGTGAGGCAAAAGCATTACGGCGTAAAACACTACGTATGGTCGACCGCCAAAGACTCACGTGTTCGAAGTGAGCATAGGAAGTATAACGGCAAGCGGTACTCTTGGGGCGACCCGCCGCCCGACGGGCACCCGGGCGAAGCAGTACAATGCAGATGCACAGCGCGTCCTGACTTGGGCGAGTTGTTAGAGGGCCTCGACGAGGCAGAGGAGTAGACATGAGTTTGGTAAACAGCGACACAGAAAAATGGTACGAGAGCAGGATGCTTTGGCTTGGACTGGTTCAAGTCGCGGCAGCGACGGCGACAGCGATATTGACCGACGTAGAGCCGGCGGTGTGGGTGGCAGGCATATTCAGCGGCATTGCCACCGTAATCCTGCGGCTGAACACAAA
>Ga0307445_10000676_pt1 | contig 18792 bp, 13 predicted proteins | sample SalMarSW160330MG_FD_202147 | JGI IMG/M metagenome (GOLD analysis project Ga0307445, IMG submission 202147) | Salt marsh sediment microbial communities from the Plum Island Ecosystem LTER, Massachusetts, United States - SW1603-30 | ecosystem: Environmental > Aquatic > Marine > Intertidal zone >... | reverse complement strand
TTAGGCTCTATTTCTATAGGTATTGGTATTCTAAATTCGATATTCTTTATCTTTGTGCTGAATTATGATGCAAGTCAGCCCTTACTTGTGACTTGGCTACTTGTTGGAGCAATCTTAATTATTTTTGGGATCATCCTGGTTTTTAAAAAAGTAGATAGCGCTAAAATTAAATCAAGTAGAAAGAAAAGATAGAATTTTGATTAGACTTTTCTATAATATTTTTTTATTTTACATTTTAAAATAATTCGCAGCGTTATTATAACAAACATTTTCAATCATTTCCCCTAATAAATTCATATCAGCTGGTATTTTTCCTTTTTCAACATCCATTCCAATTATATTGCATAATATCCTTCGAAAATATTCGTGCCTTGGAAATGAAAGAAAACTTCTTGAATCTGTAGTCATTCCAATAAAGTGATATAACAAACCAAGATTTGATAATGAATTAATTTGTTTTGTGATCCCATCAATCTGATCTAAAAACCACCAACTTGGTCCAAATTGAATTTTCCCAGGACAAGTCTCATCTTGAAAATTTCCAATCATGGATGCAACCATTTCATTATCTCTTGGATTGAGATTATAAATCACTGTTTTAGTGAGTTCATTTGATTGGTCAAGACGATCTAAAAATTTTGCCATATCTCTACTCAGGTTATAGTCTCCTATTGTATCACAACCAACATCAGGGCCTAAATTATTAAATAATCGAGTGTTTACATTGCGAAGTGCTCCAATATGGTATTGTTGAACCCAACCCCTCTTATGATTTAACCTTCCAACTTCAAATAAAAAAGCAGATTTAAATTTTGATGCTTCCAAATCGGACAACTCATTATTTGAAAGGATTTTTTGAAATATCATTTCAATATCTTGATCGGAATAGTTTTTGGCATATAAATGATCAACTCCATGGTCAGCTATGCGACAACCGTTATTATGGAAGTACTTATGACGAATTCTTATTGCTTCTATCAAGCTAGAAAAATTTACTATTGGAACTTCAGATATTTCACCTAATTGTCGAATATACTTTATAAAATGCGCAGTATTTTCAATATTCATTGCACTATCGGGTCTAAAAGTTGGAAAAACCTTAACTTTATATCCATCCGATTTTATCTTCTTATGAAAATCCAAAGAGTCGATTGGATCGTTTGAAGTACAGATTAATTTTACATTCATCATTTCTATGAGGTTTTTGATTGAGTATTCAGAAGATTTTAATAATTTAGAACAATGGTCATAAATCTTCTTGCTTGTTCCTGAATTTAGTAAATCTGAAATCTTAAAATAACGTTTTAATTCCAAATGAGTCCAATCGTAGAGTGGATTTCGAATTGTTTTAGGTACAGTTTCTGCCCACTTTTCGAATTTTTCATAATCTGTAGCATTACCCGTGCAAAAATACTCAGATATTCCATTAGCACGCATCAATCTCCATTTATAATGATCTTCAGCAAGCCATGCTTGTCCAATATTATCAAAATTAATGTCATTAGCGATATCTTCTGCTGGTAAATGGCTATGAAAATCATATATCGGCATAGTTTTGGCGTGTTCGTGAAATAAATATTGAGCGGTTTTTGTTTCCAATAGAAAATTATCATCCATAAAAGGTTTCATCGATGCATCCTCAGATTATTATTCGATAAGTAACTATTTTTTTATTTCCATAAAAGGATTAGGTAGTCTTATTTTTTTTAATACGCTCAATTTTCATTGAGTTAATAATCTAAAATGTTAAAAAATATAAGAAATTGAATTTAGAAGTATTATTACGGATCATTTCTGAAAGGGTGACGAGCATTTTCCGCATTATCAATTGCATCTTCAACCGTAGGAAGCCCCTCGATTGCTTTTCGAATGGCATTCCTCGTAGCTTTATAGTTATTTATAAAAACTCTTTTACGACTACTCGCACTAGGATGTATAAAAACATTTACTATTATTACAATGTCTTCAGAAGCAGCTTTTGGTAGTATCCCATCTTCAACACATTGTATTACGGCTTTAGCAATTGCAGCTTGTGCTGGTCCGTACGTTAAACTTGCATGCCTAAGAGAAGTGACTTTTACTGTTGGGATCATTACTGTTGCTGGTTTTACTTGCATATTTGGTTCTAATATTACTTGTAGCCCTTCACGTCCTTTTGCTGGATGTGTCAAAGCTTTTGCATAAGCCTCTCCTACAGGTCCTTTCTTATCTCCAATTAATAGATCTATATGGGCCAGTTCTACTCGATCTCCTACTAAAGATTCACCTACTTTTAAGCTGAAATCTGATATCTTTTCAGGTGTAACACCAACGGCATAAAATCGACTTGTGAGTTCTTTTTCTCCAATCTCAAACTTGAGCTCTTTCTTTTCTATCAATCCTAATTTTTCTAATTCTACACGAAATTCATCTCTTAACTCATATGAAAGGGAATCTCCCAAAATTATTGGTTGACGCGTTATGCCTACAGGTATTCCCATAAGATTAAGACATTCCTTAGCACCCAATGCACCCGAATTAATTAGCATTCTTGCTATTTTTTGTACCTTTTTTTGCAGTGTTTGAGCTTCTGTTAAGCGATTATTTTGAACTAAATCATACAATTCTAGCCATATTTTAGGAATAACATTAGCTGACCCCAAGATGCATCCTGCAGCTCCACCTGCTAATGCTCCAAGCACCAACTCATCCCATCCGATTAAGACAGAAATTTTATCACTAACTTTTTCTAATAACGCAGAATGGTATTTATAATCGCCACTTGAATCTTTAATTGCCACAAAATTTTCGATATCAACTAAATCTTCTACCACGGTCCAAGGTAAATCAACTCCAGTGCACACGGGAATGTTATATAGTACAATTGGAATGTCTGTTTTTTCAGCGATGGAGAAATAATGATCGTATAACCCCTTGGCTTTTGGCTTTAAATAGTAAGGAGTGACGATAATAACTGCATCTGCTCCTATATCCGTTGCAGCTTTACTAGCATCGATAACTAATTTAGTCCCCGTTTCTCCTGTACCAGCAATTACTGGCACTCTTCCATTCGTCTCATCAACAACAATTTCAATCACTTTCAGTCGTTCCTTAAAAGTCATATTCACAAATTCTCCAGTTGTACCACAAGGCACAAGTCCAGTTACACCCTGTTCGATGAAATAATTAACTAAATATCTCAATTGATCTTCATTTATCGATTCATCCTTATTGAAGGGAGTTACCATCGCAGGCATTACTCCTTTTGGTCTATAATCAAATTTTCCCATATTATTTTTCACTCTAATTTTTATTTATAATAATGCAAATTTCTTGCCGCAATAAAGGACAATCCGTTCCTTGTCAGTGCCTCTGCTGTTGAATTAACAGCATCATTCCGATCTAAATGGTTAATCCGAAGAAAATCCCATAATCCGGCCTTTATTATTTCTTCCTTAGGTAAAAAGTATTCAAGTATATCAGTAGGATGTTCTCGTTTTTCATCAACTTCAACGTTTCCCCCTTCATGCTTGGCACTTACATTCTTAACTTTTTTTGCTAAATCTAACAACTCATCCCTTCGATCATATGGCTGGCGAACAATACTTTTCCAAGTCTCCGTTATATGGTGCTCCAATCTAACGACATCCTCAAATCCGAAAGGTTTTCGGATATAAGCAGCCATTTCAATTGTGTCATTATTTACAGCGTTTGATAAATTAAACCCAATTAATGGGCTAGTTCCATCTTCTCGAGCGAATAATTTTGCCGTGAGTAATGTCCATAAACAAGAATAAGGATTGTCGTTACCCATATAAACGCTAATTTTAAATTCATTATTTATTCCAAGTTTATGAATAAAATAACCTAAAAGCACGGTCCCAGGGTTGACATTTAGAACTTGTTTAATCCCATAGTTTGTATAATAATAAAGGAACTCATCTATCCATTTAAGTGCATAGTCATTTGGTTGTCCGACACCTCCAAAATAACCAGTAATTGTATCTGGTCCGCCCAAATGTACATTAACAGGCATTCCATCTGGACCTGGAGCAGTTCCCTTTGTATCAAGCGTTTCAACCCAACTCGAACCAATAACTTGCATCGCCGCAGCCATAGCAGGCAAATCTCCATCTTCCTCTTGTTCTTTCATGCGTCTTACGCGAATGATTCTACCAGGAACTAATTTTTGATTTTCAAGTGCATCTTTAGCAATATCAATTAAAAAAGGAAAATATTGGCACGCAGATAATTCTAAGGTTACAGCAAAATCTTCATTAAATTGCATTTCTGAAAACTGCTCTCCTAATATTTTTCTTCTATAATCATTAACGCTAATAAAGGAATGATTGTCACGCTCATTTATTAGCCACTCTATATCCTTAACATAATCAGGATTCTTTCTATTAATTTTATCAATTAAATTATCAAATTTGCTTGCTTCTTCTGCTTTCCTATTTATCTCATTGATACCACCATATTTATCTAATATGGTAAATAAATCATTAATTAATGGATTTTCTTCATCCAGCAAAAAATCATTGACTGATTTTAGGGCATCCTTAGGGATTTCTAATTTTTTTCTTAAATCTTTCATTTCAATACACTATGTACTTTTTTTCTATAAATTTGAGCGTCTACCCATAGCTTTCCCACAATTCCAAAACATACTGGGATAGATCATAAATTTTATCAAGATTCATTATGTTATAAATTTATTTGTACCACTATGAAATTCAAGGAAATAATGAACTATTCATCATAAAAAGTAACAATTGAATTTAAACTCATAAATTAACTATAATATATCTAATATATTTCCCTCTTTCCAAAATTTCGCTAAAATAATTTATCGGGGATTGCATCTATGGCCAAGATTAGCAATAGATAGAGTCATAAAATTTTCCAATCTGGTGAATAATGCATAAGATTCAGATCAAAATGGTCAATAACAATTTATTGCATTCACAATTTCATCTAATAAGTGATCCAAAGAAAAGGGTTTCTCATAGAAGCTAAAAGCTCCAATTGATAAAGCTTCTTCTTTGATACTCATATCAGCACTAATAAAAATTATCTTTACTTTTTTATCTATTTGTAAAATCTCTTTAGTAGCCTCAAGTCCTGATTTAATTGGCATACGATTATCCATTAAAATTAATTTTGGTTTCGTCTCGAAAGATTTGAACATAAGGATTGCTTCTTCTCCATCCGATGCAATACCAATCACTTCATATCCACTGAAAGTCAAAAATTTCTCAAAAAAAAATTGAACAGCTGGTTCATCATCTACTATAAATATTTTTTCCAGTCTAATTCACCTTTGAAATTGATCCTTTTGAGAAATCTCCCTTGCTTTATTTTACCGTTATATACTATAATTAAATAATGTTTGATTGTATTGTTTTAATATACAGTTCTTGGTAACTTATTTATTTGAACCTAAAATTACATTATAATCAAATCTATAGAAATCTTTTTATTTATTTTTTTTTCGATGCCATTCTGTAATCAAATGATTTCTTTAAGAATATAAGTAATTTTGTTTTGTTTTTATAATTGTAATAGAGCTAATACCGATATTTAATTACTTTGTAAATTAGATTGAAGCTTTTCTTGAATGAATTTAAAAATTGTTGATCTTCTTCGATAAGAGGTTTTCATTGAGTTATCAAAAGAAGTAATATAAAGTTGGAATTGGGTAAAGTAATAAAAATAGTAATAAAAAAATCTCATTTGAAGAAAGAATTTTTTCCCGTTATTTAATAGCTTATATTATTATCTGCCACATTCCAAGAATTTATTATGGAATTAAACACCCTTGGCGGATTATCTCCGAGATAAAGAGAGCCATGATTCATTAGATCAAAACAAGAGCTAATAATCATATCACCCCCACCTAAAGCATCATTTTCACACCAATAATTCGTACCGCTTGACCCGTGAATGAATGTAGAGTATTTTGAAATCCATGTATTATTTGCTATCATCGTCCATTTAATAACAGGGTTATCGATATAGCCAATTAATGTGCTTCTCTCAATATATACATTAGTATAATTGCTATTATGGTGTATCACATACAATCTGTCTGAATGTCCTTGGATTTGTGAATCTATAATATTTAAATATGAATTACTGTTTCCTCCCGTAATATTAATTAACATAATAGCCCTATTATTAGGATCACCGCAATCCTCTATATGAACAAGAGTGTTATTTCCACTAATTTCAAGCGTTTTAATATTTAAAATTTTTAATTCATTAAATTCAATATTTTGTCCTTCTGAGACATTAATAAATGTTTCAGAAATACTTGTAATACCATGTGTATCATGCCCATCAATAAAGATTGGATAATTTCCAAGAATTAATTCATCTTCTGTTGAAATATCTTCAGTTAAAGATATGCTACAATCTTCTTTATTTATGGATTTGATAGCATCTTGAAGTGTTATATAACCATCAAAACCTCCTTTTCCTACCGTCTTAATTGGATTAATATAACTGAAATTTCCATCTAATCCTGCATTTTGATAATTCCCAGAATAATCAGCACCCGTGATTGGAACATCACAGATAATATCTCTCCCATCTAATCCTCTCCATTGGTCAGTAGGAGTTGAAGGAGTTGGAGGTGAAATTCTTGGGAAATGGAAGAAATTGTCTTTTATGATGATTAAAGAAGGTTGTCGAACCAATTCAATCCCAGCAGGTAAATAGCAATCCATTATATCTATAATTTCCGATGTGTTAATAATCATTCTACCAATACCATCATTCTGTTCACTCCAAAGATTCCAATGCGAGATTTTATTATTCTCAACAGCACCACCCAAACCAAGTAATCTGTACCATTTATATTCGTGGTGATCTGCAAGAATAACCGGATCAGTAAAACCCGGATAATCACCCGAAAACGTCCAATCACCAGGAGTTATGGTGTGTAAAGTTAACCAAGCACCATTCACACCATTAGTAGAATCATCCGAACCTTGAAGTGTTGGGAAGCTTGTCAGGAGTTCTAAAAAAGCATTTTCATCTGGAACTGCCACCGAAAACTGACCAATATTTGTAGATTCATATAACGATTCGCCAACATTTACTGCTATATATGTCATATTTTCAGCATAGGTAGTTAAAAATCCATCTTGAACATTCTCTATGTTTACCCCATCTGAATAATGAGGTTTACCCACAATTATATTTTTACCAATACCATTATTAAGACCCATGGCTAATTTTGAACTTGTTGCATATAAAGACCAGTCTCCTCCAATATAAGGTGATGTGGCACTGAAATCTGTATCAGAGAAGAATCTGACTTGACTAACCATACTTTTACCAACATTTGTATTATTATGAGTACTCCCAAATTCAAAAGTTGTCGATGTTATCTCGCAATTTTCAAACCATATATCCAGAGGATCTTCATGTTCTCCGGTTAAACTTACGCGAGCGTTTTCACTAAAACCACAACTTTTAAAGTGGACTGTTCGATATGGGCCTGTTGAACCACCAGTACGATTATTTTCCTTGATATATCCCTTATTGAAATTGCAATCTGTAAATCTACCTGCTGTAGCGCCTATTTCCATCATTATATTATTACTTGAATTTGCCTCGATTCGCATATTCCACATTCTATAAAAATCTGCTGATGTACTTCTGAGAGGATAATTACTTGAATTGCTGCCAATATTTACAATCTTAGCTGAGGCACCATCCCATGATCTTTCAACACCAAGTATATTAACACCAGAGGGAGCATGAATCTGCTCGTTATAAACTCCCGCATAAACCATAACAGTTGCTCTCGCACCACCTGTAGGAGCCCATTCAGATATTGCAAAGTCTATTCCTGCTTGTATTGTACTAAATTGATGAGCATTAGAATCATTTGTAAAGGAAGGACTCACAAAACAAGTCTTTTCTGGATTAAAATTATCATCAAAATAATTTGTAATAGCATCAGGACTATTTATGTAATAACCAAGAGTCCCTGCGACAATAGCAACAGCTAGAACAATAATGATTCCAGCACTAATTCTTTTTCTCATCTGCATCTTATTTTTAGCTCGTATTTTATCATGAGGAAGATACGAGATATTTAGAAATCTTTTTTTAGAATTTATAAAATTAAACATCATAAATCACTCCTATAATATTTTAAGCATTTCTCTGAGTTTTAGATAATATAACAGCAAATTCCTACCCTGTATTAAATTCAAAATACTTTTCTCAATTCAATATTAAAAATTTCTATTTAAATATACTTGCCTTAAAAAATAAAAATAAAAAAAAATATAAGTCTTTGATTAATGGCTATTTAAGATATTACATAATCAAGATTAAATATTCACCCAATCTCGGGTATTAAAACGATAAAAGTAGAACCTTTCTTATAATTTCCTTCGATTCTATCTTGAACCCAAATTTTTCCATTAAGAAAACACATTATAGTATTCACCAGAGATAATCCAATACCCATCCCATGAGCACTCCTACCATCTAAATAACCTCTCTCAAAAATTTTCTTTTTTCTTCCATCTTCTATACCCTTCGCATTGTCCGAGAATTCAATCCTAAGATATTTTTTATTTTTTTCCTCAAATTTAGAGATAGAGATATCAATTTGAACTATAGAATTTTCATTATGTTTTATAGCATTAAAAAGAATATTTTCAAAAACATCTTCAAGAAATTCATTAGCTTTAACAAAAAGTTTTTTATTAACAGAATCAAATTGAATATTTACTTGTTTTTCTTTTTCAAGATTTTTTAACCTTAGTATCACTCTTTCTAACAAATGGCAAACATCCATTTTTTCAAAATCAAATTTTTTTTCTTCTATTGTAGAAAGTTTTTGGACATTCTTTATTAAATTCTTTCCTCGAAAGATTTGATCTTGAATAATCTTTAGATTCTTCATTATAGTTTCAGAATTTTGTGGCTGTGAAATTAAAAGTTCACTAACTTGTAATCCCGATAAACAAATCTGCAGAATATTATTTATATCATGCGATAATAAGTCTTTATAAAATTCCGCTCGTTTATATGCTTGACGAAAACTATTTTCGGATTCTTTTAATGCTTTTACCGCACTTACACGTTCACTGATATCTAGTTGACTCCCCCAAATTCTAATTAAAAAACCCTCTTCTATTATCCCAATGGTATTGTTAGAAATATAAACATTATTTCCATCTTTATCAACCTCTACTGATTCTGCATTTAATATCTTATATTCTGAACGGATCCAAGAACTTAAAAATTCAATATTTTCTGGAATTTCCTTAGAGCCATGGAAATCCAGTATGCGAGCTCCAATAAGCTCATTAGCATTTGAAAAGCCATATAAGTGAGCAAATTTATTGTTACAGCTTGCAATATACCCGTATTTATAAATCGCTTCAATTTGATCTTTCTCAGGAAGAATTATAGATATGGGTTGATCAAACTCAATAATGGATGTTCCTTCCCCGCTATGTTCGATAAAACTGCGATACTTTTCTAAAGTTTCCTCTAATTTTTCTTCAGCTATTACACGTTGAGTTATATCATTATGATAAATAATTGCATTGGTTACTTCCCCATCTTGATTTAATATAGGAGAAACGGTGACCTCTAAAATACTTCTTGTTTTTTTTTTGATTCCTGTTAATTTTTTAAATGTAACTGGTTTATAATCAATAATAATTTTAGCCGGTTCACCTTTTTTAAAAACATTTTTTACTAATGTTAAGTTATTTCCCTCAGCTATTATAGGATCATCAAAGATATTGAAATTATTTACCAATACTTCATGATCTGCATCCCATAAATCTTGACATGTCTTGTTTTGCTTAAGAAATGTTCCTTTATTGTCGGAAATCCACATACTAAATGGACTTTGCTCAAATATGCTATAATGAAGGTTTTCATGATTAAAACGCTCAGTTATATCAAAAGAAAATCCTATAATACCTTTTACTTTACCCTCATCATTGACAAAAGGAATCTTATTAGAATTCAACCACAAAGTACCTTCCTTCGTTGGCCATGGTTCTATTACACCAAATTTAGGTTTACCGGTTTTAATTATCTCTAGATCGTCTTGAAAGTATGCTTGAGCTCGTTCTTTTGGGTATAATTTAAAACAACTCATGCCGGTTAACTTATCCTTGGTTGTATTGTGAAAATCAGCAAAATATTTATTTACTCGGAGAAGATTATTTTTAGAATCTTTATAAAAAACCAATCCCGGAATATTATCCAAAATAATTTCCATTTCTTTATTAATTTCCTTATACTTTTCTAAAGATATATCCTCGGAATTACTCATTTTCAAACATTTTAACAAATTATTTCTTCTAATGTCTTTTATATTTTTTTAATTTTAAAATATATCTATAATATTTTGAACAGAATAGAATTCTTTTGAAAATATTAAGGCATTTAGCATCAATCTGCGCGTTAAATCGCATTGAAATTTATATAAATTTATATTTTTGGATGGATATATTAAAGTATAATTATAAAAATATCAAAATTTAAAGCTCATCCGAGTGAAATACCACCTGATTTAGTTAATAAACTCAAATCTTCCCAAATATAGCTAGTATCAATCATCGTAGGAGAATTACAACTACTACATTTTTCCGCATCTTCTAAAAATTTTTTCATCCGAGGTAATTCCAAGGCGTCTATTACGGAGATGTCGCGCAAATTTGCAATTGGTTTATCTAATTCCAGGCAATTTTCAATATCACCATTATAATTAACATACATAAAAACTCTTCTTGCGTGACAATTATATTGCTTTTTTCCTCCGATAAAATGGTTTAAATACGATTCCGAGTTCAAAATTTTAGACCCATTCTTTTTTGCTTCCAAAATTTTAGTAAAAGCGGCGCTTATTTCCTCATCTGTAGCTGAAAGCGAACCTTTTTCATCGATATCTCCACTTGAATAGTGACGGATTGTATTTATTACGTTAAAAGCAATTGGAACTTCAATTTGATCTCCTAATGCTATCATTTCCTCAACGCGATGAATGTTATATTTACTAATAGAAAAACTGAACTGTAGTGATATAAGGGGAAATTCATCTTTGATAATTTTTACAGAATCCATAATATTATCATATAGCCCTTTTAAACCACGAATTTTATCGTGTTCTTCTTTTTTCGGGGAATCAAGAGATATTAATATTAAATTAAGATCATTTCCATATTCATGGATTTGTTTTGGAAGTAAATATCCATTTGTAACCATACCTATAAAGGCAAATTCGGCTTTATTTTTTATGAATTTAATGATATTGGTTATATCTTTACGGAGAGTTGGTTCTCCACCCCAAAGAACAGTCATTATAAAACCAGCAGTTTTTGCATCTAAATAAATTCGTTGGATTTCTTCAAGTGATAATTCACCTTTTGCTGTATTATCCTTCCATAAACACGATTCACAATCACAATTACACCTTAATGTAGTAAGAAAGTGAAATATAAATGGTCTATCACCTGAATCTTTAGCGCGTTTAGCTGCTATTGCTAATTTACCAATATATTTTTTTTTATAACGATTTATTTCCTTGGCTGTTAATTTATGCTCCATAATTTTACAAAAAACCCTCTTTTATTGATATCTTAAAACAAGTGTAATATTTATTACTGAAGATATAACATTTATATTTTTGGGATATACGTGTAGTACATGATTTTTAACTAGATATCCACACAAGAAGTTAAATTGAATGATTAACTTAAATTTTCTTGAATGTTCTTATCTTTATCAAAAAAAATCGTGGTTTAAAATGTATAAATATGGTGTATCAATTTTAGGGACGGGTTTCATTGGTTTGTGTTCAGCAGCTTGCTTTTCTAACAAGGATATAAAGGTTCTTGCTTCCACTCATGACGAGAAAAAAGCTAAAATGATAAATGATGGAAAAGCACCATTTTTTGAAGCGAATTTACAAGAAATAATGGATGATGTTAAAAAAAATACCCCAGAACTTTTGCGTTGTCTTACTGATCCCGTGAAAGCCGTGTTAGAGACAGAAATTTCCATGATCACTCAAGGTACTCCGATGCGAGAAGATAAAAGCATTAATTTATGTTATATCGAGAGTACTGCTCGGGAAATTGGTGAGGCTCTTAAAAAAAAAGATTCCTATCACCTAGTAGTTGTGAGATCGACTGTAGTTCCCGGTACTACTAGAAATCTTGTAGGAAAGCTAATAACCGAAGTTTCAGGAAAAGTACCGGGAAAAGATTTTGGATTATGCATGCAACCCGAGTTTTTGGCTGAAGGATCGTCTGTTTCAGATACCTTACATCCGGATAGAATCGTTATTGGAGGAATTGATGATAGAAGTAGTGATAAGCTCCAAGAATTTTATGAATATTTCTATGGTGACCACTTACAAAATTGCCCCATATTAAGAATGAATTTAGAAAGCGCCGAATTAGTTAAATATGGTAATAACTGCCTATTATCTACTAAAATAAGTTTTGCTAATGAATTCGCAAATTTTGCTGAGTTGGTGCCAAATGTAGATGTTGCCCAAGTAATGAAAGGGGTAGGACTTGATTACAGATTGAATTCTCGATTTTTAAATGCAGGTGTTGGCTTTGGAGGTTCTTGCTTTCATAAAGATGTAAACGCAATAAAGGCGTGGTCAAAATCTAAAGGATATACTTCACGATTATTAGAAGCAGTATTGGATATTAATGATGATCAAGCAATTCACATCGTAGATATTGCCGAAGAATTAGCTGGAAAATTAGCTGGTAAAAAAGTTACGTTATTAGGTCTTGCCTTTAAACCGGGTACTGATGATATGAGAGAAGCTGCTAGTATTAGGGTCGTAAAGGAGCTCTTGAAACGAGGAATTAATGATATAATAGGTTATGATCCTAAAGCAAATGAAACTGCTAAAGTTGAGTTAGGAGACTCCATAAAATATGCTAATTCAATCGCTGAAGCTTTGAAAGACTCTGAATGCGTATTCTTAATAACTGAATGGGATGATTTTAAAAAACTTTCACCTGAAACCTTCAAGAAACACATGAAGACAGCTAATTTAGTAGATGGTCGAAGAATCTATGATTTTGAGAAATTTAGTAAAGAACTATCTTTTAGAGCAATCGGTAGAGTCGCCTTAGAATAAGCTAGATTTATTATAAATTAATATGCGACCCATTTCTATATTGATTTTGGTGAGCCGAATAAATTAAAATTCTGCTTTCTTATTCTCTTTTATCATTTTAATTTTATCTTTTTTTCTATTATTTAAAGAAACAATAATTTTATAGGTAAGCCAGAATACTATTATGAGTAGAAGAGATAAAATTGAAAATATTTTAAATTTAAAATTATGAAAATTATTAACGATACAGCAGAAGAGATAAATGGAAGCATGATCATCTTGAAAAAAAAATGTGAAGTATGTGGGAAACCTTTAAAACTGTATCAGAGTGATTACGATAGACCTTACAAATTTGTCTTTATAAATATCAGTCAAAACCAACCAAAACATTACTTTTGCTCTAAGAAATGTAAAAACGAGTGGATATTTAACCCAAGTAATCGTTAAAAATAATTTTTAGAAGAATAATTTTAATCTGTTTTTATAATCATTAGAATTATGATTGACTTCTCTTAGCATTAAAAATCCTGGTCTTCTGTTTTAACATTGAAACACCTTGTACTGCTTCTTCAATACTATGAAAAACTGGGATGTTTGACAATTCCAAAGCTTCAGTTATAGCACCATATTTAGGAATGTAAGGAATAAAGCAAACCACGGGCTTTTTTGAAATAGTAACTGTATTAGCTATTCTTCTCCCTATTTGAAAAGAAATGGAAGGAGTATAAGGTAATATCAATACGATAATACATTCTACGCGTTTAATATTCGATAAATACGTTATAATAGCCTCTAAATCTTCATCTTTAGCAGATCCAGTGAGATCTATAGGATTTCCAAAAGTTGATATACTTTTAGCGACAGGATTAACTAATTCTCTCATTTCTTGTTGTTCTTCTTGAGTGAAGTCCACTGCTCTTAGCCCATAATTCTTGAGTAAATCTGCGCAAATAACTCCATGACCACCAGAAATAGACAATATTGCAACATTTCCATTATTTACAGTATTGGGATCGAATGGCTTTTTCTTACGAGATAATACGTCTAATAATTTTAAATCGGTTAATAATTCGAGTTCAGTAAAAGGTTGTGTTATTAAGTTTTGTTTTAGTGCTGCTTGAAGTATTTTTTCATTACCAGAGAGAGATGCTGTATGAGATTGGGTAGCCTTTTTTCCCTTATCGGACAAACCCCCAAAATATACAATGATGTCATCTTCCGATTTTCTTGCTAATTGGAGAAAATCCCTGCTTTTTGATGGTTTAAATGCTTCCAAATAAAATGCAATATTACGAGTCTCTTCATCTCGTTTACTAAAATAATCTAAAAGCATTGTTTCATCCACGACTGCTCGATTTCCTATAGAAACGGCAGTAGACACTCCAATTTTAATTTGATTAAATTTATGAAAGAATTGATCAACTAAAACTCCTCCTGATTGGCTTATTAAGGCAACTGAGCCTTTAGGAGGGCGTGTGATACGCTCTGTAGGCATAAAAATTGTATCTAATAAGGGAGGGGAATAAACACCGATGCAATTTGGACCGAGTATTGCAATGTCATTATCGGTGGCAATTTGGATAAGTTTTTGTTGACGCTTTACACCTTCTCCTCCAATCTCTGCAAATCCACCACTAATGATTATACACCCTGGGATTTTATAATCCGCACATTGTTCTACATAATCTAATGTTGCTTTTGCAGGGACTGCTATAACTAAAACATCGGGAACTTTGGGTAATTCTTCTATTTTTGTGAATAGATTTACACCCTCAACTTCTCCCCCCTCCGGATGAATCCCAAACACTTCAACTTGCATTTCAAAGTAATTTTTAATAAAAATGATCCTTCCTGGGCTTAAGGGATTTTTTTTGCTTATGCCAACAACAGCCATTGTTTTTGGTCTAAAAAGACTTTGTAAATTCATTTTGTTCATCAAAAGAAATTATTAATTTATTCAGAAAGATGTTTTGAATTAAATTCATAAAATAGTTTAATATCCTCAGGTGACAATCTAATGTCTGCTGCCTTTGCGTTTTCAATGACATGCTTAATACTAAATGCTTTAGGAATAGTAATGATATTTTCATGATTAATTAACCAAGCAATGGCAATTTGTTGGATTGTCGAGTTATATTTTTTAGCCAGACTTTCTAACTTTTCTCTTATTTCGCCTTTTAATTTTGTGTACCCTTTATGAGCAAGTGGACTGTATGCCGTTACCATAAGATTATTCTTTTGATAATAAGGGAGAGATTCTTGTATGTGTTTTTGGTAAGTAATGTTAATATGAAGTTGATTATCTACTAATTCTTCTTTTTTAAGCGCTTCTTGAGCATATTTAAATTGTTTCACGCTAAAATTACTTACTCCAATATATCTCGTTTTTCCATTTTTAACTAAATCTTCGAGTACTTTCATTTCTTTTTTGATAGAAATGAATTTTGAGGGCCAATGAATTAAATAGAGATCTACATGATCCAGCTTTAATCGGTTTAAACTCTTATCACATGCTTGTTTCATTGAATTTTTACTAAAATGAATAGGGAACAGTTTTGTAGTGATAAATAGGTCGTCACGAGGATATTCCTTAATTAATTCTCCCAATACTTCTTCTGCCTTTCCTAAACCATAAAATTCTGCAGTATCTAAATGTGTCATGCCCAATTCAATCCCCTTTCTCAAGGTAGATTTAATTTCTTCATAAAACTTTTTCCCTTTAGATAATCCTTTTGATCTCCTGATACCCCAGAGACCTTGTCCTAAAATTGGAATGTACTCTCCAGTTTTGGCTAATTCTATTTTTCTCATAATTCTTATTTTTTAATCTAAAAATTTAACTCAACTGATTATAAATTATAAATTCAATTATCATTTTCGGTTTTAGGAATTATGATATAAGTCATTATATCTCCCACGAAAACAAAATTTCTTACTTTGTATCAACTCGCTTTTATTATTACAAAATTCTTTGAATAAGCATGGCATTTTGCACGTGTTTAGATATTTAAATAGTAAGTTTATCACCGTTTAGTTAATGTTCAAAAAATTTACGTATTTTATCGATTCTTTCTTCTCTTGATAAGTTGTTAGCTAATGGGTTATGTTCCCCGTATAATTCTTTATGATACACTTGTTTACTAGCTTGATAAAAAATTCCTAACATATATTTATGAGATTTTCGAGCAGTAGCAAGACCTTCTTCTTTGGTCGCAGGTATTGCATCAAGAAACTCGATCTTTTTATTATATTCTGACCAAGCATGATAAGGAACAGCAGGCTGTAATATTTCGATAAAAGAAAATCCCTCATGTTCTACTGCTTGTATTATAGTTTCCGTTAAATGATCTATCTTACCGGAAAAACATCTTGCCACGAATGTAGCTCCCGCTTCAATCATTAATGACAAAGCATTAAAAGGATTTTCAAGACTTCCTTTAGGTGTAGATGGTCCATCCCAACCCTTCTCGCTAAGAGGAGAAAATTGTCCTGTGGTCAATGCATATACGCTATTATTATGCAATAACATCGTAATATCTTGATTTCTTTTTGCTGCAAACATTGTGTGTTCTAATCCTTCTCCCAAACCATTTCCATCTCCCGAGAAAGTTATAACTTTTAATTTTGGGTTAGCAAGCTTGATACCTTGTGCCGTTGCAACGTCTCTACCATGAAGTGAATATAGTCCGCTTAAATTTAAATAATCAAATATTTTGGCATGGCATCCTATTCCAGCAGTGATAACCATGTCTTCTCGCTTGATACCTTTTTGCTCTAAACCCAGAATTGCTTTTTGTACAGCCGTAAGAATACCAAAATTTCCACATCCTGGACACCATGTAATTTCAGCATCAGTTTTCAGATCTGCCATGTTTTTAGAGCACCTCCCTAATTTTTTTTGATAAATTAATAGGATCAAAGGGTCTTCCGTCGTACTTTTTTATTATTTTTCTCACATTAATTCCTGCTTTCTCTACTAAAAGAGTTGAAAATTGTCCCGAGATGCTTTGCTCAACAACGATATTATCTTGATCCTTAAATTCTCTTAATTCCCAGGCAGGTAATGGATTCAAATATATGGGTTGAATGACGGTTGGATTTAATTTTCCATGCCTAAGCGCTTCCAATACACTCATATAGGTGGAGCCATAAACAAAAATATTTACTGGTTGCTCCCCACGGATAATGTTAACCGTCTTTTTATCCTTTAAATAAACTTCAAGTGCTTTTACTTTCTTATTTCGTTTTTGATGCATTTTATTAATCATTTCAGCTTTTTCTGTGGTAATACCAAGTTCATCATGTTCATAGCTGTTCCACTTGATTATTTCTTTGGAGGGTGGGAAGAGCATTGGAGAAATGCCATCATCTTTATCAAGATACCTTTTATAATTTCCACCTTGATGCAATTTTGGCTCTGCCCATTTAGCTTTTCTTATATCTAAATCAATCGTCATTCCATTCTCGGAAAGGTGTTTATCAGTAAGTAATATTCCTGGTGTTTGAAACTTCCACACGAGGTCTAACATTTCTGCAGTTAAATAATAAGCTTCTTCCACCGTTCCAGGAGATGCTACGATTCGCAAAAAGTCGCCATGACCAGCAGTCAGTGCAAAACTTAGATCAGCTTGTTCCGTGTATGTGGGTACTCCTGTAGCAGGTCCAGAACGCATGGATAATACACACAAAATAGGAGTTTCTGTCATGCCTGCTAAAGAAATTCCCTCAGTCATTAGTGAAAACCCTCCACCACTAGTTCCCACCATTGATCTTGCTCCAGTAAATGCGGATCCAATTGCCATATTAATCACCGCAAGTTCGCTTTCAGCATGAACGACTGCTAATCCAAAATTTTCTGCTTGCACTGCTAAAAAGTGCAATATTGAAGAAGCAGGCGTCATAGGGTATCCATAGTACGTATTTAAACCGCCTGCTATAGCACCCAAACTTATTGCTTCATTACCAGTAATGATTGGTCTTTCTTTATCTCCTTTGCTTAACAAAAATTTACCATGACACTCACTCTTGGCTATATCATAGATGGTATTTGCATATTGAATGTTATCTTCGATACCTCTTGGATATTGATTCCGTATGATCTGGTTCATTTGTTCTTTTTCGAACCCAATAACAGATGCCAAAATTGCTACCGCCCCCACGCCGTACATTAGTGTTTTCATTGGATATTTTTCGGCTTCTGAACTTAACGGGATGCCAATACCTGTAACACCTTCTTGTTCATCCGAATTAAAAATAACAATACCACTATCAGCAACATCGTTCATGTGAATATCATAACTTCTCTTATCAAAATTTACCACCAGATTGGCTTTCATGTACTGACTCGTAATCCAACGAGGAGCAGTACTTACCACGGAAAAATTATGACCTCCCCGTATGAGGCTCATATAGTCATCCATTTGAAAAACATAGCGCCCCAGGCTAGAAAATAAATGAGATCCCACTGATCCCGCTTTTTTCACGCCTTCGCCCGCTTTTCCTCCTACTAAAAATGTAAAGACATCTTCACCCATAATTAGATTTACCTTAGTATATGCTTTGATAATTGAATTAAGAAATAACTATAGATTAACAGTTCTAGGATATTATTTAAATATTTGTCTTATAATCCTTTCGATAATCCATTAAAAAGTAGTTTATATCGACCATTTTTAAAA
>Ga0307445_10000675_pt1 | contig 18794 bp, 11 predicted proteins | sample SalMarSW160330MG_FD_202147 | JGI IMG/M metagenome (GOLD analysis project Ga0307445, IMG submission 202147) | Salt marsh sediment microbial communities from the Plum Island Ecosystem LTER, Massachusetts, United States - SW1603-30 | ecosystem: Environmental > Aquatic > Marine > Intertidal zone >... | reverse complement strand
ACAGATCCAGCCAACATCAGTAACAGGATCGCCGGAGAACCAGAATCTTGGATCAACAGTGTTACAATCAACACCACCTCTTACTTCACCATAAGCAAACGTGCAGGGATCGGGTTCTACACCTACTCTATTTGTACCTTCGCAGTAATTGCGAGCTTCATTAATGTCACTTGGATCTCTTAAATCGGGGTCACCATTTATATACATAACAAATGAGGAAATGGGAAGGTTTCTATATCCAGGGAAATACTCAATTCCCTTAAATTGACCTCGAACGGAAGTTGCTGTGTCAGTGGGTGAGGCTGGCACTCTTGGTCCTGAAAAAAAGTCTATCATAAAACAGGGAACTTGCGCACCATACTGTGCATCATCCTGATTACCATAGGTAAAACCGGCATTTCTTGGGACATCAACGCCAATTACATCATCTGTTGCGTCGCCAAGGTCCACATCGGCCCAGCAACCAAAATAAACATTTGTTAACGAATCAGGATCATTTGCATTTTTACCAACGTACTTGATCCTGTATCTTATAAAAACAATATTACCAATTGCACCCGCAGAAGCGAAAGCAAAGACTGATTGTCTTACTTCCATACCTACTTCCAAAGTTGTATTCCATCTTCTTTGTGCAACTGGTAAGCCATCGTGGTAGACGCACCAGGCTATTTCATCTCCAATTAAATCAGGCATATCTTCGTTATCATCGCGGATACCATTTCCATTTTGATCTACTGGATTGTAAATGCCATCACCATCGCCATCAACGAAATCAGCTCCCAATGTGACTGCATCTTTCCAATCCTGCCAGCTTTGTCCAAAAGGTTCGTCCTGTGAGTTTACAACATAAATTACTGCATTTGGATCATCCTGACCACCTACAACACCTTGCACGTAATCTTCTACCAGGCTTGCAGATGCGCAGGCATTTGCCCAAAGAACACCATTACGGTATCCACTTAAGAAAAACCCACTTGAAAAGAGGAATCCACCGCCAGCAAATTGTCCCAGGCTGCCTTTAGGAGGAACATTAACATCGGCAATTATTCCTTTTCGGTTAAGGGGCATCCAAATGTTGTTAACATTTAAGGCATAGGCGTCCCCTTGTTTACCGGATTCCTGTAAATTATTAAATTTATACAATGGTTCGGGAGGTTTGATTCCATTCTTATCGTCTCCCAAAAAACCAAAGGCAATAAATGCCGCTCCCAGAATAAATAGGAGCAATTTATAACTATATATTATTTTAATTTTCATTTCAATCATCCTGTTTGTAATTAAAATCAAATTTTTGTTAGAAAGTAATTCTATCAAAATTTAACTTAAAACCGAGTTTAATAAGTCTTGGAAATCCAAAATTCTGCGGATCTTTTTCTAGTGTTTCATAATCCTTGACATATCCCTCGCCTTTCTGTTGTATTGTACCTTGCGCATCAGGATCGTTAAGCCAGTTAGTTGTATAAGGACTTCCCGTAGATCTCCATACAGATACAACGTTGTCTGCATCGAGTAAGTTTTCAATCCAAACATAAGGAGTTAAATAGAAATTGCCGATCGCAAATCCCTTTTCAACTTTTATATCAATCCTGAATGTACTTGGACCAACCGCCGAATTAATATAACCTGTATTATCGGCAACTAGTCCGTTATCTCCGAGAATATCCCACTGGTCAACCGGCGTATAAGGTCTTCCGCTGGCAAATGAAAAAATTGCATTTGCATTGAAAAGTTCGAAAAATCCAAGTTCACCTTCCGGAACATAAAAGTCAATAATAGCTACTGCCGTATGTCTTTGATCGAAACTTAACGGAGCAATAACTTTTGGTGGAAGGTTATCATTGTTTCTGAATACTGCGGTTTGACTAGAATTTATTGAAGAACCCGTACCTTCTGCAATAGAAAAAGTATATTCCAGTGAAGCACTGATGTAGCTTAGTTTAGTTGCAGTAAATGAAAGTGCAAACCCTTTAACTGTACCGAAGTCTGCATTTTGTGGTCCTATTGCATTAAGGATTTGACCACCTTCAACACGCTGATACTGGCTACTTTGTACGTTCACCAGTGATTTAGTATTCTTATAGAACGCTGTCAGTTGCAATGCTGAAGTAATTCCAAATGATTGCTTGAATCCAACTTCATACTGTGTTGTCTCTTCGCTGATTAACCCACCATTAAAGCCGCTCTGTGGTTCCATAGTAATATAAGTGTTATAGTCAAATGGACCATTAAACATATTATTCAGTTCAGGAATCTGAAAGAAGGTACCATACTGGGCATGAAAAGTAGTAGATTCGCTGACCGGGAATCCGATCCCTAATCGTGGTGAAAATTTAACTTCAACATCCTTTACTTTAAAGTCCTCTATATCGAACTTGTTAGGATCCAAACCACCGGCATATGGCAATTCAGGATTAATAAGCTCGCGAGATCCAATATCAAAGTAATCCATTCTTACACCAATATTCAGTACTATATCCGGCAGCTCAAACCTATCCTGCAAATACATATAGCCCAAAATTGGTTGAGCCGGTTTAAGGAATTCAGCCATTGAAGGATGCGAACCTATACTAGGATCTGCAAACCAATCAAGTGATGAAGGATCACCGGAATTTGTTTTTGTTTGTCCAGTAACATCGTAGCCGAATACAAAAGGCTGGTTTTGAGCAAACCTGATATAATCTGGTTGTGTCGGATCGGTTCCCGCAACAACGTAAGAATAATTTCCATATCCTCTAACAGTATGCTGTTCAACTCCGGCACCGAACTCGATCAAATGGTTTTGAAATTGAGAAGTTAAATCAAAATCTGCGCCTAATCTTGCATCTTCGCGCTGTTGAAAAAGATTTAATGCCCAACCATAAGGTCTGTAAACACCATTTGCATCTACGTTCTCTGTTCTTTGACCGTCACCCAGTAAAGTAACGTTCATTCCTGATTGATCAGCCCACCATAAACTATCACCATATAGAATCTGATTTTCGGGACCTTTCAGAAAAGGATTATAACGTTGATAATTAAAAATTCTATAGCCGAGGTTTAAATTCCAAAAAGTATTGTTGCTTACAGTTTGCGATATTCTGGCACTGTATGAGGAATTTTCTTCCTCAGTTGCTTCGATAAATTGAGAATCATTCTTATACTGCCTAACAGGGGTTCCATCTTTAGAATTTTTAGCAATACGATCATTCCATAATCCGCTTAACTGTATATTCCAACCACCAAATCTTGAATTAATTTTTCCACTTAATCTCCAGACGCCGGATGGGTTGTTAGGTATGGTTTTATAAACCACCGGATTATCTAACAACGTACCATCTTGGGTACTATAAAATTCAAGAGGAACTGCAGGTGGATCAGCATCCTGATACCATCCTCTTTCACCAGAGAGAAATATTGTATGCTCAGGTATTCCCGGGATGATAGGACCACTCAGCGATCCGGAATATAAATTAGAACCGTAATCATCTGTTTTTAAGAAATCTGATGACTGGGCATCAATAAACAAATTGTAATAAGGTTGACCTGTTTTTGTTGTTACATTAACAATACCAGATTGTGCCTGACCATATTTAGCCTCGTAACCTCCAACCTGGAAGGATATCTGGTCAATTGCTACGTTACTTACCTGAGCCACAGTTTGCCGGTTGTAAAGGTTATTTTGTGGCACACCATCAACTATATAAAGGACTTCGCTACCTCTACCACCCCGAACATTTATAGTAGCATTTCCATCCTGTCCTCCACTTCCCTCCTGAATAACAACACCAGACTGAAGTGAGGCAATGTTCTGAACGCCACGTACGGGTAATCTGGAAATCTGGTCAGAGTCAATTACCTTAACAGTATTGGTTGATTTTGCCTCGAAGAATTTTTTATCCAGTACAACTATATCAGGCAAGGTAAAATCCGTCGACAGTTCAACATTCAGTTCGTAAGTAATGTTTGCAACTACTCTAACATCCTGAATGGTTTTAGCGGCATAACCTACGTAGCTGAATTTAACCTGGTAGGTTCCGGGAGTAATGTTTAATATAAAATAGTTTCCTTCGATATCGGTGGCAGCCCCAAGATTGGTATTCAATAATATTATATTAGCACCAATCAAAGGTTCTTTAGTATCCGCATCAATTACCTTCCCGCTTAATTTGCCAACTCCCGTTTGAGCAAAGACTGCGGTTGAAATGAGCAGAAAAACTAAAGAGGCCAGAAGATTTGTAGAAATTTTTTTCATCTCTTCTCCACGAAATGTTTTAAAATAATCTTCTGAGTTAATCTCTATTTTTTTAAAGAACAATAATAATCTAAAAAAGAAAACGGGCGAATTTACCAATGATTAAACTGGAAAACCCACCCGTTTTACATAAACATCCTTCTTAAATTACTTCAGTAACATCATCTTCTTAGAAGAAGTAAAGTTACCAGCATTAAGAGTATAAATATAAAGACCTGAAGCAAGCTTACCAGCATCGAACCTAACATTATGCTTTCCTGCTTCTTGTGTTGTATTTACTAAACTAGCAACCTCGTTACCCAGTACATCATAAACTTTAAGCGTTACTGAACTTCTTTCAGCAAGCGTGTAATTTATTGTAGTAGTTGGGTTGAAAGGATTTGGATAATTCTGTTCAAGACTGAAATTATTTGCTATAATTTCATCGCTATTATTAACAATTAGGACATCGGTTGTAAAGAAATAATATTGCGAAGTCACATGCTTATTTGCACCATTAATAGTACTACCAGCTTCAGGGTCACCAACTATAGTTACATAAAGTGTGGTAACATCATCATCTGCCGGAGTTTCTGGTAATACATCCGGAATGCTTGGATGTCTGAAATCTAATAATGGAGTATCAGGAGTAAATATTTCAGGATCACTCCAGGTATCACCGCCATCAACTGAATACATCATTACACCAGCAAAGAAAGGTGAACCTTCTGTTGGGTCCAGATTAGCTGTTGCTGCATTAAATACAAGGAATAAATAATTATTAAGTTCCGAACGACCAATTACCGGTCTGCTGACTCCCATCATTACATCGTTTGCGCCACCACCTGGATTCCATCCGGCCCAGCTGGTATCAACTAAAACTTTCGGATCTCCACCATTTATATTTGGCGACCAGAAATAAAGTGAATTTATGTTACCTTGTTGATATGTTCCCGCAGCAAAATCCTGCCATGCATCCTCAAAAGAAATACAGGGATCTTCGCCGTAAAAGTTGATAGTGATTCCACGCATTGCACCCCAGGTTGTATCAACCGAGTGATCTCTTTCAAAAATCTTTTCCGGAGCTTCCCATGTCTGACCACCGTCCATAGAATAAGTATAAAATACATCGCCATCGTTTTCATAAGTAGGTGGAGTTGTTGGAGTGGGTTGTCCAATATAAGCCAAACCTATTTTTCCAGCAGGTGATACTGCAAAAGTATAAGTCTCCGCCTGGTTTCCATCATGAGGCACATAACCGTCAAATGTTGCTGAAGCTACATCTAAATAATTAGTAAAGAAACTATCACCAGGTGTTTGCTGAGAAGATCCTAAAACTACATTATCATCTGCATTTATAGCAGCTCTCGGCCAGAGAGGAGGATTAGTATTTTCATATAAAATGTTTCCCGGATCATAAGTAGAAAAGTTATATTCAAATGGGCTAGCGTCAATAAAAACTTTGCTTCTTGTGTCTGTATTATCAGAATTATTATGGTTAACTACGACAGCTTCTCCAGTGGATAAACCATAAATTGCTGTGTATCCTGAACGGCCAACACCGGCATTATTAACCGGAACGCCGCCTAAGTCAATCCAGCTTGCACCTTTATCTGTGCTTATAATATAGAGACAGGTTCTGTCTGCAAAGGTACCATCAGCAACCTGAGAATTCATAAAAATTGTATGAACATAATCAGGATTATTTAAGTCAACAAAAATCTCGTGAGCCGATGCATTGGTTTGCATGTCGTATCCTGAATGAACATCCGTACATGTTGTCCATGTCCAGGTAAAACTTTTCGAATAAACAGTACCTGACTGTGGAATTTGATAGTCTGGTGTTGGTGTTTCAATTACTTTCTGAACCTCATCACCAGTAATGTAAACATTGGGAAGAGTTTTATGAGAATAGGTTTGGGCCTGAATTGTCATAAACCCAACCAAGAGAACAGATATGAGTAAAGCAGTAAATTTATACATGCTACTCTCCTTTTTGTTAGTGGATAAATTGATAATTAAGAAATAGTTTTTTATCAAAGTCTAAAAAACCTGTTTTTGATAAAAATTAGTGATTTTGTAATGCAAAATTTAAATTACAAAACCAAAATAATACTAGTCATTTACTATGTCAAGTATTGTAATATTAAATATTTCTGTTATTGAAATACACTTTTTTACAAAAAATGTCAAGAGATTGAATTTTCCGTTAAAATTAAATACTAACCGAATATATAGCTTTTATTCCTTCTATCAAAGAAGTAGTAACTTAAAGAACAGAATTTAGCTTATCGACTATATTTTTTTTAGGAACGGCTCCTATTATGGTTTCTTTTAGTTTTCCATCCTTAAAAAGGAGCAGTGTGGGAATGCTGCGTACACCAAACTTAATAGAGGTTTGTTGATTTGAGTCAACATCCAGCTTACCGATTTTTACTTTGCCATCATATTCAGTTGCAAGCTCTTCTACTATAGGTGCAATTAACTTGCAGGGACCGCACCATACAGCCCAGAAATCAATAAGTACTGGTTTATCAGAGTTAATCACTTCAGTTTCAAAATTATCATCAGTAATTTCAACAAGGTTCATTTCAAATTCCCTTTAAATATTAAAATTGAATTTTTTTATTTTACTTTACCAATAAAGCTAACAATATCTTCACCACCATCTGCGTGAATTATTCCTCCACTTATCCATTCACCTCCATCCCTGCACAACAGAGAAATTATTTTAGCAACATCTTCAGGTGTGGTTAATCTTCCTCTCGGATTTTTTATCTCTGCAACATTTATCATATCCTCGTTACCAGGAATTTTCCTGAGAGCAGGTGTATCAGTTACTCCAGCCATAATTGAAGTAACCCCGATTTCCATACTACCAAGTTCAATTGATAATTGCCTTATATGTGATTCGAGAGCCGCTTTTGCAGCAGAGACTGCACCATAATAAGGAATTGCGGTGTGGCCACCAGAGCTTGTCATTGCAAAAATTCTTCCTTTTTTTGCGAGGAGATTCGCAGCATAAATTTCCTGCACCCAATAAACCAACGAATGAGCCATAACATCTAATGTCATTTCCATTTGAGCATGTGTAATTGCTTGTTCATTATTTTTGGGCACAAACATTTTAAGAGTTCCAAATGCTAACGAATGCATTAAAACTTTGATTATCGGTTCGCCGTTGAGTTTTGCTTTTAACTCAGCTATAATCTCACGTCGTTTGAACTGATCAGCGGCATTTACATTGTAAAACCAGGCTTCCCTGTCACAGGATTTAATATGATTTATTATCTTCTCTACATTGTGCATTGTCCCCTGACGGTCAAGATGGATTCCGATAATATTGTAACCATCTTCCGCCAGCTTCATTGCGGTAGCTCCGCCGAAACCGGATGAAGCACCTAAAATAACAGCCCAGAATTTTTTATTCTCTTCTTTATTCATTGATGATGAAATATTGAGTTATAAGAGGGTGCAATAATACAAAATAGGTGAAAGTCATACAAATAAATTAAAAAACGACTTGATAAATAAAAAAATTATTTTGTAACTAACAGAAATGAGTCTTCGCCGAACATTTCAATTAACTTTTTAAGCAGATCATTTGACAATTCTACTCTATGATTTTTTAATGCAAAAAGAGAACTGTTATTCCCGTTTGAAAAAAGCTGAATAAATACCGGGATCTTTCCCGGATATGTTTCCAGAACTGCCTGCAACTCACGCAATTTTTCAGCAGGAATTTTTTCCCTAACAATATTAATTCTGATGCTTCTGGATAATTCATTCCTTGCTGTATCGATAGGTATTAATTTATTGACGTGCATTTTTACTGTATCACCGCTGCTCTCAAGATTACCGACAACAAAAACCGGTTCTTCCTTCTGAACATATTTTCCATATTCAGCAAAAATTTTAGAGAACATCAAACATTCACAGGAACCCGAGAAATCATCAATAGTAAAAAATGCCATCTTGTTTCCTGCTCTGTCAATTTTTGTTTTCACATTCGTAATTACACCGCAGGCGCGAACATTTTCTATTTCCTCGGTTTGTTCGGTTTCACCAATATGGAAGTTTGAAAATGATTTATACTCAACTTCGTATTTTCTTAATGGATGCCCCGTTACATAAAATCCTACGACTTCCCTTTCTTTTGCTAATCTATCTTTCTCACCCCACGGTTCGTCAAAAAGAAGTTCAGGTTCAGCAATTGCAATTTCTTCTGTTTCCCCAAACAAACTATTTCCCGAAGAGAGTTTTGAGTTCTGAACTTTATGAGCATGTTCAATAGCCAATTCTACAGACCTGAATAATGATGCTCTGCTCGCTTTACAACAATCAAAAGCACCAGCAGTTACCAATCCTTCCAATGCTCGTTTATTAACAATTCTTGTATCAACGTTCAGGCAAAAATCAAAAATGCTTGTAAAGTCTCTTTCTAATTTATCTCTTGATCTTATAATTTCTTCCACAGCACCTTTGCCGACATTTTTTATTGCCGATAGTCCGAACTGTATCTTTCCGTCAACTACATCAAAGTTAACAGATGGATTATTTACATCAGGTGGAAGAATTTCAATTTTTAACCGTCTGCAATCTTCAAGAAATTTTGTAACCTTCGTTGTATTTTCAAATTCATTCGTCAGGTTTGCAGCGAGAAACTCTGCAGTGTAATGCGCTTTTAAGTAAGCCGTTTGATAGGCGATGTAACTGTAGGCAACTGCATGACTTTTATTGAAACCATAATTTGCAAACTTGTCAATCGCAGTGAATATCTCTTCAGCAATTTTTTTAGATATTCCTTTAGCAATTGCACCTTTAATAAATTGTGTCTTTTGTGCTTTCATCGACTGAAGATCTTTTTTACCCATCGCTCTGCGGAGTATATCGGCTTCAGCAAGACTTAATCCACCAATCTTATTTGCAATTTGAATCACCTGTTCCTGGTATACTATTATGCCGTAAGTTTCCTTTAATATTTCCTCAAGGATTGGATGAAGGTATTCAACTTTCTTTTTACCAAATTTTCTATCAATGAAGTCATCAATAAATTCCATTGGACCTGGACGGTATAAAGCATTCATTGCTGCAAGATCACTCAAACTCGACGGATGCAGTTTTTTTAGGTACTCCCGCATTGGGGGAGATTCAAACTGGAAGATGCCCGTAGTCTGTCCCTTTGTAAAAAGCTGGTAGGCTTTTTCATCATCAAAAGGAATTTCATCAATATCAATTTCTATATTATAATTTTTCTTTATTAGTGAGATCGTATCTCTGATAATCGTGAGTGTTCTTAAGCCAAGGAAATCCATCTTTAATAAACCGACGTTCTCGATGTCTTTCATGTTGTACTGCGTCACTATTTCCTGCTGTGAAACAGCGTTTGCCAACGGAACGTACTCGCTAACGTCTCCCGGAGTAATAACTACTCCAGCTGCATGCTTGGAAGCATTCCTGTTCATTCCTTCAAGAACACGCGCGTACTTAATTAATTCCTGAATTTGAGGTTCTTCAGAATTTTTAACCCACTTCAATTCCGGAACTTCTGCAAGTGACTGATCAATCGAATAAACCTTTCCGAACTTTGAAGGAATATATTTGGTGATGTTGTTAACCGTAGGAATCGGAATCTTCAAAACACGGGCAACATCTCTGATCACAGCTTTCGAAGAGAGCCGGTTAAAGGTGATTATCTGACTTACACTATTTTCACCGTATTTCTTCCGAACGTAATCAATCACCTCTCCCCTCTGATCGTCAGCAAAATCAACATCGATATCAGGCATCGATCTTCTTTCAGGATTTAGAAATCTTTCGAACAGAAGATCAAAGTCAAGAGGATTGATAGAGGTTATCCCCAATGCATAAGCAACAAGGCTGCCCGCAACACTTCCCCTGCCCGGACCAACGGGAATATTCTTTTCTTTTGCCGAATTTATAAAATCCTGAACAACAAGAAAGTAACCTGAGAATCCCATCTTTTTAATAGTATCTATTTCATATTTGAAGCGGTCCTCAACTTCTTTTGTAAAATCCAGATTTTTTTTCTCTAAACCTTTCCAGGCAAGAAGTTCAAAATATTCATCCGCAGTTTTTGCAGGAGATTCTTCCGGAATTGGAAAATTGGGGAAATGGTATTGATTAAAATCAAGTTTTAAATCAACCTTGGAATCTATCTCAAGAGTACTTTCGATTGCGCCATTATAATCTTTAAAAAGCTCAACCATCTCTTTTGCAGATTTAAAATATACTTGGTCAGTTCCGTACCTAAGTCTTGTATAATTTTCATCTCCCATTTTGTCACCTAGTAGGAGAAGAATATTGTGGGCTGTTGCATGGTCGGCTTCTATATAATGGCAATCATTTGTAGCAACTAATTTTATTCCGAGTTCCTTTGCAATCTTCGGCATGTTTTCCAGAATCGGTTTCTCTACCTCCATATTATGATTCTGGATCTCGAGATAAAAATCATCACCAAAGATTTCTTTGTAGGTCTGAGCAACATCTTTTGCTTTATTGAAATCACCATGCACAAGGTGAGTTGAAACAACACCACCAGCACAAGCGGAAGTGCAAATCAAACCTTCGTGATATTTCCTCAAAAGTTCAAGATCAATTCGGGGTCTGTAATAAAATCCTTCTGTAAACCCAAGTGTAGAAAGTCTTGTTAAATTTTTATAACCTTCAATGTTTTTGGCAAGTAAAATAAGATGGTTGTAATTCTTTCTTCTTCTTCCATCACCATTTGATTGAGAACTTTTTCGCTCAAACCTGTTCCCTTCAGCAACGATGTAAGCTTCCATTCCAAGTATTGGTTTAATTCCTTCTTTAGTAGCCTTCTTATAAAATTCAATTATACCATAAAGTACACCATGATCTGTAAGTGCAACAGATTTCATATTGAATTTCTTTGCTGCACTTATCAGTCCGTCAACAGTGCAGGCACCATCCTGCAGACTGTAATGACTATGATTATGGAGATGAATAAATTCTGACATCAGATAAAAAACTTATGAATTATTGAGCAGTGAGTTGTAACAATTATAAATTAATCATTTAAAATTAAATTACAACGAAATGAAGAAATTTATTATTCAGCGACCTGTGTGCCCAAAACCACCTTCACCCCTTTTTGTATTATTAAGCTCTTCTGTTTCGATGAATTTTGCCGAGTAAACTTTTGATACGACAAGTTGAGCAATTCTTTCGGCAGGTTGAATAATAAAATCTTCCTTACCAAAGTTAATGATTATAATTTTTATTTCCCCCCTGTAATCAGAATCAATTGTTCCGGGGGAGTTTAAAATTCCAATTCCATGCTTTGCAGCAAGACCACTTCTTGGTCTAACCTGGATTTCATAACCTTCAGGAATTTCCACAGAAATATTCGTTGGTATCATTTCAATACCACCGCGGGAAAGAGTTATTGGCTTTTCAAGTGCAGCATAAACATCTAATCCTGCACTTCCTTTTGTAGCGTAAGACGGTAAAGGAATTTGATTTAATTCTTTTCGAAGTCTTTTGAATTTAATCTCAACGGGTTTATTCATTACTTTTTCTTTCTCCGGCTTTCAGCATATTTCGTTCTAATTAATTTTATCTCGTTTCGGTTTACTGCGACAAAATATAAATACAAGCTAAATAAAATTAATAGAATCACCTTATAGTAGAAATAAAGATTACCGGTTGAATGAAGGTAGTAAAATAAAATTCCAACTAGCAATACCGCAAGAAAAATATGTCCTATCCTTTTTAATTCATATTTAACTTTATAAAACTTTTGTGTTACATAATAGTATCCCAGAGCCATTACAAAATAGCTTGCCAGCGTAGCTAATGCAGCACCAGTGATATTTAATACCGGAATTAAAACAAAATTTACTACCACGTTAACTAAAGCTCCTAATCCGGTAATGATAGGTACATAAATACTTTTCTCTTCAATGTAAATACCTGCGGAAAAAATAACATACATACCGTTAATTAAGTATGCAAGTAGAACAATCGGAATAATATTGAGACCTGACCAATATTGTGATCCAATTAATGAATAACCAGCTATCTTAATTTGTGCAACATCATTTATAAAAAGTGAAAGAACTATTAATAAAATACTTCCAACCAAAACGAAATAAGTCAGGACTTTGGAGAACATCTCTCTTGCGCTTGGGTCTTTCGCATTTTGCAGGAAGAATGGCTGCCACGCGTACTGAAACATATTTACAAAGAGCATCATAAAAATTCCAAGCTTGTAGTTCGCTTTGTAAATACCTACCGTCTTTAGGTCTGTAAGCTTTTGAAGTATTGGAACATCAATCACCTGGACTAACATAACAGCAAAACCGGCGGGCAAAAATGGCAATCCAAACTTAATCATTCTCTTAAATAACAAAGTATGAAACTTGAATTTAAAATTCTTAATTATTGTTGGCGAAACGAGAAGGAGTGAAACGACTGTAGCAATTAAGTTACTTACAAAAACTGCTTCGATGCCCCATTTAAGAACAAGGATTAAATAAAGGTTCAGAAAAATATTTACGCAAATATTTATAATCTTAAAGAGAGAAAATATTTTCGCTCTACGTTCAAGCCTGAGTTTTAAAAATGGAATTACTGCGTTTGCATCTACAAAAATTATAGCAATTGCTAAATAGATCAGATAATTATATTGCGCTGAAATTCCAAAAGAAGTTCCAATAACATTTACATTGATGACAATTAATAAACTGATCAGGAGCGATGTAGCAAAAACTGCGATATAAGGTGTTGAAAAGTTGTCTTTATCATCACCAATATCTTTAAACGCTGCAAATTTAAGATAAGCAGAGTCAAGCCCATAGATGAAAACAATATTCAGGATGGCGAGGTATGCATATAGAAGCTGAACAATTCCGTAATCTGAAGGAGCAAAAATGTTTGTATAAAAAGGGACAAGTATAAAATTTAAAAACCTTCCAACCATGGTACTGATACCATAGATTGCAGTATCCTTCGTCAGTTCTTTTAGCTTATCAAACATTTCTAATACAATCTGGAAAATATTTTTTCAACTATTCCTCTTTGAAGTATTTCTTCAACGCGTCAATAAAAAATTCAGGTGCGCGTGTAATCTTTTTTGTGTTCTTATTTATAAATGCCAGTTCTATATAACCTTCGGCAATTACGATGTTTCTTTCTTTACTACGGATAGTATGATCAATATGAACATTAGCTAAGGGAAGTCTTTCCACCCGCGTTTCGACTTCCAAAAGTTCATCATAAAAAGCAGGATTTTTAAATTTCAGGAAAGCTTCGTGAACCGGCATCTGGTAACCGTTCTCTTCAATTGTTCGGTATGTAAGTCCTTCTTCCCGCATCATTTCTGTTCTGCCAACCTCGAAGTACTCAAAATATTTTCCGTTGTAGGCGTAATGCATCTGGTCAGTATCTGCGTAACGAACCCGGAGAGTTGTTTTATGTATTAGCATATTAAATAATTTTTATTCTGGTTGGTATCAAAAATAAAAAATCCCGACTAATCCGGGATTGCGAAATTTTTTCTATTGTAAATCAAAACGATTTTACTCGATGAATATTATTCAGTAAATGGACCCATACTTCCAAATTTATCAATTCTATTCTGAACAAGTTTATCCGGCTTAATTTTTACCAATAGGGCTAGTTCTTCAAGTAAAGCACTTTTCAGATTTTCTGCCGCTTTATTGTGATCTTTGTGTGCGCCACCTAAAGGTTCAGGAATTATTCTGTCAATAATCTTTTGTTCCAACAGATCAGTTGCTGTAAGCTTGAGGGCTTCGGCAGCCTGTTCTTTATAATCCCAGCTGCGCCAAAGAATACTTGAACAAGATTCCGGACTAATAACAGAATACCAACAGTTTTCAAGCATAAGAATCCTGTCACCAATTCCAATACCCAATGCACCACCACTTGCACCTTCACCAATTATGCAGACGATAATGGGAACCCGCAACCTGCTCATCTCAAAAAGATTTCTTGCAATTGCTTCAGCTTGTCCTCTTTCTTCTGCTTCAAGACCGGGATAAGCTCCGGGTGTGTCCAGCATTGTGATGACAGGTTTATTAAATTTCTCCGCAAGTTTCATTAATCGCAATGCTTTTCTGTAACCCTCAGGATTTGACATTCCAAAATTTCTATACACATTTGACTTAGTATCCCGACCTTTCTGATGTCCGATCATCATTACTTTATAATCATCAAGCTGGGTAAAACCACCAACAATTGCTTTATCATCACGGTAATGTCTGTCGCCGTGCAGTTCAATAAAATTTGTTGTCATTAAATTTATGTAATCCAATGTGTACGGGCGATCGGGATGACGCGCAAGTTGAACACGCTGCCATCGGGAAAGATCCTTGTAAAGTTCTTCCTTTAACTGAGCAACTTTAATTTCAATCCGGGCAATTTCTTTATCTATTCCAAGTCGGTTTGAAGATTTTTTCATCTCTTCAAGCTTCTGTTCTAACTCAAAGACAGGTTTTTCAAAATCTAAAATTGTTTTGCCCATGGCTATTTTGAATTACTCCACATTTTGTTTAAAGTTTTACCCAATATTTCCAGATCAAGCCAAATGTTTTGATTCTTGGCATAGTAGAAATCGAGTTTATCGGAATCGGAAAAGGTTCCATCATCAATATACCACAAACCGGTTAAACCTTCTTTGCCTAAATCTATATTTCCAGATAATGCTGGTTTTTTAGGACCTACGAAACTTTTTTTGCCCGAAAAAACTGATGGTACAGATAAAACTAATTTCCGAAAATCCGTTTGTTTCTTAGACAGCTTTGTTGATAAATATATGAAAGGATAAATGGAAAACAAAACAAGGAAAGAAAAGCAATAATCAAATAATATCTTCAAAGTGCGTACTGAAGGGCTGGCAATGTTGTAACTAACCTCAACTAATGGGATATTATCCAGCATTGATACTGAGCTCTTTCCAACGATAAAATTCAAATCAGAGCCGACTATTTTGAAATCAACACTATCGTTCTTGCTGGCTGAAACTATAGACATCATTTCAGTGTATGATAATTCCTCAGATGAGAAAATCACTTCATTAATTTTCAATTCGGCAAACACATTTTTAATATTTTTGATGCTTCCAACAACATTAAAGCCATTTATATCTTTGCCAACTTCCGAACTGACTTTCCCGATCAAACCTATATAGCTGTGAACATCAGATTTCTGCATTTTAAGTTTTTGAGCAATATTAATTGCTTCAGAATCTGTTCCCACTATCACTGTCCTCCGATTTAATGCCCCATCCAGCTTAATTCCTATCCTAAAGAATAATTTAAGAATGATACGGTAAAGGAAAGTAAAAACGAAAAAAAGAATAAACGTAATTAAAACAACGGCCCGGCTGAAAGCATATTGTTTGAAGAAGAATGTTGCGGATGTAAGAATAAGAAAGCTTATCATCATTGCCCCAATGTTTCGCAGAACAGAAACAACATCCTTTTTGTAAACGCCCGAAAAAATTGAGACCAGAATATGGATGAGTGCAGGAATTGTATAAATCACTAAATAAGCCTGATAATCAAAACCCACCCAGCTCGTCATACTTTTATAAATATTTTCAGCTATAAATAATGATAGGTCGAAAAAAACAAAATCGGCAAGAGCAGTAAGAAATGCTAATTTTCTTTTACCTAAAAAAGCAAAAAGTTTTCTGAATCCTATTGCTGTTCTCAATATGATTTCAACTATTGGAAAACTTGAAAGATGTTTCTTTACAAATTTGTGCATTGCATCGTAGAACAATTTCGTTTCATCAAGGTTGCTTCGCTTTGTGCTTTCACCTTTATAATGGATAATTTGTGTATCTGGTACATAAAATACTTTGAACCCAGCTTTTTGAACACGGTAACAAAGATCAAGATCTTCACCATACATAAAAAATTGTTCATCAAATCCCCCGACTTTTTCATATGTTTCTCTTTTAATCATCATAAAAGAACCTGAGACTCCATCAACTTCATAAGTCCGATTTTCATCTAAATAGTTAAGATTATAACGAGCAAAAATTCTGCTATTTGGGAATAGATTACTTAAACCAGTAACTTTTGTAAAAGAAGTCCAGGGTCCGGGAAAACTGCGTCTACAGGCTAATTGTAACGAACCGTCTGAATTCAAAATTTTACATCCAGCAAGACCGCAATTAACATTCCCTTCAAAAAAAGATATCATTTTATCAAATGTATCTTCGCTTACTATACAATCAGGATTAATGAATAAGATGTATTTACCTTGTGCAATTTTCAGACCCTGATTATTTGCGCTCCCGAAACCAATATTATTCTTATTTTCGACGAGCTTTACGGTAGGGAATTTTTCTTTAATTGCTTCAACACTTCCGTCGTCCGATGCATTATCAACTACAATTATTTCTTTATCAATGTTTGATGATGCTTTCTCTATCGAATGCAGAAGATTCAGTAGGAATTCTTTAACATTATAATTAACTATGATTATTGAGAGGTCCAATTGATACCTACTTCAGTAATCCAAAAATACTTTGAAAGCGTAGTTTCCAAACCATAAACACCGCTTCACGTACAATCTTTTTAGACATTTTTGATGATCCTTTAACTCTATCAACAAAAATTATAGGAATCTCTTTTATACTGAACCCTTTCTTCCAGGATTTAAAATTCATTTCTATCTGGAAGGCATAGCCGTTAGATTTTACTTTATTTAGATCAATTGCTTCAAGAACTTCCCTTTTAAAGCATTTAAAACCACCGGTCGCATCGTGCAAAGGCATTCCAGTAATCACCCGGGTATAAATATTTGCAAACCAACTAAGTAATAATCTCCTCATAGGCCAATTAATTACATTCACTCCGTTTTTATATCTGCTTCCGAGAACAACATCAGCATTTTTTATTTCTTCAAGGAATCTGGGAATTTCGTTCGGGTCGTGGGAGAAGTCTGCATCCATCTCAAATATTACCTGATAGTCTCGTTGGAGTGCAAATCTAAAACCAGCAATATATGCAGTACCAAGCCCTTGCTTTGATTGTCGTTTTATTAAATGTATTCGATTGTTATTCTTCTGTTCATTTTCAATAAACGCTGCAGTTCCGTCAGGCGAGTTATCATCAATAAAAAGCACGTCAATATTAATGTCTTTTGAAAGTACCTCCGGCAGTAACCTGGGTAAGTTTTCAAGTTCGTTATAAGTGGGAATTATAATAAGTATTTTCATAAAAGAAATTAACTATAATGTCCTTTTCCAAACAAAACAACTAAAATTGTTCGGGCGAGTATTTTAATATCCATACGTAAAGACATGTTTTCAATATAAAAAAGGTCATAACGCAATTTAACCTTAACATCTTCAATACTTTCATCATATTTATGTTTTACTTGTGCCCAACCGGTAATTCCTGGTCTTACTTTTAATCTTCTTCTATAATATGGAAGTTGTTGTGCAAGCATCTCTACAAAGTATGGTCTTTCTGGTCTGGGACCAACCAGGCTCATTTCGCCTTTAAGTACATTAAAAAATTGTGGTATTTCATCAATCCTGAGCCTCCTTATAATTTTTCCAACTCGTGTTACTCTGGGATCGTCCTTTGCTGACCAAATAGGACCGGTATGTTTCTCTGCATCCTGATACATAGACCGGAATTTATATATCCTGAATATTTTATTATTCATTCCTATTCTATCCTGTTTAAAGATTATTGGGCCTTTACTATCAATTTTAATAAGAATGGCAACCAACAGACTAACCGGCAGTGAGATGAAGAGTATCAAAAATGAAATGATAACATCTAAAATCCTTTTCAGTTTCTTTTCCCATTCGGGCATTAGCTCCGGCATAATATCAATAAGCGGAATACCATATAGCTGAGATGTCCTCGCCTGACCGCTTAATATTTCATAAAGATCCGGTACTATTTTTAGACCAATTCCTTTGTTTTCAACCTGTGAAATAATTTCTACCAGAAGATCATGGTCTTCCCTTTCTAAAGCTATAATAACTTCCGAGACGTGACTTTTGTAAATAATATCCATTAAATCTGCTAATGTTCCTCTTACCCGAATATTTTTATAAACTTTACCTACATTTTTCTCATTCACAGCTATGTAAGCCTCGACATCCAGACCTAATGCAGGGTGTTCAAGAATCTGATCGTGAACTTCCCGGGCTTTGTAATTGTAACCAACAATAACTGCAGTTTTTCTGCCGATACCTTTGACTAAAAGTGCTCTTTGAAAGCTTCTGACTAGTATTCTGCCAATTGCGACAAAGAGAAAGAGAAAAAACCAATAAATAAAAATTAAAATCCTGTAACTCGATTGGACTCCTTCGATATAATCACTGATGAAAATCACAAAAAAGATGATGAATATTCCTACGAAAGTTGCTTTGAATAAAGAAGAGATTTCATCAAACCTTGAAGAAGCAAACCAGGTACGGTACATTCCAAAGAAAGTAAAAATAATAAGCCAATAAAAGTAAAAGACGATCATTGGAAGGAACATTTCCGGCATAATAAGGATTTTAAACCAACCGGTTTCTATCCTTACATAAAAAAATGCTACC
>Ga0307445_10000674_pt1 | contig 18800 bp, 15 predicted proteins | sample SalMarSW160330MG_FD_202147 | JGI IMG/M metagenome (GOLD analysis project Ga0307445, IMG submission 202147) | Salt marsh sediment microbial communities from the Plum Island Ecosystem LTER, Massachusetts, United States - SW1603-30 | ecosystem: Environmental > Aquatic > Marine > Intertidal zone >... | reverse complement strand
GACCATTCTCGATCTCGCCGGTGTGGACATCCCGTCGGATATGGATGGGAAAAGCATGAAGCCGTTGCTCAGGGGAATAAACGGTCCCTGGAGAAAAGATTTCTTGTATGAATATTATGAATATCCTGCGGTGCACAGCGTCAGGAAAAATCGGGGGATCCGGACAAAACGCTGGAAATACATCCACTATTTCGAAGAACCCGAAGAATTCGAGCTTTATGACATCCAGAACGATCCGGAAGAATTGAAGAACCTGTACGGCAATCCTACGTTCATGGATGTCGTTGCCCAATTGCGGGAGAGAATGATAGAGCTCAGACGGGAGTTGAACGATCCTGATCTGGAGAAAGATTGAATATTGAATTAATTGAGGAGGAATAATGGCGGTTTTATTAGGAATGCAATTCAAACATTGGAAAATTTGTCTTTTGGTGATGATCTTGCTTTTTGCTGTCACCGGGATCAGAGCCCAAAGAACGGATAAACCGGTTATTCATGGAAAACACTGGGTGGCCATAACAGGGAAACCCTTAGGAGCCACTGCAGGGGCCATGATTTTCAGTAAAGGGGGCAACGCCGTGGATGCAGTCTGTGCCATGTTGGGGGCAACCTGTACCATGTATGATGTTCTCAGTTGGGGAGGGGAGACGCAGGCTCTTATTTATAATCCTGACACAAAAAAAGTCATCGGCATAAACGCTCTGGGCGTGGCTCCCACCGGGGCAACGGCTGAGTTCTTTAAAAAGAAAGATATGGAATTCCCTCCCAGCTATGGCCCCCTTGCAGCTGTCACACCCGGCACGCCCGGTGGTTTGATGGTGATGCTGGCCGAGTACGGGACCATGAGCCTCGAGGATGTCCTCGAGCCCTCTATTCAGATGGCCGAGGGGTATCCGATCGAAGCCCAGTGTGCCGACAGCATCGAAAGAGGGAAGGAACAGATAAAACAGTGGCCCTATTCCAAGGAGATCCTTCTTCCGCATTTAGGTGAAGAGCGGGAAGCCCCCCATCCGGGAGAGATATTCAAGCAACAGGACTTGATGAATACACTCAAGAAATTGGTCGAAACGGAGCAGAAGGCCCTGGCAGAAGGGAAGGCCCGGAAGGAGGCCATCTACGCGGCTTATGACCGCTTCTACAAGGGGGACATCGCTGAGGAGTTTGCCCGCGGGTGTCAAGAGCAGGGCGGGCAAATCACCGTAAAAGACCTGGCCGAATGGAAAGTCTATATCGAAGAACCGGTGATGACGACCTACAAGGATATCGAGGTCTACAAGCTGACAAGTTGGGTCCAGGGACCAGTCTTGCTGCAGATGCTGAATATGATAGAAAACTTCGACCTTCTATCCATGGGATACAACAGCGCACGGTATATTCACACCCTGTACCAAGTCATGAATCTTGCCTTTGCCGACAGGGACTTTTATTATGGAGATCCTTATTTTCCCCCTGAAGAGCCCATCAAAGGACTGCTATCCAAAGAATATGCCAAGAAAAGGATCAAGAAAATAAATTGGGAAAAAAATGACCCGGATATCGGACCGGGAGATCCCTACCCCTTCGAAGGGAAGACGAATCCGTATCTGAAATATGTCGAGGGATTTCATGATGCTTGGAAAGCCAAGCAGGACCTCGATAAGATGACAGCCCAAGAACTGGCAGACTATGAGGATGCCTTCTTGGCTGGAACCACCTCCATCCAGGCTGCAGACAAAAGCGGGTGGGTGGTGTCGGTCACGCCTAGCGGGGGATGGATTCCCGCTTGTATCGCAGGACGCACAGGGATCGGGATGAGCCAGAGAGCCCAAAGTTTTGTGTTGGACGAGGCAAAAAATCCCTTCAATGTGGTGGAGCCAGGTAAGCGGCCTCGAGCCACCCTGACACCCAGTATCGCTCTTAAGGACGGGAAACCTTATATCTCCTTTTCCATTCAGGGAGGAGATACCCAGGACCAGAATTGTCTTCAGTTTTTCTTGAATATGGTCGAGTTCGGGATGAACGTCCAGCAGGCCTGCGAAGCCGCAAACATCGTCAGTTACCAGATGTACAGCTCCTTCGGAAATCATGCTTCCACCCCTGGGCGCTTGCAGCTAAACGAGAAAGTGCCCGATTGGGTCAGGGACAAGCTTCAGGATATGGGATACAGGCTGGGTTTCAGCCGATTGACTTCCGGACCGATGAACGCGATCTATTTCGATTGGAAACATGGAACATTCTGGGGCGGATCCAGCAATCACGGCGAAGATTATGGTATAGGCTGGTGAGCGGTTAAGTTGCACTGGCTGTGCCGGTTGCTTTTAATAATTGCCTGCATTACATAATACCTCCCGTAGGGGTGCAAACTCTTTGCTTCTGTGCCTTTTTACAATAAAAAAGGGGATGGTTCTATTTTTTCCTTTATTTGCAAAATGCGAAAGTAAAGTTTAAAATTTTGGCCATAACAGGCCGGATGAGAAAAAGAAAGGGTGTGGACAGAGAGACAATCGTGAAACTGTGTTTTTTATCGATTTTCCTTTTTTTTCTCATATTTCCCGCTTTTGGATGGGCGGGAGAGAGACTTGAGGAAGAAAAAAAGGAGGATGAAGAAAAAGATCGACTGATAGCGCTCCCCATAATCTATTACACACCGGAAACAAAGATTGCCGTTGGTGTGGGAGGGTTCAATTATCTTCGATCCCTGAAAGATCAGTTTAAAGGCCACCCATCCACTATCACTATGAGCGTTATCTATACTCAAAAAAAACAATTCATGTTGGAAATAACTCCCGATCTTTACTTAAACAGGGGAAAATTCCATTTGGTCGGATACTTGGGATTCAAAAACTATGTTGAGAATTTTTATGGAATAGGATCGCAAACCACTGAAAATATGCAGGAAATTTTCAGCTTTCGCAGCATAAGTTTCAAATGTTCGCTCCGGAATAGGATCACCCCTAGCTTGTATGTGGGCCTTCAGTTTGATTTTGAACATTCTAAAATCACCGAGGTAGAATCCGGGGGTATACTGGATACTGCTGGTATCGTTGGAAGCCAGGCCGGAATTGTATCTGGGCTGGGCGTTCTCCTTATCCAGGATAATCGAGACAATACGTTTTTTCCGACCAGAGGAACTCTTCTTCATTTGCGGGCATCCCTTTTTTCCCGTACTATCGGTAGCGATTACAAATTTCAAGAGTATAGCCTCGATTATCGACAGTACATGATGGTGTTTTCAAGACATGTTCTTGCTTTTCAGCAGAGTGTCCTTATGACATCCGGCGATGTCCCGTTCCGTCGACTGTCCAAGCTCGGGGGTCCAAACATCATGAGAGGATTCATCCAGGGGCGTTATATGGATAAAAAGGCAATTTTCTTGCAGATGGAGTATCGGGTGCCCCTGATCTGGCGGCTGTCCGCAGCGGGTTTTGTCGGTTATGGGGATGTGGCGGATAGGTTTGGCAAATTTAGTCTCGATGATTTCAAAGTGACCGGCGGATTCGGTATTCGCTACCAGATCGATCGCAACTCAGGCACAAATATTAGATGGGATTTTGGATTCGCCAAAAAAAATTTCGGCGTTTATGTCATGATCAATGAAGCATTTTAGAAGGAGGTTATGATGAAAAAATGGAGTTTTTGGAGTATGTGTGCGGTGTTAATTTTCTGTTTGAGCACAAGTTTGAGTTTGGGAGCGGAAAAAGATTACCAGCTTTTGGATATGGACACTTACATGGAGATGGAGACACTCGGGAATCCGAATATCTCACCCGATGGCAAGCAGATCATCTTCACACGCGGGTGGGTAGACAAAATGAACGATAGACAAGCGAGCAATCTGTGGATTACCGATAGCGAAGGGGATAGGATCCGGGAGTTGACCCATGGCGATTGGAGGGATACTTCTCCAGTCTGGTCTCCGAAAGGGGATAAGATCGCCTTCATTTCCGATAGAGATGGAACCAGCCAAATCCATGTCATGTGGTTCGATACAAGAGAGGTGGCCCAGTTGACTCACCTGGAAAGGTCTCCTGATAGCCTCGGTTGGTCGCCGGATGGAAAGATGCTGGCTTTTACCATGTTTTTGGAGGAGACATCATCCATACTACCTGTAAAACTGCCAAATAAACCCAAGGGAGCGGATTGGGCAAAGCCAGCCATCATCATCGACCGTTTAAGTTGGAGGAGAGATGGACGTGGGCCGGTGCCCAAAGGCTACTCGCATATTTTTGTGATGGATGCCGAGTTGGGTGGAACGCCCAAACAGATAACATCTGGGGACTACTCTCACACCGATCCGCAATGGTCTGGTGATGGGAAATTGATCTATTTCAGTGCCATCCGCAAGCCGGATGCAGAGTACCTGCACGGCGACTCGGAAATATATTCTGTGGATGTAGAGACACGGGAAATCAAAACCCTGACCGACCGAAAGGGGCCGGACAGGGGGCCGACCGTTTCGCCGGATGGGAAGTGGATCGCCTACACAGGCTACGATGATAAAAATTACACAAGCCATCTTTCCAATTTATATCTCATGGATGTCAACGGCAGGCAAAAGCGGCTTCTTGCCGGGAACCTTCCAAATTCTCCTTCAAATGCGATTTGGGCTGAAGACAGCTCCGGTGTGTATTATCTGCTGAGGGAAAAAGGAGTGTCGAATGTTCATTTTGTTTCGGTGGAAGGAAAAATAAAAGAAGTCACAAAGGGAGTTCAATACCTATCTGGCATCAGTTTGGCCAAAACTGGACAGGTAGCGGCCACAAGATCCACCTTCTATTCCCCTGATTATCTGATCACATTCCATCTGAGTCAGCCTGATAAAATCGTTAAACTCGTTGACCTCAATAAAGACGTTTTGGCCGATGTCAAGCTGGGCGAAGTGGAGGAAATGTGGTTCAAATCTCCCGATGGCCTGGATTTACAGGGATGGCTGATCAAACCGGCCGAGTTCGAAGCAGGCAAAAAGTACCCGATGATCCTGTACATCCATGGAGGGCCCTGGTCCATGTACACCGTGCGTTTCGATTGGACGTGGCAAAATTTTGCGGCGAATGGTTACGCTGTCCTGTACATGAATCCTCGGGGAAGCACGGGATATGGGCAGGATTTTGTCAACGGCATCCAGTTTTCCTATCCTGGGAAGGACGGTGACGACCTGATTGCTGGCGTAGATGCCGCTATCGCCAAGGGGTTCATCGATGAGGAAAACCTTTTTGTCTGTGGGGGAAGCGGCGGAGGAGTGCTGACTGCTTGGCTTGTGGGGCACACTGCTCCTGATAAATTCAGAGCAGCCGTGTCTATGCGTCCTGTGATCAACTGGCATTCTTTCGTGGGAACGACGGATGGGTCGGACTGGTACCGGCAGTTCAAGAAATATCCGTGGGAGGACCCGATGGAATATGCTCTTCGTTCTCCCCTCCACTATGTGAGCAATGTGAAAACGCCGACCATGGTCATGACGGGAGAGGAGGACCTTCGCACGCCGATGGGCCAGAGTGAAGAGTATTACCGGGCCCTGAAGATGCTGAAAATAGACACACTGCTCGTCCGCATGCCCGATGAGTTTCATGGCTGGCGACGTCCCTCACACCGCATGCTCCAATCCTTGTATTTGATGGCCTGGTTCGAAAAACACATGAAAAAAAATTAGGGGAAATCCCATATGGGGACACCCTAGGAAAGTTTAGATGCCTGTGCTGTCGCTCGTGTATCAGTTCGTTGTCGGGGGCGCCATTTTTTTTCTCGGGATCTATCTTTCCTGGCGAACCAAGGATTATTCCTGGCGAAATAAAGATGACCGGAGAATCCTGCTGTTCATGATAGGGGGATTTGCGTTTTTTTTGCTGTCTCAATTGGTATGGCATCTTGCCGGAGTCGGAAAGATCTAGATGGACACAACCACCGTCACCGGAACTCAGTTGGATTCTTTGGTGGTTATTTTTTACTTCGTGGCCATCTTCGGTTTTGGAGCCTTTTTTGCCAAATTCACTCGGTCGACGAAGGATTTTTTTTTCGGCGGGCAGCGCTTTTCCTGGTGGCTGATCACATTCAGCTGCGTGGCTTCTGTTGTTGGGTCATACAGTTTTATCAAATACTCTGCAGCCGGATTCCAGTATGGGATGTCCTCGTCCATGTCCTACCTGAACGATTGGATCGTGATGAGCTTTTTGCTGCTGGGCTGGCTACCGATCATCTATTTCAGCCGTGTAGGATCCGTACCCGATTACTTCAGGAGAAGATTCGACAAACGCACAGCCATAACAGCCACCGCGATCGTCCTGATCTATATGGTGGGTTACATCGGGATCAATCTCTACACCATGGGTGTCGCCTTGAATGCCCTGCTGGGCACGGATATTTTTTGGTCCGCAGTCCTTGTAGCTGTTATCTGTGCGGTTTATGTGACAGCGGGGGGACAGACTTCCGTCATCATGACCGATCTGGCCCAAGGGATCATCCTGTTGATTGCAGGATTTGTTCTATTCTTCCTGGGGCTCAAAGCTTTGGGAGGATGGGACAACTTTTGGTCGGGATTGCCGCTTCTTCATAAACTTCCCTTTGCCCAGTTCAATCAGCCAAAAGAATTTCATTTCGTGGGTGTGTTCTGGCAGGATGGGGTGGCCAACACCTTTGCCCTTTACATGATGAATCAGGGATTCATCCTTCGTTTTTTATCCTTGAAAAGTGTCAAAGAAATCAAAAAAACTTATCTGGCTCTGATTTTGGTTTTGATGCCCCTAGCCACATTTGCTGTATCCAATGCCGGATGGTTAGGAAGGGCTATGCAGACGCATGGATTGCTCCCTGCCGGTGTCAATCCTGAACAAATTTTTGTCCTGGTGGCCGGGAAGGTTTGTGTACCTGGGTTATTCGGATTCGTGATGGCTGCTCTGACAGCCGCCCTGATGTCGACGATCGATACGCTGATCAATGCTGTCTCTTCCATTGCCGTGAATGACGTCTACAGGCCACATGTCAAAAAAGATGCATCGGATGAGCATTATCTCAAGGTGGCCAGAATTGTCTCTCTTTTTTCAGCCCTCTTGGGGATAGCTCTAGTCCCTGTTTTTGCATCGTTCAAATCCATTTATCTAGCCCATGGATCCTTCACTGCCAGCATCACACCTCCGATGGTGATCACTATTTTGCTCGGAGCGTATTGGAAGAGGTTCACCTCATCGGCGGCATTTTGGACCCTGTTCGGAGGATCTCTGATCGTGGCCGTTTCCATCCTATGGCCCGTACTCGTCACTCCCTTCGCTCATGGTGTCGATCCATCAGGAGGATTCATGTACACAAGAGCTTTATATGGATTGGCAGGAAGCTTAATGATCGGGGTGGTTGTGAGTTATCTGACAAAGGCGAAATCGATGGAGCAAATTCAAGGATTAGTGGTCGGCACCTTGGCCAAAGCGAAGGAAAGGTACAAAGGAGGCCCGATCAACGAGATAGAAGGAAAAACTGCTGTTGTCAAAATGGCTGAGGATAAAAAGATCGAGGAGCTCTTGGTCAGTCCCGAAGTAGCGCACCTTTTGTCTGCCCACGTAGGAGACTTAATCCATTTGAGTGATGCCCGGCGGTGGCTTGGGGGCTTGCGCTCCACGCAGGCCAGGATATCTGGTTTTCATGATAAAGAAAAAGAAATTGTGTTTGTGACCCATGATGTGGTTGAAAGGGGCAATCTGGTTTTGAAGCGGCGGCACCGCCTTGAAAAAATATTGTAAAAGAGGGAAATGGTTAAGGATTCAAAACACGATGATTTTCCGCCTTGTTTCAGCGAGGAAAATCAGCTCCCGCAAATCCTTCCCTTTTTTCTCCCATTGGGAGAAAAACCGTGCCCGGTCAGGATTTGAGAAGATTTCTCATTCACAAGGTTCAACCTTCACTTGAGAAGAGTATGGAAAGGGAAAAGATGAAAAAAAGGCTAATAAAAAACGTAATCGGGTTAATTTTATTGATGGTGGTGGCTATGATGTGTCAACAAAAAGAACCTGAAGGTTTTGTTATCGTTGCGCATCGGGGAGCATCGAGAGCTGCTCCGGAGAATACGCTTTCTGCGATGAAAAAAGCGATCGAAATCGGTGCCGATTACGCCGAGTGCGATGTTTTCCAAACTAAAGATGGAGAGATCGTGCTGTTCCACGACGAAGAGATGGAGCGAACGACAGGCCAAGCAGGGATGATTTGGGAATACACATTAGCAGAACTGAATAAATTGGAAGTCGGTTCCTGGTTCAAGGAGGAATTCAGGGGAGAACCCATCCCCACGCTGAGGCAAGTCATTCAATTGTGCAAAGGGAAAATAAAGCTGAATATCGAAGTGAAGGTGCCAAAGGGAAAGGATCCTAATATCGTTCAAAAAGTGGTGGATATCATACGATCCGAGGATATCCAAAATGAGTGCATGGTCACATCTTTTGAGAAGCCTGTGATAGAGAAGGTCAAAGAACTGGCTCCGGGCTTGATCACCGGATTCATATTCGATGAAGAATTTCCGCCCGACATCTTCGAAGGCAACTGGGAATACATGTGCAGCAAACGGAATATCGTGGATGAGGCATTCGTTCGGAAGGCTAAAAAGAAGGGGAAGAAAATTTTTGTTTGGACCGTGAATTATCCTGCAGAAATGAAAAAATTGATCGATATGGGCGTCGATGGCATCATCACCGATGTTCCGGATGTCTTGAAGCGAATTCTTGCACAAGATATCCCTGCTCGATGATGCCGATATCGTGACACATGAACTTAATCACATCCATATCGTGGGAGATAAACACATAAGTAAGCCCCTTTTCTTTCTGCAATCCCCTCAACAGATTCAGGATCTGGGCTTGGACAGAAATATCTAGGGCAGATGTGGGTTCATCCAGAATTATGACTTCTGGTTCGAGCATTAAAATCCTCGCCAGCGCTACCCGCTGATTCTGACCTCCTGAGATCTGATTGGGGTACCGCGACAATATTTCCGAGGATAATCCCACCGTTTGGAGGATGTTTTCGGTAGCGATCTTCCTCTTGCGAAGAGGCATCTTGATCAAGTTCAATATGTCATTCAGTAATTTTTGGATGGTTTTTTTCGGATTTAGCGAACCTTCAGGATCCTGGAACAACATCTGGACCTTGTGCCGAAATCTCGAGAATCCCTCCTTTGTCATTTCCTCGAGGGATTCTCCATGGAAAAAAATCTTGCCAGTTGTTGTGCTCTCAATGCCTGCCATTATTTTTCCTAAAGTTGTTTTTCCTGTTCCCGATTCTCCGACAATGCCGAATGTATGCCCCGAGTGAACTTCGAACGAGACGTTTTTCAGCACAGATTTGGGTTTTTTCGACAACAGACCCGAGTTAAAGGTCTTGGCGATTTCGCGCGCTTCTAGCTGTACAGCACACATTTGACGTCTCTATTTTTTGTCCTTTTGAGGTTGGGTCTTTGTTGAGAACATATCTCTTTTTTATAGGGGCATCTCGGATGAAATTTACACCCTTCAGGCGGGTGCGTCATCGATGGAGAAACACCCGGTATGGGTTTGAATCCCCGCTCAGGGAGACTTCCCAACAGGGCTTTGGAGTAGGGATGCAGGGGCTCTTTGAAGAATTCTTGCGTTGGGCTCGATTCCAAGATCTCCCCGGCATACATCACGGCGATTCTGTCCGAAATCTCCTTGGCGGCGTGAAGGTCATGGGTGATCAAGATCATCGAAGGCCGGTTCATTTTTCTGACCAGCCTTAGCTCTTCGAGGACCATGTTTCTCAGCCGTGAGTCCAGGGATTTTGTCGGTTCATCGGCTATGACGATCTTGGGATTCAAAACTACCGATATGCCGATCAATACCCGTTGTTTCATCCCCCCTGACATCTCAAAGGGGTAGGCCCGGAAAGCATTGGAGGGCCCTTTAAAGCGGAGCTTATCCAGAAGTTTTTTTGCCTCGAGGATGGCATCGGACTTTTTATATCTTCTGTGTATGATCAACGGTTCTGTGATTTGATGCCCGATAGGGTACACAGGATTCAGGGCCAAGGCCGGATTTTGCATGACAAGGGAAATTTTCTGACCTCTCAATCTTGCTACCTTATTCTCATTCAGTGCCAGGAGGTTTTTGTTATCGAATAGGATCTTTCCGCGGACTTCGGCATTGTCAGGAAGGAGCCTGAGAACAGAATGGGCTATTGTCGATTTTCCGCATCCTGTTTCTCCCACGAGAGCCAGCGTTTCTGCCTGTTTCAACTCTAACGTTACCCCATCCACTGCTCGGACATATCCCGAGTGAGTCGGGAAGATCACTTTTAAATTTTCTATTGCCAGCAGACACATGGTTTTACCTATCTTGGATCAATCCTTTTCCTTTCTTCGAAAGAAAAACCCAGATACACAATGGAATAAACGAACAAAATGATGCAGAGACCTGGAGGCAGATACCACCACCACATTTCATTGACTAAACCCCCTTTGATCAGGGCGAAGTTGATCATTAGCCCCCAACTTTTCATAGAAGGATCGCCCAGTCCCAAAAAAGATAACGAAGCTTCTGAAATCATGGCTGTGGCGACGGTCAACATGAATTTTGGCACCACGACCGGAAAGATGTTAGGCAGTATATCCGAAAGGATGATGTGCCTGTTTTTGAATCCCAAGCATTTTGCACTGGCTACATAATCCATTTCCCTGACCTGAAGAGTGCGGGACCTTACCACTCGAGCTGTGGAAGTCCACCATAAAAGTCCGAGGGCAAGCATGATGAGCCATATGCTCGATTTCAAAAAGGCAGCCAGGATAATAATAAGAGGAATTCTCGGGATCATCAGGAAGATATCCGTGATCCCCATGAATACCTCATCCAAGACGCCTTTGAAATAACCGGAAAGCAATCCGACGAAAAGCCCCAAAAAGGTGGCTATCATAGCGGCGCCGATTCCCACGATAAGGGAGGCCCTGGACCCGTGGATGAGTTCAGAAAAGATGTCGTTTCCGATGTCATTGGTGCCTAAAAAATGGTGTCGATTGGGTTTTTCGTAAGGCTCGAATCTATCCCAGGGATCATGGGGAGATATAACGTCGGCCAAAACAGAGATCAACACAAATATCGCGACCAAGAGTAGACCGAACCGATTCCACATCCGTCTGTTATTCAAGCCTTTTCTCTCACTCTAGGATCGATATAGCTGTACAAAATATCTGCGATAAAATTTGCGGCGATAACCATGACGGTAATGATCAAAAAACATCCTTGGAGGACCGGGTAATCCCGGGACATTAGGGCTTCGTAGATCAAAGTACCCATCCCATTCATAGAAAACACGATCTCGACAAAGAGAGCTCCGCTCAAGAGAAATCCAAAATCCAGTGCGATCAGCGTGATCACCGGGAGGGAAGCATTTTTAAAAATGTGCCGGAAAAGGATGGAGTTGCCAGTGAGACCTTTGGCGCGTGCGTAGACCACATATAATTTTTCCTTTTCGATCAGGACGCTGCCTCTCATGATCATGTAGTTACGGGAGGCTGTAAATGCGCTCATGATCAGGATCGGGAGGAAAAGGTGTTGGAGCACATCCAGGAAACCCCCTGTTTCATAGAATCCCTTGAAGGGCAATAGTCCCAATTTGAAAGAGAAAACGTAAAGAAAGATGATCCCGAGGAAGTAGGGAGGGCTGCTGTATACAGCGAGGAAAGTCCAAGTCATGGCTTTGTTGGCCAGTTTATTTTTTTTCCATCCGGAGAGAGCTCCGAGAATCGTTCCCAGGATGGCCCCTAGGAAGATGGCAGGAAAAAGTAGAGCCAGCGTCCATTTTATCCTCATAAAGATTAGAGAACTGACTTTTTGGTTAAAATGATAGGAGTATCCGAGGCGGAGGGTGAGGATGTCTCTCCAGTAGTCGAGGAATTGCGCTGGCAGGGATTTGTCCAATCCCAATTCCATCTTGAGTTCCTGGATCGTGGCTTCGCTGGCGATATAATTTTCGCCCAAAAGATTGGTAACAGGATCCCCTGGCATGGTTCTCGGGATGATGAAATTGAGGGTGAAAATGATGAAAAGGGCCAGCAGATAGCGCAGCACCTTCTTTTTCGAGATCATGATGTACAATATATCATAATTAGGTAAACACGTATCCTGTCACCGAATTCGGAGGGAGAGGAAGTTTTGGATATTGTACAGGCCATAAAGGGGATCGGGAGCCCATCCTCTGAATCTTTTTTGGTAAGGGATGACGGTCCGGCTCCAGTACAGAGCAATAGCAGGCAAAAAGCGTGCATAATAATCCTGCACTTGGTAAGCATATTCTATCAACTTGTCTTCATTTTTTGTGGCAAGTATGTCGTCGCAGAGTTTTAAAAATTGAGGGTCGTCCACGTTATGGAGGACTCCTTCGCCAGTGCGTCTTGCATCGAAATAACCGGTTGCCCAGTTGGCATGCATGAACATCCCCCACGGAGAGGTTCGGGATATCACAAGATCATAGTTATTTTTATCCTTCATGCTGATCCATGTATTATAATCCACTGTTTTTAGCCTCACATCGATCCCCGCTGCTTTTAAGTAATCTCCCACCAATTCGGCCAAACGGACATAATCCTTGCTGATCAATACCGAAAGTTCCATTTTTTCAGCGCCGGGGATTTCCCTGAATCCGTCTCCGTCTAGATCGATATATCCGGCCTCTGACAGCAAAGTCCTCGCTTTTTCGAGATCATATTTTAACTTTGCCGTTTCTTTGTAGGCAGGCATGATAGGGGGGACGAAACCACGGGAGGGAATTTCCCCGTAGCCTAGGATGTCCAGCTTAATGATCTCCTCATAATCGATAGCGTAACAAATGGCTTCCCTGAACCGCTTGTCGGACATTGGATTTTTATTCAGGTTAAATCCGAGGAATTTCAGACTGTAATGCGGCTCCTCCATGAAATCGAATTTGTTCGATTCCTTCAATCTTTCGATATTGGGATAGGGGTAGGAGGAGGCGTATCTGTAAAAGGTGTCCACATCCCCTCTTTCGAGAGCGAGAGACAAAACATCGATGTTGTTGTACAGATGGAGTTCTATCCCATCCAGCTCTGGATTGTCTCCTTTCCAGTACGGATTTTTATTGAACCGGATAAGGCCCGCATTGAGGTCAATTTTATTTATGACGAACGGACCGCATCCCACCAATTCGTCATTGCTGGAATGTCTTAAGGGATCTTTGATTTTTTCCCAAATATGTTTGGGGAGGATATTGTTGGTGGCGAAGTCAAAATCCAATCGTGAATAGGGCCTCTTGAGTTCGAGGACAATTGAATTGTCTTCAACGACGGTTATGTTATCGATGATCTCTTGCATCCATCGCGAATGGGGAACCACATTGGCGAACAACTCGATGGAAAACTTAGCATCAGCTGCCGTGACCTGAGTGCCATCGCTCCAGTACAAATCGCGGTTGCAATAAAATTTCCACCTTGTGCAGTCCTCGGATACTTCATAACCGGAGACTGCAAGCCCTTCCAGCTTCCCATCCTGTGTCATCGTCATCAACGGTGGATTGGAGATGCGGGCAAAAAGTGAAAGGAAAGTATCACCGAGGAGGCTGGCCGATTTAAATCCTCCCCTTGTTGTACCTATCTTGAGGATATGTTTATCCCCAACGTTACCCACCTGTTTTTCTGAACAGGCATTAAGAAGAGCGACAACCAGAATTAGAACGACGAGTGATAACCGATTCTTGCTGACCATCCCGCTTCCTGATACTTATGGATCTTCCGCTTGAACCGTTACGCCGAATCTCGCTAAGGAGATCGGGATCGATCGAATCCCTTTGCCCAGTGAATTTATCTCTTCGAGCATCCAACCGTTTTGTTTTTCATCCTTGCTACCTAAAATTGTCAATGATCCCCCTTTGCCTCCTGCTCCGTTCACCTTCCAGCCTATCGCTTTATGCTTTTTGGCAATGGCGATGACAGCGTCAGCCTCCTCTGATATGAGCCCCGCGTGCAACGATCTTTGGCACTCGTTGTTCTGGATCATCACTTCACCGAATCCATCAAGATCTCCTTCGAGCAACCGATCTTTTGCTTGTTCGGCCAAGGACCTCAACGCCTGGATGATCGAGAATTGAGCCCCCTTTTTTTCAAGAAATGCGATAACTTCTTCATGCATGGCAGATGAGCTGTGGGATTGTCCCAAGTAGATCAGGGATAATCGTTGGCCCATTCCCTCGAGAATAGGCTCTGCGATATCCAGTTTTGTGACCGTGGCTTCAGGATATTTGAACATGTCAATGAAGCAAATACCCCCAAGAGCCGAGGCCATTTGATCTTGTATCCCGCTCTGCAATCCCAGCTTTACTGTTTCTACGCGGTGAGCCATATAAGCGATCTCCAGTGCCGGAAGTTCCTGAGCAGTGAGTTGACTCAGGGCTCCCAACAGGGTCACGCATACCGAGGCCGATGTGCCTGTAGAACTTCCGGCAGGAACATGGGAGAAGAGGGAGATATGAAGCATCACTTCTTTGGGAATGGCAACTGAATTGATGGCACCCTGGATCAGGGGGTGTTGATCGAAAGCAGGATTCTCAGGGTTGAGCCAAAGAGCTTCCCCATAGTTTTCCAAGCGCACCAATACTCTCTGGTCCACTTTTTTCTTGTTTTCCAGTACTTGGATCCGGACTTCCACCAACGGAAAAACAGCCATGTTGAGGACTTTCCCATGTTGAGCGAACCAGGTATCCGTCCAACCTCCGATATCGTTGATCCGAATCGGAGCTATGGCATGGATGGTTTTGAGGAGATTCATGACCCTGATAAATATAAGAGGATTCCTCCACTAAATCAAGAAAAAACGAAAATGGGGACGATCTCTTATTCTAAATATTTGACAACGGAGGATTTCCCAAATAATATGATTTTTATCCTGTTTTTTGGAGGGAAAAAATGAAAAAATCACTTATCGTATTGGCCATAGCGATATCGATGTTTGCCTGTCAACAGAATCAGGGCACGAATGAAAGCTCTTTAGCCTTCGAGCTTTCGTTTCCCAAGGAACGCAGTGCTGAAGCTTTAGATGGACGGATGTTGCTCCTGGTCTCCAAGGATGATAGCGCTGAGCCTCGATTCCAGATCAGCGACGGACCAGATACACAGCTCGTTTTTGGTATCGATGTCAATGGTTTGAAGCCTGGAGAGGCCGCGGTCATCGATGGGGCTGTTTTTGGTTATCCGCTCAGAAGCATTTCCGAAATTCCCCCCGGAGACTACTGGGTACAAGGCCTCCTGAATCGGTATGAAACTTTCCGCCGATCGGATGGACACACCGTGAAGCTCCCTCCGGATAAAGGAGAGGGCCAACACTGGAATCAGAAACCGGGCAATTTTTTTAGCACCCCCATGAAGGTGTCCATCGATCCGCAAAAAGATAAGGCCATCGCCATCCTTTTGGACCAGGAGATCCCCCCGATTCCTCCTCCCCAGGATACCAAATACATCAAACACATAAAGATGCAGAGCAAGCTGCTGTCGGATTTTTGGGGACGCCCGATGTATTTGGGTGCCTGTATTTTACTCCCCGAAGGTTTTGATGAACATCCCGAAGCCCGCTACCCCTTGGTCGTCAATCATGGACATTTTCCATACACATTCGGCGGATTTCGTGAAGAGCCGCCCGATCCAGATCTCGAGCCCACATACAGCTCGCGGTTCGATTGGGCTGGCTACAACATAACTCAACAGGAATATGCCTATAAATTCTACCAATGGTGGACGGATCCGGCAACGCCGCGTGTCATCATCATCGAGGTCCAACACGCCAATCCGTATTATGATGACTCCTATGCCGTCAATTCCGCCAATCTCGGCCCTTACGGAGACGCCATCACCTATGAGCTGATCCCTCACATCGAGGAAAAATTCCGCGGAATAGGGGAAGGTTGGGCCAGAACCCTGTACGGTGGATCTACCGGAGGTTGGGAAGCTTTGGGTGTCCAAGTTTTTTATCCAGATGAATATAACGGGTGTTATGCGGCTTGTCCCGACCCGATCGATTTTCGCCAATACTGCATGGTCAATATATATGAAGACAAGAACGCCTATTTTCTCGACAGCGAGTTCAAAAAAACGCCGAGGCCGGGCCAACGAAATTGGCTGGGAGAGATCAGTTGCACACTCGAAGAAATAAACCACAGGGAGCTGGTCCTGGCGACGAAAGGCCGGTCCGGAGATCAGTGGGATATCTGGCAGGCCGTTTATTCTCCGGTAGGAGAGGATGGCTACCCCAAGCCGATCTGGGATAAACTGACCGGTCAGATCGATCATGAGGTAGCTGAGTATTGGCGGGAAAATTATGACCTCAGCTACATCCTAAAAAGGGACTGGGCAACCCTGGGCCCCATGCTTATAGGAAAGATCCACATCTATTGCGGGGATATGGATAATTATTACCTGAACAACGCGGTTTACCTGACGGAAGAGTTCCTGGAAAGCACGACAGATCCCTATTACAGCGGTGAAGTGGACTACGGCGACCGCGCCGAGCACTGCTGGAACGGCGATCATACACAGCCCAACGCCATTTCCCGCCTTCGCTATCATCAGATGTTTATCCCCAAGTTCGTGGACCGGATGATGAAAACAGCTCCTGCTGGAGCAGATCTTACCAGCTGGCGTTATTGACGTTTTGACTCTGCTGGGGCCAACAACGGTTTTATGGCGACGAAAATCAAGAATGTGGAACACCCGATTGCCCAAGAATGTGTCCAAAAATTGACAGCAGGCAGGCTTCCACCCTGGAAAGTGGAAGACGAACTTAACTCGATCCATGAGGTGAAAATTCCTGCAAACTTCAGGCTCGCAGCCCTCTGTCGCCAGCATTATATCGAAAAAATCACCGGTGAAAAATTCCGTCATATTTGCGTTCCGGAAAAACCGTACAAAGAGCGTTATCATTGCACAAAAGACGATCTTATCTGGGAGCTGGATGCACGAGATGAAAATCACACCTGCTCTCTTTGCGGGTCCGAATTGAAGCCCTTGAATCAGTATGCTCCACTTGTTGCGAATTATGTGGGAGGCCAGGAGGATTATTTCTCGTATGCAGGGCAGGTCATTGTTAAAGGAGATGTACAGAAAACATTCACGAATCTTCTCGTGTACGGGACGGGTTTGGGACCGACCGGCGTGACCCGAGGGAGTTTTATGATCAATAAATTGGGTGGAGCAGAGGTCAAAATAGAGGATTCGGCTCGGGCAGTCCGTTGTTTGGGATTGATTTTCTCGACCGAAGAGATGAGGCAGAAAGCGCAATCTGCAATCACGGCATTTCTCCCTGAGGCGACAGATAAGATGCAGGAGTTGATGCGTGAATTCGACGGGCGAATCAGCGCCGTGGATTTTGATCGGGCTGAGACCCGCCACGGGTACATCCTCTATGTGGAATTTGTGGGGGAATTTTCGAATTTTCGAGGGCATGGCGATATCAGTCGCGCGGTTGGATTTATCAAACGGGAGGTGGAGAAAAGGCTTCTGTCACAGGGAGTCACGTATGAACTGAGTGTTATCGCACAGGGGCATGATGGCGATCTCAAACCCAGTCCTCGAAACAAAAGGGGGCGTAAAGCTTCAGCCCAGATAAGGATCCCCCTGTCGGATTTTGAGACATTGCTGAAGGTCGATCACGGAAAATTCCTCTCTTTTGTGGAGGTGGATTGCATCGGTTCTCAAAGGCTCGGGTGCGCGTTTTATTCCGGTATGGGCGGGGAAATTCTTCCGGCGATATACAAGGCCACGAAAGTCAATCCCCACAGTCCACTCGTATCCTGTTTTCAGAATATTCATGCGAAAAAAGAGGGGGGGGAAATCGTTTATTGGGTGGAGCTTCCAAACATCGAAGTGGGAGTAGTATCTTCGAGGGAGGGACTGCTGTCGCCGGTTGGGAGGGAAGCGATGCGTATCATGGGCATAAAGACCGCAAAGGAATTTGCGGCTTCTGTGGCTGCCCAAATTTTGGCAGGGGAATTTAACCTGGCGCTGGAAATATCACGAGAAAAGCTTTACAGCTAGTTTATTTTATCGACACGAAATGGAAATAGGAAAAAAACAAAAAATATTATCGTTGGCTATCCCTGATAACCTGAAAAAACTAGGACAACTCAAGCGATTTCAAAAAGGCGAAATGCTCTTTTCTGCCCAGGAAGAAACGGACGGATTTTACCACGTGAAAAGCGGGGAAATTCGCGTTTACAAAATGGATGAGCAGGGACGGGAAGCAGAGGTGGTGCGCCTCGGGCCTGGGGATTTTTTGGGGGAAGCGGTCATCTTTGTCTCATCGGTGTTTCCTGTTTTTGCTCAAGCCGTGACAAACTCTGATGTCCTGTTTTTCGCCAAAGGCAAAATCAACCAGGAGATGACAAAGGATCCGAGAATTGCCATGTTTTTTGTGGACCTGCTGGCCAGGAAATGCGTTGTGTTGAGCAATAGGATCGAATCTCTGGGGCTAAGAACAGTGCGCCAGCGCTTGATCCGATACCTTCTTTCCCAGTGTTCAGGAGAGCAAAAATGCCTGGTGGAATTGAAAGTTAAAAAGGGAGAACTGGCGAAAATATTGGGGACGATCAGCGAAACCCTTTCCCGCAACTTGAAACACATGCAGGACGTAGGTCTTATCGAGGTAGAAGGAAATAAAATTGCGATTAAAGATTGTCCAAAGTTACGGGAAGAACTCATCAATATTTAGGAATGAGGGGAACGATGAAGATACGGAATCTGTTTTCGACAGGTGTTTTAAAATTTATACTGGTCCTGGGTTTCACTGTCCACGCTTTTGCCATAGACATTCCGAAACCAGCGTCATACTTCGGTCACATTC
>Ga0307445_10000670_pt1 | contig 18854 bp, 19 predicted proteins | sample SalMarSW160330MG_FD_202147 | JGI IMG/M metagenome (GOLD analysis project Ga0307445, IMG submission 202147) | Salt marsh sediment microbial communities from the Plum Island Ecosystem LTER, Massachusetts, United States - SW1603-30 | ecosystem: Environmental > Aquatic > Marine > Intertidal zone >... | reverse complement strand
CATTTAATCTCGAAGGGTAGTGATATAAATAGAATCGGTGTTATTGTGTGTAATTGTAATGAAGAAATTTCAAATATTATAAATGTAAATAGTCTTACTCACGATTTATCTCATCTTAAAAATGTAGTTTCAGTAAGAATTTTTGAGAATTTATGTCAAGAAATAAATTTAGAAAAGGTTGCTAATTGGGTTAAAGAAAATTTCTTAAATAAGATTGTAATTGCTGCTTGTTCTCCAAAGAGTCATAAGCACATATTTGAACTTATGTTTGAAGATATCGTTGAATATGTAAATATTGAATTTGCTAATATTAGGGAACAATGTTGTTGGGCGCATCAACAGCATGATCATGAAACCCAAATGAATCCTCTAAATCTCGCTTTTAAAGCATTTTTACTAATAGAAGCAGCAGTAGTAAGAGTAAACCTTCAAGGAGCCGTTAAAATTAAGCGGATAGAAGTGGAAAAATCCTGTGCTATATTTGGAGGGGGCATAGCAGGAATGAATTTAGCATTAAATTTAGCTCGTGCTGGAATTAAAGTTTATTTAATTGAAAAATCTCCTACTCTTGGAGGTAAAGTTGCTCGTTGGCATCGAATATCTAATATGGGAGACTGTTCAATTTGTTTGATATCTGAGTTGATAGGAGAAATTGTTAAGAGAGATGATATTGAAGTTCATACTAATGTTGAAATCAATAAAATATCAGGAGAAGTCGGAAATTTCATAATAGAACTTATTAAAAAACCAAGATACGTGGATGAAAAACGATGTACTGGATGTTCGCAATGCACTGAAATATGTGGAAATGAAACTCTTAATGAATATGAATTTGGATTAACAAAAAGAAAGGTAATTCATTTTCCATTCTCTAATTGTTATCCTTACGTGCCATTAATTACTGATCAGGATATTGAAAAGTGTAGAGAATGTAGGATATGTGAAAGAGCATGCTTGAATAAAGTTATAAATTTAGATCAGAAACCAGAAAATTTCCAGATTAAGGTTGGAGCTAAAGTGATGGCAACAGGAGCAGATTTATTTTTCAATTTGGATGAATATGGTTATGATCCTTCAAAGAACATTATAACTTCAGCCGAATTTGAACGAATGTTATCTTCAGATGGCTTAACTGGAGGGAAATTAGTTCGTCTATCAGATAATCAGCCAATCAACTCACTTTCGATAATTCAAGAAATTGGTCCATCTGATTATGTTTGTGAATTTACTGATGACGTAGCTCTCAAATATCTTGAAGAAATTAGTATTAGAAATCCAGAATGTGAAGTGAATATTTTTTATGATTTATCTAAACTAAAAGATAATCAAGAACTTTTACTCCGTTTCATACATCCTAATTTTCTATATGCAAATAATGTCAGTGTAGAAATTGGAAACAGAATTAATTATGTTATAGCCGATTACATTGAGTTTCCAAGTGATTTAATTGTTTTAAACCAAAAGATTATCCCAAATAAAGATCTAGTTAATCTTCGAAATACATTAGATTTTACGCTTGACGATAATGGTTTTATGAGCAAGGAAACGCTCGCATCAGGCGTTTATGGAGTAGGATCCATTTTAGGACCTATGAATTATCAATCTACCATTTCTTCAGCAAACACAGTGGCTTTAAAGATAATATCGCTCCTATCAAATGATTATTTAATTGCGGCTTTTACTGGCATTAATTTAAATGAGGAAAAATGTGGTTTATGTGGTCTATGTATAAAATCGTGTCCGTTTAATGCGATAGGTATCGATTCTAATAAAGTTAAAATTGATCGATTTAAATGCAAGGGTTGTGGCTCTTGTGTGAGTTCTTGTCCAACAGGAGCTTTAGAAATGAATATTGATACAACAGAGAAAATTTTGAGAACAATTGACGTATTTTCAAAATTCAAAATTGGCCCCAAAATTCTCATATTTGCATGTGAATCATGTGGTTATGCTGCTGCGGATATTGCTGGGTTTAAGAAATTAAGCTATCCTCCAAATGTCTTTATAATAAAAGTACCCTGTGCAGGAAGGGTTGATACTGAATTTATCCTTTATTCACTCAAATGTGGATTTGATGGTATAATGGTTGTAGGGTGTAGAGAAAATGCCTGCAATTATATTGATGGTATAACACAAGCAGAGAATAGAATTGAGCTTTTAAAGAAAAATTTCGAGCCAGAAATTCGTAAACGCATAAAAATATTAAAATTGAATTCAATTGAAGGGAAAAAGTTTTCTGATAGTGTGAACGAGTTCCATAAATTCTTATCGATAGAGGTTGATAATCATTAAATTTAAAATTTTAATCATTTCGATGACATCGTGCAGTGGTTGTATATCTACTTTATTTTCTTTAGATATTTTTCCTCAATTCCTTGAAAAAACAAAAATTGCTTATTTTCCCTATATTACCGATGAGGAAAAGTTAGAGAGTTATGATATGGCTTTGATTGAAGGATGTATAATTCAAGAAAGTCAGATTCAACTCATTCAAGAGATTCGGAGGGTTGCAAAGAAAATTTATTTATTAGGTTCTTGTGCTGCTTTTGGAGGTATGATAAACCTTTCGGAAAAGAAGAGAGGAGATCCTATCTCAAATTATATTGAAGTTGATGGTATAATTCCTGGGTGTCCTCCTCCTTCGAACTTATTCGGAAATTGTTTGATGGATCTTTTAGAAAATAAAATGATTAAATTATCAAATAGAAATCAATGTTACTCCTGTCCACTTAGAGAAAGTCTAGACTATGAATTTAAAACTAAGATTACAAAGCTAATCCCAAGTAATAGAGATATTAACTCTGCTCAAAATCCCAAATGTTTCTTATCTCAAGGTGTATTATGCCTTGGACCAGTGACAAGAGAGGGATGTGAAAACAAGTGCATTATCAAAGGAATGCCATGTGAAAGTTGCTTAGGTCCTCCTTCAAAAAGTTCGTGCGCTAATATCTATAACTTTCTAAGCCTACTTGACATATCAATTGAGTTAAAAACATATGAAGGAATCTTTTTTAGATATTCAAAACCAATAATTAAAAGGTGATTAAATTACAAAAAATTGTTGAGCCGTGCAAGAGAATAGAAGGAAATGCAAATATTAAAATACTGCTAAGGGGAGAAAACATTGATCATGTTGAATTCGTGATCCCTGAAGTTAGAGGGTTTGAAAATATCCTCATGAATAAAAAAACTCAAGATATTCCTAGAATTGTATCGCGAATATGTGGACTATGTCATGCTTCTCAAGCAATAGTTAGCAACAAAGCTATCGAAGACATTTATGGGATTAATCCACCAACTCAATCAATAATTTTAAGGAGAATTTTATTAATTGGAGAATTAATTAAATCTCATGTAATGCATTTCTTTTTTCAATCTTTCCCAGACCTTTTGAAATTAATTAATCTTCAAGAAATATCTAATCCCTATGATTTAATGCAATTTGATCCTCATTTGACTTCAAATGTATTTGATTTAATTAAATTAGGTTCAGAAATAGATAAAATCTTTGGTGGTCGATATGTACATTTAATCAGTTGCATCTCTGGTGGTGTTATATATCATCCTTCACAAATTAACATCAATTTAGTGAGAAAATTACTACAAAAAGGATCTAATAATGCAAAATACTTAATTGAAACCTTTATAAAACTATTTTCAAGCAAAACTCCGCCTAGTTCATTCGATCTTCCTAAGTTAAATTATTTAGGACTTTCAAACCAAGGTGCTTATGATAGATATTCCGGAGATATTGTTGTGAAAAATTATAAAAATCAATTAAATTTTCATGAAAAAGATTACCAATCCTATTTTGATAAAGATATTGAAGTGTTTGGAGTCAGTTTTCATCAAATCGATGATATGGGAGTTATTACAGGTCCAATCGCGAGAGATAATATAAATAAAATTTCAACTAAAGAAAGAATTACCCCATATTTTGACAAGATTAATGAAAATTGGAAAAACTCAATTCTTTATCAAAATTTTTTGGAATTAATCGAAGTTGATCATGAAATCCATGAATGTCTCAAATTATTAAATGAAAATTCGTTATACGAACGGAGTGATTTACCTGATTTAGGTGAAATTCAAAAATTAGAAGGAATAGGAATGCTTGAGGCCCCACGTGGTTTTTTATTGCATCATTATAAAATAAATCAAGATGAGACCGTAATTCAAGCAAAATTATTTATTGCTACTGAAATCAACATTCCTCTCTTAAATTTCATGACATCAAAATATGCCCATTATTTGCATAAAAATGAGGAAATCGATAAGGTTAGAAAAGAAATAATCCAAATGATAAGAGCGTTTGATCCATGCATATCATGCGCATCACACTAATATAGGATTTACATCATGCTAAAGGAGGAGATGAACATCAACGTATTTGAAGATCATAAAAAAATATTCATCAATATGAAAAATAAAATCCAAGAAGGAGATTTTTCTTTAGGAAATCTCTGTGAGATTTTTATACTTACTGTTGATGAAGCTCTTGGTCGCCTCATTCTTTTAATTTATCCTGATGATTCAATTAAGGACGATCTTGAAAAAATCCGAATAATTAATATTCATCCTATATGGCATATCGAGGTTAGTGAGCTTAATGGCTTTGATCCCCTCGTGATTGAATGTGGTAAGAGAATTTGCTATGGTTATAAATTTGTATTTCGAAAAGTTATAAGAAAAAAAATTGAAGAAATCATCATCATTCTATCATTACCTTTAGAATTAGAGATTTTAGGTTTTAATCTTTTAAAAATGATAGTTGATTGGATCATTGGCTCTTATAGTGATAGAATATATAAAATTATTGAATCAGAAATTACTAAATTTAAAGCTGTGAAAACCCAAAATATGATAGAAATAATTAGACAGGGAGTTGACTTGAAAGAAACGCTCCTAAATGAGTTAAAAAAAACCTGCACGGAATATTTTTCTTACATTATTAAAATACTAGATGATACAAAAATTAATTCACAGAAAGCTTTATCTCTCTTAATGTTAAAAGGTATAAACCTAACAAATTCCACATTAAAAAGAAATGATACTGATATTGGACATTTTAGAATTAGCCCTTCTGAACAAGAAATTGAAGAATTTTTCTCAATTCATTCTATTAACGTTATTCAGAACCATAATGAATTTGAAGTCTCAATTCAAAATATATCCAATGATGAATTGAACGATGTAAACGTGAGGATTATTTATATCTTGAATTTTGTTGAACACGATATTATTAATGTAGATCTTGATTACTGGTTTTCTGAAGAAAGAATAATCTTCACTGTTCCAATTAAGTCTTTAAATAATGATTTTTTTATCTTTATTTCAGATAATAATATGAAAAGAACTTTATTCTCGAGAAAAGTCTCTCTTTTATGAGCAACAGAAAAATTATTCCTACTATATTTTTGATGGGAAAAAATCTTATTTTCTTGTTTTCAACCAATCTTCCTTTAATATTGAATAAACGTAAGTATCTTCATATTTTCCATTAATATATGCGTCCTTTTTTAAAACTGCCTCACGAGTTAATCCATTTTTTTCAGCACATTTCCAAGACGCGATATTTGGAGTAAAAATGTAACCATATAGCTTATGAAAATTCAATTCTTTAAATCCGTAATCAATCAATAAGGAAGTGGCTTCGGTTGCATACGCTTGTCCCCAATACTCTGGTTCTCCAATTTGCAATCCCATTACACAGATGCGATCAAACCACCTTATATTATGATATCCACAATTCCCAATAGCCTTATTATCAGTATTATGCCAGATCTCCATAATTATTTCATTTTTAACGCCTCCATCTATCGATTCAAAAAATTGCTTGAACCTTTCGATTGTTTTAGGTTCAGCATTTCGAGCATAAACACGCACACGGATATCATTTTCCCAGGCTGCGTATTGCTCTACGTGATCACTATTTAAAGGAGCTAATGAAATTGTTTCACCTCGTATGAACACCATTGGTTTATCTTCAGTCATTTTTGTTTTTCTCCTAATTTAGTCTAATTTTAAACATTAAATTCTAAATATTAATTTTTAACCAATCTTTTTTCAACATTCGATATTTTCGAGCATCAATATATTGCCCATTTATAAAAATCGTTTTCTTTTGAATACCTTCAAGGATAAATCCATCCTTTTCTGCCACACTCCATGAACCGATATTAGGTTCAAAAATACCAGCATAGATTTTATGAAAATTGAGTTCTTTGAAACCATAATTAATCAATAAACGGGATGCTTCAGTCCCCAAATTCTTATTCCAATATTGAGGTAGACCTATACTCATGAAAATATTTGCGTTCCTGCTAATCCAATTAATACGACCAAAACCACAAGTACCAATGGGTACTTTATCTCTTTTATGCCAGATTTCAAATGTAATATAATCTGATAAACCTCTTCTTTCACTAGGCTCAAACCACTTTGTTATATCCTCTACAGTGTGAGGTCTGTTATTGCGTGCGTAAATTCTAGCTTTAGAATCATTTACCCATTTAGCATACAATTTTATGTGATCCAAATTCGGTGGACATAAATCTATGTTCTCCCCTTCAATAAAAGGATAAGCGACGTGTTCTTTTTCTTTTATTTCTTCACTATTCAATTCTTCTTTCACTTCCCTAATTGTAATAATTCTTTTCTCTTTTCTATCCATTCATCATAAAAGATGCAATATTCATATTCGTCTACATATTTTCCATCTACCCATGCTTGTTCTTGATAAACCAAAGCGCGTTGCATGCCTAATTTTTCAGCTACTTTCCAAGAGCCTACATTGACTTCATACATTCCACACCCAATTTTAAACATGTTCAATTCGTTAAAACCATATTCAATAATTAATGCTGCTGCTTCTGTTCCTAAATCTTTATTTCGGTACTCTTGTTCTCCAATCACCATGCCTATATTTGCACTTCTATCTGACCAATTAATATGATTAAATCCAACATATCCAATGATTTTTTTGTCATTTTTATGCCAGATTTCGAATTGCATTTCACTAGGGGTTCCTATTTTCAATTCTTCAATCCATTTTTTATATTCCTCCGTTGAAATTGGGAACATATTTCGAGCATAGTGTCTGGTTTCTTGATCGTTATCCCATTTAACATATAAATTTAGATGATCAAGATTATTCCCAGGTAAAAGATCGACATTTTTTCCATTAATAAACGTTCTAATATCTTCAGGTTCCATTATGTTCATATCTCCTCATCTATTTTTAAATTGAGCCAATCTTTTTTGAACACTGCAAATTTATGATTATCCACATAAACTCCATCTTTATAAATTTCTTCTCTTAAAACTACTTCTTGAACCAAACCTATTTTAATAGCAGTCTTTAAAGCACGTTCGTCAGGAGAATAAATATTGGTGCAAACCTTGTGAAGGTTTAGTTCTTCAAATGCATAAGTAATCATCAATTTACTCGCTTCAACCCCAATTCCTTTTCCCCAATATTCAGGTTCTCCAATTACTGTCAAAAGGTTAGCATTTCGATCTAACCATTGAATATCAGTCAAACCAACCATTCCAATCGTTTTCTCATCATTTTTGAGATAAATGAGAAAATGAACATCAGTTTTCATCTCATCTTTTTTCGGTTCGAACAATTTTTTTATTTCTTCGATGGTTGTTGGGAGAGGATACCTAGTGTAGGTACGAACATCGGGATCATTCATCCAACGGACAACGAGTTTGATATCTTCTTGAACTATAGGAGTTAAGTTAATCCGATCTCCTTTTATAAACTCCATTATTGGTATATCTTCTTTAACTTCCATTTTATTCACGACTTCAAGAACTTTTCTTATTTTTTTGTAGCTTCTTTATATTTAATTATCCAATCATCTTGAAAAATACAATAACAATAATCATTTATATATTCACCATCAATAAATGCATTGTTTTTAAGAGTGGCTTCCCTTTCCATACCCAATCGTTCACAAACTTTCCATGAACCTATATTTGGGCTATAAATCATTGTTCTTATCTTGTACATGTTTAGTTCACCAAAACCATAATTGAGCAATAACATTCCAGCTTCAGTTGCTATTCCTTTTCCCCAATATTGCATCTCTCCTATGGTAACTGATATGTTGGCTCTTCTATATGCATAGCGGATGTTGTTAATTTCCGCTAATCCTATTGCTTTATAATCTTCCCTATGAAAAATTTCAAAATGGACATTATCCTCAATGCTCCATCCCTTGGGTTCGAATAATTTTTTAAACAATTCTACTGTAGTAGGAAACTCATTTCGTGCATATTTCCTAATCTCAGGATCATTCTGCCATTTTACATATAATTTGATATGATCTGAATCCAATGGTACCAGATCTATTTTATCTCCTTTTATAAACGCTTTATCATTGACTTTACTCATAATTTTTCTCCCCGACTATTGTTTTCTGCTTTCTTCTTAAACCAATCGCTTTTTAAATATCCATAACGTTTTTCATCCCGGTATACACCATCAACATATTTCTGCTCTCTCAGAATGCCTTCAAGTTTAAAACCGACTTTTTCCGCAACAGTCCAAGAGCCTACATTTTCTACTACAACTGTTCCACTTACTTTATTTAAATTTAGTTCTTCGAAAGCATATTTTAATAGAAGTTCCGTTGCTTCTGTAGCAATATTTTTATTCCAATATTCCATCTCGCCAATATTTGCATAGGCGTTTGCCCATCCATTAATCCAGTTAATTCTGCTTAGTCCAATTTCACCAATTGGTTTTTTATCTTTTATATGATAGATAATGAAACCTGCCCACTCGCTTAAACCTCCTGTTACTCGAGATTCAAACCTTTTTTTCATTTGATCTATTGAGCTTGGGAGGGGTCCACGTAAAAATGTCCTGTTTTTTGGACTGTTTACCCACTTACATCGTAATTCGATCCATTCTGATCTATTTACGACTAGATTAATATTTTCTCCTTTAATAAAAGGCAATGGTTCACTTTTTTGCTTATCTGTTGACATGATTGTACCATTAATTTCTATTTTTTCTCAATCAACTATAATAATTTAATTGAAAAACAAGATTAAAAATTTTCCAATGATATAAAAAAATACATTATGACGCATTTTCATCACAGATATTCACTTTTTGCTCTTGTGAATATAGTAAATAATTTGATAGCAATTCCAACGAATATAAATACGTAGAAAATGTTCAGAGATCCAATGAGACCAACTAAAAGATTAAGTAAAGCCATAATTTCAATAAAATTTAAACGCCCCCATTCTGTCATGTATGCAAAATATACTCCCCGAATCGTGTGAATTCCTAAAATAAATTGATAAACGTAGTATTTATAAAAATTCGATTTATAACTTTTAGGGACGATTTCTTTGGACATTTGATTTCTTTTTGAAAAATGATTATACTATCTTATATTGTCAGTTTTTCATTATATTAATAGAAGTCTCTTTGAAGTATCTCTGAATTATCTTCAAATGATTGGAACAAGTTAAATATACAAAAAAAAGCAAAAAAAAATAAAAAAAAATTAAACATAAGGGGTATTTCTACATTAATTTCATTGCCATTGCCATGTCGCCAACTGTGAGTTTCTTTCGACCAGCGTGACGGGTCATTTCTAAAGCCTTATTTGTTGCGCCTTTAGCAATGTTTTCTAAATAATCTATGAGCGCATCAACGGCTTCACGTGCAACCATATCCGCACCGTTGTCTTTCATTAATTTTCTTACAGGGGACCAAGCAAATACTTTTTTAGCCATTTTTATTCCTCCATTTTATAATTTTATATTATTTTTAGAATTATATTTGACAATATAAGTCTTTAAATTATAATATGCCTTTCAAATATATAAATCTTTCTGTAGGTTGCTGAAACTATATGATAGAGTTAATAATTTTTCCAAGATCATCGTTTCGACAAAAAATCGATGTTGTAGAAGAAAAGCGATAGATATATTTCTGAGCCTTTAGAACTAAGATCTAATTTTATTTAAAAAAATGTGTTCGATAAAGGTGTGAAATTAAAAAGTTAGAATTAAATAATTAAAATAGTTTTTTGAAATGGTAAAGTCCGATAAATAAGCTTATTACCACGGAAATAAATAAGAATGAAGTTAACTTTTCTTAGTTTTTAACAAATAATTGGACTTGTAAATTTATATGTTGAAGAATATAATCCAAAATCAAAACTTATATCAACTTGATGATTATCATTAATTAAGATATATATACTCATCTAATAATTCTAGTGGTGAAATTGTCAAAATTACCAGAAATCGCTGAAAAAATAGAGGATTTGAAAAAGGAGCTATTAATTGAAGAATTAGAAGAAATAAATTTTAGCAGAAGGCAAAAATTGATTTTTGAAACCTGTGGTTGGGCAATACTTGCTGGATGTGTTTATTATTGGATCTTCTTTTTCTTTTTTTTACACTATTATGAACCATTATTATATACTACCTACTTCACCTCAATTCTAATTGGTGTTACTTTTATTTATCGATTTGAATCGCTCTTATTTAACTCGATAACCTGCATAACCTTTTATGGATTCATCAACGTAACAATTGGATTACTTTTTACTACAACAGACATCCTTGGTTTTATAACCGCTCCGCTTTTACATGCTCTTATCGCGGCAGTTCAATTATTTATCATTTTTAACAAGAAAATTCCGATCCATGAAGGCTATTTGTTATGGGGTTTATTATTTTATTTTATCTTCACGAGTAGTTATGACAGCTTTCAACGATGGAATATTATAACTGGATTGGCAACACTGGTTTCAGATGTTTTTACAAAAGCTTATGCTTTCTATGCATTATGGCTTTCTGGTTTATTCATCCATTTCTACAAAAAAAGACAGGGTTTATTGCGTGGATTAAGTAAAACGCCTGTTTTTTCGCATAATATTCAAGAATAAAATTTTTTTTAATTACCCTTATAACTTTCTAAACCATAATATTAATGATTAATATCATTATTTAATATGAAATGAATTAAAATCTTATAGTGATGGTATATAGGTTTAGATAAAGAGAATTTAATGGATATGTTAGCCCTTTCCAAAATTGAATATCGAGCGCTTAATAAAATTGCCATGTATAATCCCAATCTTATTGCAAATCTTTCAAAAGAGGCATATGATCTATACGTGATTAGAAAGGAGATCAGTGAATATATTTTTTCTCTTATAACAATCCAAGGTATGACTATGGATAAGTTTAAGAATAAAATGCATGAAGAAATTAAAAAAGTTAAGAATATGCAAAAGATGGCTGAATCTGAAGAAGAAAAAGCATTTTTAGAATTAAAAATTAAAGAATTAGGAGATTATCTTTAATTTGAAGCCTTGCTTTAATAAGAATGATTTCTCCAAATTAGAATGTGAGTAGTAATGAAAAAAACAATAGCAGTTTCAAAAGGAGATGGAATAGGGCCCGAAGTCGTTAATGAAGCGATTAAGGTCATGAAGATTATTGCTGATTATTCTGAATTCGAATTTGAATTCCAAGAAGCTCCTGTAGGGGGAAGCATTTGGAAAAAATATGGTACTAATCTCCCCGAAAAATCATTTAATACAATAAAAAGTTCTGATGCCTTATTATTTGGAGCTGCGGGACTGCCTGATTTGCCCCCAGGAGTTGCGGAATCCTGCATATTAAAAATTAGACAAGAATTGGATCTTTATATTAACCTAAGACCTGTAAAGTTATTTAATAATTTGCGGGATCGTTGTCCTCTTAAAGAAGAATTTATTGGTGGAGGTATTGATATCGCCTTTATTAGAGAAAACACGGAAGGACTATATTCTAATAAAGGAGCTGTATTGAACAATGATGTTGCTGAAAATTTGATGCAGTATACACGGAAAGGATGCGAAAGGATAATAGAATATGCATTTGAATATGCAAAACGCTTCAAGCATGCGAAGATTACTTCTGTCGATAAAGCGAATCTTTTAAGTCCCAGTAAATTATGGCGTCAGATTTTTCACGAGGTTGGAGATAAATATCCAGATCTTTTAAAAGAAGACATGTATGTAGATGCCTTTTGTCAATGGTTAATCAGAGCGCCTTTTAGATTTCAAACGGTGGTTACTGGTAATTTATTTGGAGATATCATTAGCGATGAAGGTGCATTTCTAATAGGAAGTTTAGGAATGGCTTCAAGTGGCAACATTAATCCGGATAAAGTGTCAATGTATGAACCTATTCATGGTTCTGCTCCAGATATTGCGGGAAAACAAATTGCTAATCCGATTGGAACGATTCTTAGCGTAAAACTAATGATGCAAGAATCGTTCCAATCAATTCAAATCGCTCAAGAAATTGAAAATTCAGTAGAAGATGCTCTCTTATTTGGACGCACCGTGGATATTAAGAAAGACGGAATAAATACGTTAAGTACTTCTCAAATGGGAGATTTGATTAGTCAGAAGATTAAAGAAAGGCTAAGGAAATAGTAATTATTAATTTAAGGCTCTTGTATTTAAAATTGCATTTAGCATTACTTTTAGAAAATTATAGATTTGTGTTCTATAATCTTCACCCATCTTAAGGAAAAGAATTGAGATCCATTTCTCTTCTAAATCACCTTCAATATGAAATTCTTCCAATAATTTTGACCATTGCTGGTCATTAGATACCCTGATTCCAACGATTATTACTCTTTTTTTCCTTATTTCTCGCATTATTCTAAGGAGAATGCCTTTCCAAGCAGGATCCACGTGTTCTTTTTCTCTGGCATCAAATATAACAAATACGGCATCAGAATTGGCTAAATTAAAATTATGATAAAGAAAATTGTTGATGATTAACCCATTGTTATAGGCATAAAGACGCTCAAGATTGTTATCCTTAATTTTGGAGTATTCACCTAACTGTTCAAGTTCAGAAAGTACTTGGAATCCTGGACTAAATGTCATATTTTCGGTAATGAAAGAGATTTCTAATATGATAAGTGTTTTCAATGTTTTATTTATTTCATCTAATAATTGTTGATTGATTACATGCTGTTCCTTTTGTTTAGTTCTCAGCAAATAATGGTATGCTATAAGTTTAAATGCATCTGCTACATTCTCTCCATTTTTTGCGCTTGTCTCTATATAAGAGACACCTTCTGGAGATAATGTGTTAGCTAATTCCAACCCTTCTTCACGTGTCACGACACGTTGTTCCTTCAAATCTAACTTATTACCAACTAAAATAAGAGGAATCTCTCTGTCTTCTATCAATTCTGTAAGTTCTTGATACCATATCTTAATGTTTTCGAATGTAGATCGATTTGTTAAGTCATAGACTATGAAGGCAGCTTCCGCTCCGCTATAATATATCTTTCTAAAGCGTTTAAAGAAAACTTGTGCTCCCACATCCCATAATGTCAAGCTTAATATACTCCCTTGAAATTCGAATGAATGAGCCAATACATTTAGGCCAATTGTAGCTCTATAATCTATAAGGTATTTTTTTTCAACATATTGTCTTATGAGAGAGGTTTTTCCAACTTCATGATCGCCAACAATAATGAATTTAAAAGTATAACATCCCTTTTCCGAAGAATCTTCGATATTACATATTTGATCCTTTAATAGATTGTGTCTTTTGACTTCTTCATCAAAATCAGGAATGTTAAGTTGTATAGAATCTCCATCTTCTGCAGTGAGAATTTGAGCTGTCTTTTCTGCAAGGAAATAGGCATAAGGAGCGATTTTATCAACAGAAGCCATGCTTTTTAAAATTAAACTTAAAATATTTTCTCGATCTATTGAAATAAATAGCAAGCGATATTCATTTGTGTCAAAACTTCCAGTTCCAAATTGCTTAAATGAATATTCATCTCTAATTCGTGTTAATATAGGATTGACTAATGTGGTTAATACTGATACTAGTTCAATATCTATCCCTTCTCTTTTTTCTCCAGCTACAATTAATCCATCAAAATCTGATACAATTATTGCTTCAATATCGAAAAATTTCTCCAAAAAACTGCCAAATATGCCAGAAAATAGTTGATTTTTATTTATCAAGAGATTACAGCTATATTTTTGTCGATTTGCTTTAGATTATTCTATAATTATCTAATTAGTAACAGATCACATTTTTAAATATGTATATTAGAGGATACGTGATTAAAATTTCTGAAAGGTTCAATTATCTTGAATGGCACTTAGCATAATATTTAGTTGATCATATATTTCCAAGCGATATTCCATTCCTATCTTGAAAAATAAAACTGAAACCATCTTTCGTTCTAAATATTTGTTAATTTCAAAATCTTCGATGATTTTGGACCAATTGGTTTTTTCAGATACTCTTATTCCAATTAACACGACCTTATTTTCGTTTAACTGAGCAATAATATTAAGTAAAACTTCTTTCCACTGAGGATCAATAATTTCTTTATCTCGGGCATCAAAAATGATAAAAACTCCATCAGAATCTGAAACATCAAAAGACTCATAAATAAAATTCTTGACTTTCAAACCATTGGAGTATTCATAAAAGCGATTTTCAATATCTCCTTGAACTATTTCGCATTCACAATATTTATTTACTTCGTTAAAAATTTGTAAACCAGGACTCCATAGCGGATTTTTGGTAATAAATGAAATTGTTAGCATACCTTTCTGTTTTAATATGAGATTAACTTGTTTCATAAAATCAGCTTTTAATCTTTCTTCTTCCAATTCTTTACTCCGTATAATATAATGATAAGCAACTAAATTGAAAGCATCATTAATATTTTCTCCCGATAGGGCACTTGTTTCAATATAAGATATTCCCCCTTCAAATGTCTCAATTGCTAATTCATTTACAAATTTAATCGCAAATTGATAATCAATTTTACGTTCCTCGGATAAATCAGATTTATTACCAACAATTACTATAGGAATTTCTCTAGAACCTGTAATTTGTTTCAATTCATTGAACCATTTTTTAATATTGATAAAAGAATCCTTATTTGTCAAATCAAAGACTATAAAACTTGCTTGAGCGCCTTGATAATATGTTTTTCTAAATCGTTTAAACATTTCTTGGGCTCCAACATCCCAAAGTGAAAAGATAACTTCATTATCATAAAATTCAAGCTTATGGGTCAGTATATTTAACCCAATTGTGGCGCGATAATCTGTTGAAAACTTGTTTTCGATAAAACGACGTATAATGCTTGTTTTTCCCACCATATAATCTCCAATTATTACAAATTTAAACCTATAACTTCCTCCGGAGTCCAATCGCAATTGGTATATTTGATCTTTCATTTTTGGAGAATCTGAAGATGAATCTGATTCTACCTGAAAATTAGGAATGGTAAGTTGAACTGAATCGCCCACTTCTGCGTTGAGAATTTGAGCTGCCTTTTCTGCAAGAAAAAATGCGTATGGGGCGATAGCATCAATTGAACCTATATTACTTAAAACAAGGCTTAAAGTAATGTTTTCATTGATGGAAATAAATAATAAACGATATTGATCAGTATCAAATGAACTACTGGTTTTAAGTTTGAAGGAAAACTCATCTCTAATGCGATCTAAAATCGGGTTAATCAAGGCTGTAAGAACTGAAATTAATTCAATATTCACATCTTCTCTTTTCTCACCGGCTATTACCAAACCATCAAAATCTGATAAAATTATAGCTTGTAAATCTGCATCAATTTCTAAAAAGTTTTTAAATAAATCCGAAAATAACTTTTCTTTTGGAATTGCCATGTTTTATCGAATCAAATGAATTTATTAGAATGAATTTTTAAAATTTATTTAGATGATCAATAACGATACTAATTTAATAATTAATTAAAAATTTGCTGAGTAATATGCATTGCATCATTTGTCACATGATGATTATTAAGGACATTGATGAAAAAGAAACTTGTCCAAATGATCACCCCGTTCACAGTAGTTGCTTAATGGAATGGTTAATGAAATCTAAAAGTTGTCCCTTATGTAGCGAACCTTATTCTCCAGAATTAATTTTAAAATTTGCGGATAATATAAAACAAAGAAACCAAGAAAAAATGAATACTCTTGAAATTCAAATTAAAAGGGAGCAAATGGGTGAAGTCAATAAAGTCACAGAAAAATTTATTTTTCTAAAAAGTATTGAATTAATTGAAAAATTAGTTAGAAATCAAGAATATAATCGAGCCTTAGAAAAAGTGGATTCTCTGGGGGATTTTCCCTTATCAAGCTATAAAGGACAACAAATCCATTTCTTAAAGGGTAAAATTAACTTCTTAAGGAAACGTTATGATCTAGCCATTAATCAACTTTTTCGATTAGTTAAGGAAAATTTTGATTTTCCAAATGGATTTCTTTATTTGGGGAAATCATATGAAGCATTAGGATTAATTGATAAAGCTAAATGGGCATATGAGAGAGTAAAATAATAGAGTTAAATACCTTCTTACTTTATTTATAGTATGAAACCGATTTGTTTGACTATTGCTGGCTCAGATCCCACATCAGGAGCTGGAATACAAGCAGACATAAGAACTTTTGATAGAATTGGAGTACATCCTTTTTCTGCTATAACAGCTCTTACATATCAAACAGCAACTGAATTCACAGGGTATAAAAGTTTATCAAATAATTTAGATCAACAATTAGAAGTCTTATTTAAAGCATATCCTATAAAAGTGATAAAGGTAGGAATGATTCCTGATAATAAAGTGTTAGAAATCATAATTCATTATGTCAAGACTTATGAATTAGATGTTGTACTTGATCCAGTTTCAATTTCAAGTGTTGGGCATCGTTTGTCTAGTGAAGGTTTAGAATTAGAAATGAAGCGAGATTTGTTCCCTCTAGTTAAAATATTGACTCCAAATATATCTGAAGCTAGCTATTTTTCAAATATTGATATATCATCCTTCCAGAACATTGATCTCGCTAAAAAGATGGGAAATTTATTGCTTGATATGATATTGAAAAAAAAAGATTTGTTAAAAAGGGAAAAAGCCATAATAATTAAAGGAATTAATAAAAATAATGAGGAGTTCATTGATCTCGCTTGTATTTACCGAAAAGTTAATTCCACTTATGAGAGATCTTTTTATATTTTTAATAAAAGAAAAATAAATGTGGGGGGAAATGTCCATGGGACGGGGTGTGTCTTTTCTTCTGCAATTGCTGCATATCTTGCAAAAGACTATTCACTCAATGGCGCTATTGAAATGGCAGAAACTTTTTTTGATGAAAAATTTCAAAATTTTATTGAATTACCATTCGGAGGTAAATTATTAGATTTAACAAGATCTACAGATCATATTGATGTAATAAATCAAATAAAAGAAATCTATAATTTTATATCAAATAAAAAAGAATTTAGTAAACTTATCCCTGAGGTCAGGATGAATATTTCAGGATCCCTTCCCAATGCAAGGAATAAACAAGAAGTTGCCGGAATAGACGGTAGAATCACAATCGTAAATGGTTTTCCTCATAAATGTGGAAAAATAAAATTTGGCGCTTCTGATCACACCGCTAGATTAATACTATCTGCCAAGGAATTTGATAATACGATTAATTTTGTTATCAATTTAAAATATAACCCAGATTGGATCCACTTAATCGCTACTCGCACCGATTTAATAGTTCAAGAGATAAATCGAGAAGAACAACCCGATGAAACCAAAAGGAAAGAATTTTCTACAATGCAATGGTTAATAAAAAGTAGTATTGAGAAATATGGAGCGATTCCAGATATAATTTGGGACGCGGGATCAATCGGTAAAGAGCCTATTATTAGATTATTCGGAAGAAATTCAGAGGAGATGATAGAGAAATTAAAGAAAATAATTTCCGTGATTTAGGCTATTTTTGATTTAAAGTCCAACCCGATGCAATTTTATGAGCCAAGAGGATTTGTTCTGGAAGTCTAGAACGAAAGGCAAACTTTTTTAAAAATTGTAATGCTATTTTTTTCTCTATACCTTTAAATTGAAAAAAGACTTCTTTTTCACCAATTGGGGTTAACGTTGAATATTGAGGTCCAGCTCTTTCTATAATTGACTTTCTTTCTTCATAGTTCGGTAAATTACTTACAGCGTCTAAAAAATTTCCTTTTGGGCTGTTTTCAGTAACAGAGATTATTGGAATTTCTAATGTCTTACTTATCAGATCAATATCTAATAAATTAAATCCACCCGTTGTTATTCCATGAGTAACGATAAGTTGAAATTGATCTCTTGTAGATTCTAATTTTTCAATTATAACTTCAGTGGAATTTAATCCATCTACATCAATTGTGGCATGATCAATTCGCTCTAAGTAAATACCTCGACAGTATATAAAAAAGAGCTCAGTAGTGGGAGTTCCTCTCTCATGTGGTGCATCATCAATCCCTACCACAAAAATTCCATCTTTGATCACCATTCTGACTAATGAAATAGTAGATCGCATAATATTTTTATATTGTGGTCATCAATCTTGCATATACATTGTAATTTACGATTTGAAATAAAATGACTGACAAACTCAAAGGCATGTTTATATATACAGCAATCACTACAATTCCTTTTGGATTATCAATAATACTAATGCCTGGATTATGGTTTAGCTTAACCGATTTATCTATACAAAATCAATATATTTTTGGCATCGTTGGCAGCGTTTGGCTGGCATTTGGTACATGTGCTATTTTGGGACTCAAAAATCCCATGAAGTTTATCACAATATTATTATTACAACTAATTTATAAGATCGTGTGGGTCTTCCTAATTTTTATTCCTCAACTATTCTTTAGTGGTCCTTCAATCATTAGCCTGTTGCTTTTAATCACGTTTCTCACGTTCATAATCCCCGATATCTTCATCATACCATGGAATGATTTACTAAAGAAAGATT
>Ga0307445_10000667_pt1 | contig 18909 bp, 17 predicted proteins | sample SalMarSW160330MG_FD_202147 | JGI IMG/M metagenome (GOLD analysis project Ga0307445, IMG submission 202147) | Salt marsh sediment microbial communities from the Plum Island Ecosystem LTER, Massachusetts, United States - SW1603-30 | ecosystem: Environmental > Aquatic > Marine > Intertidal zone >... | reverse complement strand
AGATGCTTGAGCATCTGGGCGCCTTCGGTATCGACGCCGACGAGGTTGCGCACCGAGCGATGTCACGCGGCGGACCGGCCTACGAAGGTGTCATCCGGCTGTTCGGCGAATGGATTCTTGATTCGGGCGGGGAGATTAACCGAAAAGCGCTCGGGAGACTCGCGTTCGCGGACGCGAAACTCCTCGATCAACTGGAAGATATCATGCACCCGCTGGTGATCCAAGCGGTGGACCTCCTGATCCCCCGGTCGCATTCGCCGGTAATCGTGCTGGAAGCCATTAAATTATTCGAATCCGGATTGGCGGATTCCTGCGATGCCGTCTGGGTGGTGGATTGCACGCCGGACATTCAAATCGACCGTCTGGTGCGCAAACGCGGTTTAAGCGAACCGACCGCCCGGCAGCGGATCAGCGCCCAGCCCGCCCAGAAGGAAAAACTGGCCCGGGCCAAAGTCATCATCCAGAATTCCAAATCCTTTGAGAACACCTGGAACCAGGTGCAGGCCGCCTGGACCGCCGGGGCGCAGCCATCGGACGCGCTTCCTGAAGCGACGGTTGTGCGAGGAGAACTCGCCATCCGCCGCGGCCGGCCTTCGGATGCCGACCTGATCGCCTCCTTCTTTAACCAAACCCGCAAGCCCGCCACCCCCCTCACCCGTGCCGACATTATGGCGGCGTTCGGTCAAAAAGCCTATTTCCTCCTGGAACAGGAAGGAAAAATGGTCGGCGCGATCGGCTGGCAGGTGGATAACCTCGTCACCCGCGCCGACGAGATCGTTCTAGCCCCGGAAGCACCGGTGGATCAATCCCTGCAAATGCTGATCACGGCAATGGAGACGGCTTCCGCGGATCTGCAAAGCGAAGCCGCAGTTATTTATTCGGATCCGGCACTGGCCAAATCCAGGGCCTGGAAAGCTGCCGGTTACGCCGCCAGTAAGATCAGCGATCTGGGTGTCAAAGCCTGGGAGGAAGCTGCCCAGGAATCGGCTGTGCCCGGCACCGCGCTGCTGTTTAAACGCCTACGGGCCGACCGCGTCCTGCGGCCGATTTGAGTTTATACGCGGAGTTCACTAATCGGACTCATTTTCCCCTCTCTCCTCATTCCATCGGCCTGGGTATATGCATTCGCCATCGCAACCTCCCTCCCTATTGCATGTATGTATCCCCTTATTACGCACGTTATCCAAAAGAAAAAACCGTCCTCTCTCATGAGGACGGTTTTTTCTTTTCAAATTCATTTATTCGGGCAGAATACCCGCCGCTTTTTCCGGAGATCCCGTATCGGCAAGCAGTAAATAATTCGGCCCGCCGAACCGCGTCAGAACCACCGCCCCCAAACCAAACGCCATTACCAACAGCACCAGGATCTGGCCGGCGAAGGGAATGTACCCGAGCGTACTCGCGACCAGGGTGAGGAGTGTGGTGCCGATTCCCGCCATAACCGCCGGGTGTACTTTGGCGCCAAGCATGCCGCATACTTGCCTGCCGATCTCCCGCCCCATGGCTACCCAACCGAGCAGCGCGGCCACCAGCACGACGATGCTTCCCAGAATGCCGACCGGCGAGAGGCAAACCGTGAGCGCCAGGAGCAGGAAAAGCGTCATTGCGGCCAGCATGGTCAATAGGCCGATCAGGAACGAAATCGCGGGTTTCACAATAATCGTGCGCGCTACCCGTTCGACAGGCGTCGGAAGAAACAACACGATCACTATGGCGACCGCTGATAGCAGGAACACCCGGAAGAGGATGACGCTGAATTTGTACCAGAGGTCAACCCCGCCGGTTTCCATTGCCGGCGCTTCCCCCGCCGTTGCCGAGAGCGGCCACGAAAATCCTTCAATGGTCTGAACGGATCCGGTGATCTTAGCTCCCGGGTCGAGCGCAGGGGCCGAGCCGAGACACGCAAGGGTCCCGGACATCGTCGCCGCCGGGCTGAAGTGGATGGACGCGTCCAGCGCGGCAACATCGCCGGTAATTTCCCCCGCCGACTCCAAGGATCCCCCAATCAGTATGAGATTGCCCTGTAAAGTGGATCCCTGCTCGAGGATAATGGAACTTTCCACGGCGATCAGATTTCCCGAATACGTTTGCTGGGCCGGCACGCTGAAGGATTCCCGAAAGAGAATCCCGTTTGCCCCGGGTTGGAAAACCGACCCCGAAAAGAGGAACGACCCCAGGAAAAATGCGATCCGGGATCCGTGGCGAAGCGAGGTCATTGCTTCTTTCCCTTTGCATTTGTTCGAACGAACAGCAGTAGCCAGAGGATTCCGACCAGGCTTATGAAGAAAATCGCAAAGAGGTAGCACGCGGGGGGAATGGACCGGGCAACGATGGTCAGGAAAGCGCCGAGCGCGTTGGTTGTATTCATCCAATCCGCAAGTGCTCCGGTAGCGGCCGAGAGGTCGCGTGTAAACACACCGGCCAGGGAAAACCCTTGGGCGGAGGTTTGAGCGGCCAGCACGAGTGCCATGACCAGCGAACCGGCCGAACTCGCGGCCAGCATCGCCCAAGCCGGTCGCCGGCTCGGAATCCGGATGCGCTCAGCGGCCAATGCTTTCCACCGGGAGGTAAACCCATCCCGGGGTGATTTCAACACGGCGTTTTTCAGGCTTTGGCGCGCGGCTTCCCATGCTTCCGCGGTGGTCCGGCAATCCGCACAATCCTGCAAATGACGGTGGAGTTCGCGGGAGGAATCCGCCGGGAGGGTCTCCTCCTCGAAAATCCATTCTCGGTACCGCAGATGATTATTCATGGCCTCCTCCGGGTGAAACGGGAGAGAGATGGCGGGCGGGCCATCGCTCGGCCAGCGTATGCCGGGCCCGATGCAGACGGCTTTTAACGGCACCCACCGAAACGCTCAGGGAGCGTGCAATTTCCTCATAGGACATATCGTGCCAATAGCGCATGACGATCATCGCCCTTTCCTCATGTCCCAGCACATCCAGGAGCTGCTGCACGGCCTCCTGTTCCTGTTTACGTTGGGTCTGGTCTTCCGGATCGGGAGTCTCGTCGGGTGCGTCGTCCTCGGGGAGCAAACTTTCGAGGGAAATGAGGATCGGCCGTTTTCGGCGTAGGCGGTCGATGCAATAATGAGCCGCAATCGAAAGCATCCACGTACCGAAAGGCCGCTGGAAATCATATTTGGAAAGACCCTGGTAGGCACGCCAGAACGATTCCTGCGCGGCATCCTCGGCATCTTCCGAGTTCCCAAGCATCCGGTAGCATAGATTGAACACCGGCTTCTGGAATGCTTCCACAACCCGGCCAAAGGCATCGACATCCCCCTTGCGAGCCGCGAGCAGCCATTCCTTCTGAATCTCTACCACGGTAGGGCTTCACCTCGAAGGCCGCTCCGGTTCTTCCAACCGCCATTTTCCCGGCATATCCCAATGCAGAATTGCCGACCATTGGGTGGACCTAAGGAAATATACGGGGGGGAGCTCCGGAGGGTTGCAGAATGAAAAGGCGCAGGTGTAAGAGCACAGTGCACCATGCCCTTACACCTGCGCCATGGTTCCGTTCTGGTAGAACGGCTACTCGCTCTCTGATTCGGAGTCGTCCGATGGATCCTTGTCGGGGACGTCCGCTACGCCCTCCTGGGAGTCATCCGATAGGTCCTTCCCGGACTCGTCCACTGCGTCCTTCCCGGAGTCATCGAATTGGTTCTTCCCGGGAACGTCCGCTGCGTCCTTCTCGGAGTCATCCGACAGGTCTTTCCCGGACTCGTCCGATAGGTCCTTCATGGCTGTATCCCAATCAAGATCCGCATACTGAGCGGAGGTTACCCGGCGGATGCTCAGACCGATCCGGCGGCTTTCAACATCGATCTTGACCACCCGCAGGGTCAGGGCCTGGCCTACCTGGACGATTTCCTTGGGATGTTCCACCCGGTTTTCAGACAGCTCTGTGATATGGATTAGCCCTTCAATGTCATCGAATCCTTCAATGCGTGCGAAGGCGCCGAATTTGGTCAGTTTTGTGATTGTGCCGCTCACCAATTGGCCCTCGGTCAGTTTGCCGCTGGCGATGCTGAAGGGATCCTCCTCCATCGACTTCATGGAGAGGCTGATCCGCTTGCGTTCCCGGTCCATACTGATGACTTTGACCTTCACCGTTTCGCCGACCTTCAGAACTTCCGAGGGGTGGCTGATCCGTTTCCAGGTGATTTCGGAGAGGTGAACCAGTCCATCCGCCCCGCCAAGGTCGACGAAAGCGCCGAAGTTGGCCAGGCTGATCACATGTCCGGTGCGGACCTCGCCCTCCTGCAGTTCCTGCAACAGCCGTTCCTTCTGGCTTTCGCGGGATTCTTTTGCGGCCGCCCGTTCCGAAAGGATCAGGCGATTCCGGCTGCGGTCGACTTCGATCACTTTGACGCAGATCGGCTCGCCGACCATCCGGCTCCATTTCTGGTCGACGGTTTCGCCCTCGCTGCGGTGACGCCGGGAGAGGCTGAATTGGGATGCCGGGACGAAACCGCGGAGATTGCCGACCTTGACAATCAATCCGCCTTTGTTGAAACCGTCCACGCGCCCCTGGAAGACCTCCTGACTTGTGCGCAAATCTTCCGCCTGCTGCCAGTCGGTTTCCTCCTGAGCCCGCGCCAGAGAGAGCACAACGTTGCCGTTGTGATCTTCCGGCACGACGACGTAGACGTTGATTTCCTGCCCTTCCGTGAGCTTCTCGCGGGCATCAGCCGAGAGCCGATCCAATTCCCTGGACGGGATGATGCCTTCTGATTTGGTGCCGATGGAAACGAGGATTTCCTCCGGCGTCACCCGTGCGATAGTTCCCTTGCGGACCTCGCCCTTCTTGGGGACATCGGTTCCTTGCGTATCCTGCAAGAGCTCGTTCATGGGGGTGTCGTTGCTTGGGGATTCGGCCTCGACGCCCTGGCTGGGAAGCTGACTGCGGTTTTGCATGAAGGTATCTTTCTCCGGTGGTTTAATGTAAGGCATTATAAAGGGAATTCCAAGGTTTTGGCAACCGCAGCCGGATATGGCTTGGATTCCGCAGCTGGGAGGTATAATTTTCCCCCTATGACAACCCTGCACAATGTGTACCCATTCCCCGCTATTGCCGGGCAGGAGCGCATGAAGCGCGCCCTGCTGCTGAATGCCGTCAATCCTCGGATCGGCGGCGTATTAATCCGCGGCGAACGCGGCACCGCCAAATCCACCGCCGCACGATCGCTGGCGGCGCTGCTCCCGGAAGTGCGTGCCGTCATCGGATGCCGTTTCGGTTGCGATCCCGACATGCCCACCTCGTGGTGCACGGAATGCCGTGAACGCATGGCCGGCGGGGAATCCTTGCCGGTGGAAAGCCGCCGCACCGCTTTTGTGGACCTTCCCGTCTCGGCGACGGAAGACCGCGTGGTCGGAACAATGGACATCGAACGCGCGATTCAAAAAGGCGAGCGCTGGTTTGAACCGGGCGTGCTCGCCGCCGCCAACCGCGGGCTATTGTACATCGATGAAGTCAACCTGCTCGACGACCATGTCGTGGATATCCTGCTGGATTCGGCGGCCAGCGGGATGAATATCGTAGAGCGTGAAGGCATTTCGTTTGCCCATCCGGCCCGCTTCATCCTGGTGGGGACAATGAATCCGGAAGAGGGCGATTTGCGTCCGCAGCTTCTGGACCGATTCGCTCTGTGCGTGGACGTGCGCGGAATCGTGGAATTGCGCGATCGGGTGGCTATCATGGAACGCAATCTGCGGTTCGAAGGCGACCCGGAGGGATTCCGTGCGGAATGGCAGGCGCAGGAGGGTGCACTATCGGAAGAGATCGAACGCGCGCGGGAGCTGGTCGATCATGTCACCTATTCCTCCCGCGACCTGTTGACCATCGCCGGATTGACGACCTCGCTTAAAGTCGATGGCCATCGCGCGGACCTGGTCATCCTGAAAGCGGCGAGGGCACAGGCCGCGCTGGAAGGCCGCACCGTCCTCACCGATCACGATATTGCGCTGGCGGCCGAGTTGGCGCTGCCCCACCGGCTTAAACACGGCCCGTTGCAGCAGGTCGAGGCAAGCCTATTCAATCTGAACGAGCAGATCGAGCAGGTCCAATCCGATCTGGAAACGATGGATGAGACGACCTCCGCCCCTCCCCAGAACATACCGGACGGATCGGAAAAAAAAAAGATAGCCTGACCTCCCCCGAAGGCGGGGAGATCGATTCGGATAATTCCTCGGTTCCCCGCGCTCCGGAGCCTTCGGATTCCAAGGATGCGCCCTGGTGGGAAGGCGGCCAAAAAGCCAAAGTTGGCGCGCCGTTCGCCGCCCGCAAATTGGATACCCCGCTGGATAAGCTCGCCCGCCAGGCCAAAGGCAGGCGCTCGCGCACCCGGACCAAGGAGCGCCGGGGCCGCTATGTGCAATCCCGTTCCACTCCCGGTAAAGCAGACGATCTTGCCTTCGATGCCACTGTTAGGGCCGCGGCTCCCTTTCAAACCCAACGTACCGAGGAACGGAAGCAGGTGGCCTTCGCCGTCCGCCGCTCGGATTTCCACAGCAAGGTCCGTGTCCGCAAAGCCGGCAACCTGATCCTTTTCGTGGTGGATGCGTCCTGGTCCATGGCGGTGGCCGAACGGATGACGGCCACCAAAGGGGCGATCCTCTCGCTCTTGACCGATGCTTATCAGCGGCGTGACCGGGTCGGGCTGGTGGTATTCCAGAAGGACCGCGCCCTCCTGGTGCTTCCCCCGACCCACTCGACGAGCTTGGCGCGCAGGGCTCTGGCCGACATTCCGGTGGGCGGGAAGACGCCGCTTTCCGCGGGTTTGGCGCTGGCGCTCAAAACCCTGCGGATGGAAAAAATCACACACCCGGAAATCATGCCACTTATGATTATGCTTACCGATGGGGCGGGGAATGTCGCCATTGGAACCCAACCGCCGCTGGCCGAGGCCTACCGGATCGCGGACGCCATCTGCGCGCAGAAGCTTCGCAGCGTCGTGGTGAATATGGAACACGCCGCCTTCGACCAGGGGCTGGCCGGCGAACTGGCGGTCCATCTCGGCGCACGGTGTTACACCCTGCGTGACCTTCGCGCCGAATCACTGTATCAAACGGTGCGTGGAGAGCTGACACCGTAGGTAATATCCCCCTTGTACTGTACACTGTCCTATCCTCCTTGCCCCCCCTCTCCCCCTTTCCCCTAGGGGAAGGGGGAGAGGGGGGCCGATGATGCGGTGACATTGCGCGTCTTCGGCGGGGAGAGGGGATTAGGACTGTGCAGTTTGCATCCTCCATCAAAACCCATTATGCTTGTCAATGCCTTACCCAGGAAAAAGGTTTTGAATGATGCCCATTGGGTCCGAATAGAAGAAAGGAGCAGCGATGGAGTACTTTAGAACGAAATGGCTTACTCACCCGTTGGCCCATCCCGTCCTATGGCTGGCGTTGCCGCTGGCGCTTGGATTCGCATTCAGCCTGCTGATCCCGCGTCCGATTGTCGGAACGATTACGTTCCGCGACGCTATCTATTCCTACTCTGCCGGCGACATCATTTCGCAGTTGCGTTACGCTTATGATCATCCGGAAATCCAGGCCGTGGTACTGGTGATGGACAGCCCCGGGGGAACGGTGGCTGATACGGAATCGCTCTACCTTGAATTGATTCGGCTCCGCGAGAAGAAACCGGTTGTGGTTTCCATCGAAACGATGGCTGCCAGCGGTGCCTATTACCTGGCGGTGGGAGCCGACTATATCTTCGCCAAACCCTCCTCGGAAGTGGGAAACGTCGGCGTGCGCACCGTCCTGCCCTCAGCCCCTTCCGTGTACGAGGACGAGATCTCGACCGGGCCGTATAAATTCTACGGCGGCTCGCGGGATGAGACTCTGCGCCTGCTCGACCCGCTAAAGAAGAGTTTTTACAAGGCGGTGGTGTTGGGACGCGGTGAAAACCTGCTCACCACTCCGGAAAACATCCTCAGCGGCAAGCTCTTCATCGGCAGCGAAGCGCTGCGCTTCGGGCTGATTGACGCGCTGGGCACCTACTCAGAGGCGCTCGCGAAAGCTGCCGCGCTGGCACATGTCTGGAATTACGAAACCAAGGACTTGCGGCCGCTGGCGCTGGGGCCGGAATCGACCGCCGTGTATTACGGGTTCTTCCTCGAAACCGCAGACGGGACGCAAAGCCCTTACCCGCGCGCGGCCGGAGCCTATTACCTCTACATTCCGGAAAGCGACAGGAGGCTGCCATGAAACGCTACCGCATACCGATCGCCGCCGCGCTGTTCCTGCTTCCCCTCCTGGCCCGGGCCGTTTGGTTCTACCAGGGAATCTTCTGGCGTGCGGAAACCATCGCCACGCCGGATTACGAGTCGTTCACCATTCCGCAACCGCCGCTTTCCACATCCGTTCCGGCCGCCGAACTCGCCCCCTCCCATGCGATCATTCTCCTGGATCAGGCGCATGCGAATATGTTCTCCCCCTCCGAACTGGAGACTCTAACCGGCATCCTCCATACCCGGGGCGCGAGAGTGGAAAGCGTCGCGCTCGGATCCTATGACAACCGGACGCTTGCGGATCAGTTGAAATACGCCTCGGCGTATATATCCGTTTGTCCGATTTCCGCGTACTCAACAGCCGAGATCCAGCTGCTGCAGGATTTCGTCCGCGGCGGCGGCCGGCTGCTGATCCTCACCGATCCGACCCGCTCGGCCGTGACGTATGATTATTATGGATACGGTTCGGCAACGGTGATGGCGGATGTGATCGCCGCCAACAGCCTGCTGGCTCCCTATGATATTGCCTTTGTAGACGATTACCTTTACAACATGTCCTTTTACGAAGGGAACTACCGCAACGTCTTCTTCACGGATTTCTCGGCCAACCCGCTGACCAAGGATCTGTCCAAGATCGTGCTGTATGCGGCCCATTCTCTGCAAACCGGTTCGGGAACCGTCTTAATCCAGAGCTCGCAGACGACAAAATCGTCTCGGACGGACACCGATGGCGCATACGGGGTCGCCGCGGTCGATGCCGGCACGCACGTGCTGGCCATCGGCGATTTGACTTTCCTGCAGCCGCCCTACAACCAAGTCGCCGATAACGCCATCCTCATCCGGCATATCGCCGACTTTCTGCTGGAAGCGCCGCGGATCCATGACCTGAAGGATTTCCCCTTCCTCTTCCAGCGCGAAGTAGCCATCGTGCCGATGAGCGACGTCCTGCTGTCGGCGAATTTGCTTGGGCCGATCCGGACTTTGCAGCAGGATCTCGCCGGCGTGGGAATAGGCTCGGCGATGGCGCCCGGGGTTATGGCCGGGAAGGATCTCATCCTCCTCGCGACCTTTTCCAGTCCGGGGATCGGGGATTACCTCAAGCCGCTCGGCATCCAACTGCCCTCCCTGACTGCCTATCCTTCAGCCCGTGGCTATCCGCAGATCGAAATACCGGGATTCGGTTCCGTCCCGGCATCGGGAATCGGGTTGATTCTCTTCTCGCGGACCGAGACCCGTTCCACACTCATCCTGCTGGCGGAGGATTCTGCTTCCCTTACCGATCTGCTTGGCGTTATCGGTCCGGAAGGATTTTCCAATTGCGTACTACAGGGGGATGTCGCCGTTTGCGGCTTGGGTGGAGGGTTTGGAGACTTCGGCAGTTCCTGGTGGCAGCCGTATGGCGCGGCAAGCGACGATCTTCCGCCGGATCTCACATCCACGCCAGTGCCGGCCGGATAAAGGCTATACTGAAAAAAAAGACCGCCTTGGAAAGACCAAGGCGGTCTTTTTTCTTTAGTACGGCAACAAAGGTATTAATCCAATGATCGCATAATATCCGATGACGGCTGTGATCAGCCAGGAGTCGATCCGGTCCAGCACACCTCCATGCCCGGGGAAGAAATCCCCCGAATCCTTTTGCGCTACTTCCCGCTTCATCATGCTTATGGCGAGATCTCCCAGCGGCGATATCAACCCGATCAAGAGCCCAAGCAGCAATCCCCCTGCTGGGTGAATCCCGCTGCCCGCGCCCGCCGGCCATTGGAACAACCAGGCGATCGCGAATCCGACCAGTGTCGCGCCGGCTATGCCGCCGAAATACCCTTCCCAGGTCTTCTTGGGGCTGATCAATCGGGCCAGCTTATGCCTGCCCCACGCGCGTCCGACCAGGTAGGCAGCCGAATCGGCCGCGCCGACCACCGCCAGGCAGAGCATGAACCACCAGTACCCGTATGGCAGGAGGCGAAGAGAAACGAAATAACCGCCCAGCCAACCGAGGTACAGCGTTCCGCCAAGCGTGAGTCCCAGCGCGGTGGCGGCTTTGCTTTCCCCGGCGAATTCATACCGAAGTAAAAACCAGAATGTGGAAAACAGAATACTCCCGGAGAGAGCCGCCCCCGCATGATCGAAACCGAAAAATCCGCGCAGGATCACCAATCCGGCGCAGCTTGCGGCGAGGATCGCGGGTGGAATGTTTTTTCCCGGAGCGGAGAACAGCCGCGCATATTCCCAGGCAGCCATGCCCAACAGGAGGGCAATCAGCCCGGTAAAGACCGCACCACCCGCCACAAGGACGGCAATTCCGGTAGGGATGAGGATTAGGATGACTGCCAGCCGGTCACGCATCATTCCCGAGGATCCCCGCTTTCGGTATGGATGCCGCCGAACCGGCGGTCACGCCCGCTGTATTCCCAAAGCGCCCTCCGCAATTCTTCCTTGTTGAAATCCGGCCAGTATACCGAAGGGAAATACCATTCAGAATAGGCCGACTGCCAGATCAGAAAATTGCTTGCGCGTTGCTCGCCCGACGTCCGGATGACCAGGTCCGGATCGGGTATGCCCGCCGTGTAAAGATATTTTCCAATCAGTGTTTCGTCGACAGCTTCCTGCGCAACACCATCGTGGATCATATTCTTTATGGCGCGGACCAATTCGTCACGGCCTCCGTAATTAAAGGCGATATTCAACACCAGCTTCCGGTTTTCCCGGGTCAACGCCATCGCCTTCGCAACCTTTTTTTGAAGCAGCGGGTTTAATCCTTCCAGCCTGCCGATATGCCGGAGCTGCACGCCGTTGCGATGCAATTCCTCCAGCTCCCGGTCGATGACGTCTTCGAGAATCAACATCAGCCCTTTTACTTCCTCCTCCGGACGTTCCCAATTCTCCGTGGAGAAAGCATAAATGGTCAGGACCTGGACCCCGTTTTCGACGCAACCTTCGATCACCCGCCGCAGGTTTTCAACACCGGCATGATGGCCGGCCAGGCGCGGCAGCCCGCGGGACTTTGCCCAGCGGCCGTTGCCGTCCATGATGATGGCGACATGCCGGGGTATGTTCTTCGGAAGGCCTTCCGGTAAAGGCGCCGTGGTTGATGCGTTGGCTCCGCCCATAAATGGTGACTTCACCAGCCGGGATGGCCCGCAGGCCGAGGCCGGATCAGACCTCCATGATTTCCCTGGTCTTGCGCTCGATCGCCGCTTCCACTTTTTCGATCATGCGATCGGTGAGTTTCTGCAGATCCTCCTCGCCGCGCTTAAGATCATCCTCCGAGATGGCCTTTTCCTTCTCGAATTCCCGCAGATCGTTGTGCGATTCCCGCCGGACGTTGCGGATGGCGATCCGGGCTTCCTCGGCGCGATGGTGCACCACTTTGACCAATTCCTTGCGGCGATCCTCCGTCAGTGCCGGGATGGAGAGCCGGATGATCTTGCCGTCGTTGGAGGGGGTTAATCCGAGGTCGGAGGCGAGAATCCCCTTTTCGATGGTTTTTATCGAAGTGGGATCGAACGGCTTAATGGCGAGCAGGCGCGGCTCGGGTGCGGAAATGGTGGCCAGCTGCATCAGCGGGGTGGGTACGTCATAGTAGTCGACCATGAGCTTCTCCACCAGCATCGGGCTGGCGCGTCCCGTCCGCAGGCTGGCGAACGATTCTTCCAGGGTCTTTTCGGCGCTCTTCATTTTATTTTCAGCTTGGAGCAAGGTGTCCTTTACCATCGGAGATCCTCCTCATGCCTTTTTTCGATGGACTCTATTTCCAAGGATACCGCAACTTTGCGGCCGCGGCCACTCATCTCCCGGAAGCGGAGCGCCCCCTAATCCTCGTTCCCGGATTGTATGATTGTCCCCACTTTTTCACCGCGCATTGCGCGTTCCAGCATTTCGTCCTGCCAGAGATTAAGGACGAGGATCGGCAGGTTATTATCCATGCACAGGGAGATCGCGGTGCTGTCCATTACCCCCAGCCGCCGGTTAAGGGTATCGATGTATGTCAGCGCATCGAACTTCTTGGCGGCCGGATTCTTTTGCGGATCGGAGTCGTACACGCCGTTGACCTTGGTGGCTTTAATCAGTACGTCGGCATCGATCTCCATCGCCCGCAGGGCGGCTGCCGTGTCGGTGGAGAAGTACGGGTTGCCCGTCCCGCCGCCGAAAATCACCACCCTCCCCTTTTCCAGGTGGCGGATGGCCCGCCGGCGAATGTACGGCTCGGCAACGGCCCGCATCTCGATCGCCGATTGCACACGCACGACGACATGCGCGCGTTCCAGCGCGTCCATCAGCGCCAGCGAATTGATCACGGTGGCGATCATCCCCATGTAATCCGCGGTCGCGCGTTCCATTCCGTGCTCGAGGCCTTCCCGCCCGCGCCAAAGGTTTCCGGCGCCGATGACCACCGCGACCTGGATCCCCATTTCGCGCACCGCTTGGATCCGCTGAGCCAGTGTTTCCCCGGCGGCCGGATCTATGCCGTCTCCATCCGCCGCGGCCAGGGATTCGCCTCCCAGCTTCAGAAGGATCCGCTTGTATTTTATCTTCTCATCGGGGACGGGAAGCGGCGCGGTTCTACCGGATGTGTGCACTCCGGCGATCTCGGCCGGTAAATGCATCAGTTCCAGCTCCACAGCGGAACGATCCTCCAACCGCGTATATTTGCAGCGGCCGCACACCAGTGTCACCCGGTCGCCGGATGCCAGGGATGATACAGAATCCCCCGCCGCCAGGCGCATCCGGCTGCCGCATTTATCACACGTCAGTTTGGTCATTCACCGCTCTCCTTCCCGGAAGACGCCGTTTTTCATCGGCCGGGGGATCGCCGCCCGCGTCCGGATTATAGCCCATCCGGTTCGCGCTGAATTCTCCGGGTAAAAAAAAAGGCCAACCGTAAAGGCTGGCCTGCGGGGGATCACTCCGCTTCGGTTCCCAATTCCCAGCGTGCGAATCGCCGGATCACAACGTTCTCACGCGTGGAGGCGATGATCTGTTTGAATATATCGCCGACGGTGACCGCTTCATCGCGAATGTACGGCTGCTGCAGCAGGCAGACGTCCTGGTAGAATTTGGCCAGCCGCCCTTCCACGATTTTTTCGATCACGCCATCGGGTTTGCCATCCGCCTTGGCTTTTCCGGCGGCCAGGTTTTTCTCTTCTTCCACAACCTTCTCGGGAATGTCGGCGATATCCAGGTACTTCGGCGAGTTCGCCGCAATCTGCAGGGCGAGCTCGTGCGCAAAGTGCCGGAATTCCTCGGTACGGGCGACAAAATCGGTTTCGCAGTTGATTTCCACCATCACACCCACCCGGCCGTTGCCGTGGCTGTAAAGTTCGATCACGCCGTCCTTGGTGACGCGGTCGGACCGCTTGGCCGCGGCCGCCAGCCCCTTCTCCCGCAGTATGGCGACGGCTTTTTCCATATCGCCGCCGGTCTGTTCCAGCGTCTTCCGGCAATCCAGGATTCCGGCCCCGGTGGTTTGCCGCAGTTGTTTGATGAGAGCAGCCGAGATTTCCATGGATTATTTCTCCCCCGCCGGAGGTGCATCGGGTTCTTTTTCCGCGGAGGCTTTAGCCTTCGCCTCCGCCGGAGTTGCACCGGGTTCTTTTTCCGCGGAGGCTTTAGCCTTCGCCTCCGCCGGAGTTGCACCGGGTTCTTTTTCCGCGGAGGCTTTAGCCTTCGCCCCCGCCGGAGTCTCACCGGGTTCTTTTTCCGCGGAGGCTTTAACCTTCGCCAAGGTGCCTTCACTCAACAGTTCGGCTTCGGGCACGTCCTGGACGGCTTCCTCGGGTGCTTCTTCATCCTTGCGCAAAGCGCGGCCTTCCAAAACGGCGTCCGCGATTTTCCCGGTAAGCAGTTTGATGGCGCGGATCGCATCATCGTTGGAGGGAATGACATAATCCACACCCGACGGATCGCAGTTCGTATCCACCAGGGCGACCACTGGGATTTTCAGAATGTTGGATTCGTGCACGGCGGTGAATTCGCGATGGACGTCGATGGCAAACACCAGGTTGGGCAACCCGGTCATGTTGCGGATGCCCCCCAGGCGAAGGCGCAGGCGCGCCATCCGCCGCGTAAGGATGAGGCCTTCCTTTTTGGTCAGCCGAGCCAATTCGCCGCTGGCTTCCATCTTCTCCAGCTTGGTCAATTCGTCGATCCGTTCCTTCATCGTGCGCCAGTTGGTGAGGGTCCCGCCCAACCAGCGGTCGGTTACGGAAGGCATTCCGCAGCGCTGGGCTTCGGTTTCGATCGTATCCTGCGCCTGGCGTTTGGTCCCGACCAACAGGACCGTTCCACCGGCGGCAACGGTATCCCGGATCAGGGCGCACGCGACGCCCAGAGACGAGACTGTCTGCTGCAGGTCGATGATGTGAACTCCGTTGCGCTCGGTGAAGATGTAGGGTTTCATTTTCGGGTGCCACTTGTGGGTTCGATGCCCAAAGTGCACCCCGGCCTCGAGGAGGGCCTTGAGGGAGATGTTGGCAGCCATAATGCTCCTTTGCGTTTTTCCACCGCGGGTTCATTCCCCTCCGAGACCGGATCCATACGGAGCCGGCACGCGCGGAGGGGTCCGCCGCGTGAGGTATCCCCCAGTATTAGGGGGTTGCCCCGGTTCCGGGGCAGAAATTCTCCCGCCGATAAGCCTGCGGGAGTGAGGTGAGTATACCACCCAGCCTGAAAACCCGTCAATCCTTCGGCAGACCGAGGCGGTCTTAAAAGACCGCCTTGGTCTTATATCATTCAGTCATCGCAAAATATGTACCGGATTTGTAATTACTCAGCCCGGTTAATAGGATTGGGAAAAGCTACGGAGAAAGTATCAATTCTTTCTCCCCCTCATCCCGTCCTTCTCCCAGCTTACGCTGGGAGAAGGACGGGATGAGGGGGAGACTAAGCAGATACCCGGATTTTCTATAAACCGCCGCCCGCCACTCCCCAACCGATCAATCCGCCGATCAGGAGAAGAAGAAAAAGGGTAAACACCAAGCTGGCCCCGACGATGACTCCCGCTGGAATGATAGCCCACAACCAAGGGCTCATCCCTAATTGCGTCCGGTACGGATCGACACCCTGCGGCAGCCGGTAATCGTTCCAGCGGGCACTGACCAGGCGTTTAAAGCAGATGCGTGTGTTCTCGCCTCCGGACTATCCCGTTTATAAAAACCACTGATGGGCTTGGCCGTCTTCCTTTGCGAGAATCCTGTCTATCGGTTTCCTCTCCGCCCTGTTACGGCCGTAGAATCAGCATCATGAAGAGTATGCTGGCAATAACCGTTCCGATAAAAATAATCGCGGGAGACGGATTATTCTCTTCGACGGATTCCCTGCGGATGTCGGTGAGCGAATGGAAACCGAGCAGCTTCAGGAGAGTCCAGACCATTACTCCGGAGACAAGCGCGACCAGCGGCCCCCAGAAGGCAACCATGCTAAGGTACTTCGGCAGCAACCCGACAAAGGCCTGCCAGCTGGCCGGCGCCGCAACGTACGAAACGGCCTGCCCAAGCACAATCAGTCCGAGAAGAAGCGCGAGCACAGCCCAATAACCTTTCGAAAGCCACTGCTTCATGAGACCTCCTTTGAAAGATGAAGCCCTCTCCTCTGTCCTCCCCCGTTTGGCGAAATCTACCAAACGGGGGAGGAGGAAGGAGGGGGTTAAGCCGGTTTAATGTCTTCTTCTTTTAGCTGATACCCGATCCAGGCGCAATCTTCGCCGCCGCCGCCCTCATAATCCTCCAAAACCAGGGCGCGGCCGCCGTCGCCGCTGGCATGAATAAAACGGCCGATGCCGCCGCTGCGAGCGTGAAGGGTGGCGCCCTCGACCGAGAAAATCTGGAATTTGCCGATGTCGTCGATCTTCCATGACGCCGGCGGATAGGCGAAATACACCGCCGCCGTCTGGTCGCTCTGGGCGAATTTCTTCGCGTGCGGCGCGAAATCGCGCGCGATCTCCGCATCCGAAAGCGGATCGTTCGTATCCAACAGGTAGAACCGGTTCAGCCAGTTCAGGAGCAGCATCTCGCCGTCCAACCAGAAGCCGGCGAATTGGTTGCCGGTCGGCACCCACGGACTTTGCGCAGAACGGGTCTGCTGCCATAGCTCGTTGTAAAGAATCCGGCCAAGGACATGGACGGTCAACTCGCCCTTGACCGGGTGCGGGACCTTAATGCGCTGGCCGACCTTTATCCCGGTGAGTTTTTGTAAGACAGGTTCCATGGATTTCCCTCCCTTGTGATCGGACGAGGAGACCAACCGCTGGACGTCGGTATCGTTGGGCGAGAGAATCCTCGGCTCCGCTTGTTGCGGCGATGCTTTGCGATTGGGGGTAATCGGGGAAACAGGCGTATAACCCTGGGTGGTTTGCCGGCGCGGTTCCGGAGTAAAGAGCACCACCAGACCGATGACGAAAAAAATGACCGCGATAAAAAAGAGACACACAGACATGCCGCCTCCTTACCAGGACCCGCTGTCGGATCCACCGCTGTCGCCCCAACTGCCGCTGTCGGAGCCTCCGGAATCCCATGATCCGCTGTCGGAGCCGCCCCAATCCCACGAACCGCTGTCGGAACCTCCGGAATCCCATGAGCCGCTGTCGGAGCCTCCGGAATCCCACCAAGAGTCGCTGCCGCTGTCCCCCGAGTCATTGAACCATCCGCCGCCTGTATCACCACTGCTCCACCAGGAACCGCCGCCACTTCCGCCGCCGGAGGAGCCTCCGGAGATGTCCCCTGTGGCAGCGCAGATGGCCGAAATGATGCAAAAGAAAATTGCGACAGCGAAGAAAGGCGCAGCCCGTCCAAGGCGATGCATTTCCAACCTCCTGCCCCGCCGGAACATGCGGAGCGGCAAGTTATTTTACAACAACGTCACCGGATCCACATCCGCCTGTGCCCCTTCCGGCAGGGGAAGCTCGATCAGCGCGCCCGGGGACGGCCCGCGCAGGACAATCTGCCACCGGAAGCGGCCGCCGATTTTTTCGAAGAAGCATGGGACCGGTCCGGTCAGCGAGGTTTCGACGAGTCCCTGTTCCACGATCCGCGCGCGGAGGGTTCCCGCCATCGCTTCGGCGCGCTCCCGGGCGACGGATTCATTCGTATGGACGAAAAGCAAACGGGCCAGGTTCTGGAAAGGCGGGTAGCCGAGCGCCCGGCGGTGGCCCGTTTCCATTCGCGCAAAGGCGGGGAAATCGTGCGCCGCGGCGCACGTCAACGCATAATGGTCCGGAAGATACGTTTGCAGGACGACTTTTCCGGGCTGCGCCGCGCGTCCGGCGCGCCCCGCCACCTGCCCGAGTACCTGGAAGATCCGCTCCGGCGAGCGGTAATCCGGCAGGAGCAGGCCGAGCTCGGCCAGGATAATCCCAACCAGCGTAACATGCGGCAGGTCCAATCCCTTGGCGATCATTTGGGTCCCGATCAGAACATCCGCACGGTGCGAAGCAAAATGCTCGAGGAGGATATCATGCTCACCCGCCTCCTCCACCGCATCCCGGTCCCAGCGCAGGGTACGCGCACCGGGAAAGAGACGCTGCACCTCAGCCTCGACCTGGCGCGTGCCTGTTCCCAGCGGACGGATCGCGGTACTCGCACAGTTCGGACATCGGACGGGGATCCCGCGCCGGTAACTGCAGTGATGGCACAGGAGGATCTCGCCATGGCTCGTGAGCGGGAGGGAACAACGCGGGCACGCCACCGGTTTGCCGCAGGAGCGGCACACAACGGCCGAAGCCATGCCGCGACGGTTTAGGAATAGGATGGCCTGTTCCTTGCGTTCCAGGCAGTCCTTAAGCGCGGCGTGGAGCGACCGGCTGAACATCGATCGATTCCCTGCGCGCAGTTCCTGGCGCATATCGACGATTTCCACCGGGGGCAGTTGCGGCGGCCGGCCGTCCGGCATCGCCGCCGCAACCCTGCGGGTCAGCCTGGCCAGTGTGATCTTTCCGTTTTCCGCAAGGTGATACGTGACAAGATCCGGCGTGGCCGATCCGAGGATGCAAACCGCCTTAAGCGTGCGCGCATATTCCCAAGCCGTCTCGCGCGCATGGTAAAAGGGGGCGGAGCCGGCTTTATAGGAAGCATCGTGTTCCTCGTCCAGAACGATCAATCCAACGTCCGGCAGCGGTGAAAACAGCGCGCTGCGCGGTCCAAGCACCACATCCAGATTCCCGGCGCGGGCCCGCCGCCAGACATCGTAGCGCTCGCCTTGTGAGAGCCTGCTGTGCACCAGCCCGAGCCGGCCCGGGAAGCGCGACCCGAAACGCTGGACCATCTGCGGGGTAAGGGCGATCTCCGGGACCAGCACGATCGCCTGACGGCCGCGCGCCGCCGTTTCGGCCGCCGCCCGCAAGTACACCTCGGTTTTTCCCGATCCGGTGATCCCGAATAAGAGGAATCGCTCGGCGCGCCGCGGTTCAAGCGCCGAGACCATCATGCGCAACACGGCATTCTGCTCGCCGGTCAGGAGCGGCGGTTCGGCGGCGGAAAAACTCCTGCCCGAAAGCGGATCGCGCATGGTCTCTTCGTACACAAGATCCAACCATCCCGCCTCCGCCAGCCATTTCACGTCCCCGAGCTTGGCATTCGACGACGCATAGACCCATTCCACCGCGAGCGGCTTCCCTTCGTCGAGGAGCGCTTCCAGGATACGCGCGCGACGCTGCGCCGCGGGCCTGCGGGCGGGGGAAATGCCCTCCG
>Ga0307445_10000666_pt1 | contig 18917 bp, 20 predicted proteins | sample SalMarSW160330MG_FD_202147 | JGI IMG/M metagenome (GOLD analysis project Ga0307445, IMG submission 202147) | Salt marsh sediment microbial communities from the Plum Island Ecosystem LTER, Massachusetts, United States - SW1603-30 | ecosystem: Environmental > Aquatic > Marine > Intertidal zone >... | reverse complement strand
CTCGACGTCTACCTTCTGCACATCTGGGGGCACAGGATCGAACGCGCGCTCGAGGCCCGCGAAGTGCTCGAGAAGCTGGTCGCGGAGGGGAAGATCCGGACCTACGGATGGAGCACCGACCGCGTCGACGCCATCCGCGCCTTCTCGACCTCGAAGCGCTGCGGAGTGATCGAGCAGCAGCTGAGCGTGCTCGACGGCAGCGCGGAACTGCTGGCGCTGTGCGAGGAGTGGAACCTGGCCAGCATGAACCGCGGCCCGCTCGGGATGGGGCTGCTCACCGGAAAATTCTCCCCTGCCACCACTTTCGCGGAGGACGATGTGCGCAGGCATGCCCAGTGGCACCCCGCCTTCCACGATGGAAAGCCCACCGCGGACTGGCTCCACAAACTCGATTCGATCCGCGGAGTCCTGACCGCCGGCGGCCGGACCCTGGCCCAGGGCGCGCTGGCGTGGATCTGGGCCCGCAGCCCGAACACGATCCCGATCCCGGGTTTTAAAAACGTCAAACAGGCCGAGGAAAATTGCGGCGCGATCCGCTTCGGGCCGCTGACCCCGGCGCAGATGGATGAGATCGACCGGATCCTGAATCGCGGTTAAGACCCCCGCGCGGGCCGGCGGCCGGAGGGTTCCGGTCTTCGACCCGGTGCGGGGATGCTCTCCTTTCTCCTCATGGAAAGGCTCCGGTTTATGCCGGAGCCTTTTCCGTTCCGTTCCGCTTTCCTGTCCTGACCCCTTCACCGCATCTTCGCCTTGGAAGACCGCCACGTCTCAGAAGAGTGGAAAAACGGTTTATCCGGGGATGATTCCTAACCCCAGTTGGGTCGTCATTCCGGGTGTTCTCAGCGGGAATCCAGGGATTTGCAGAAGTGGATGCCCGCTATGTCCACGCGGGCATGACGATCGCTTGAATGTTCGTGCGGTCTTTTTGGACCGCGCCGGAGGGGTTGGGAAGAGGGAGCTGGGACGGCGCAGGACAGGCCGCTATCGTATTTTGCCTTCGATCGAAACCGGGGGATGCAATCTTGTGTACAATGAATTTCCGACGGGCACGGCAGGTCCTCGATGTTTGAGACAAAGGAACGAGCAGAATGCCGCATCCAAAACGCAGCGAAATCCGCCCCGGCCTGCGGGTGCGGATTATTGAAAAACAGAATCAACGCAGCGGCGTGCTCACGGCCGGGGTCGTCGCCCGCCTTCTGACGAAAAGCCCGACCCATCCGCACGGGATCAAGGTGATGCTCGAGGACGGCAGGGTGGGGCGGGTGCAATCCATAGATCACGCCGCATCCTGTTAGGGAGGAACCATGCTTGATACGCTCAACCTTCCGGGGATCAACCTGCTTGCCGTACTGCTTGCGGCCGCCGTCATCCTGTTGGTGAGTTGGATCTGGTATCTGCCCAAGGTATTTGGTGACGCCTGGTCCGGCCTCACCGGATCGGATCTACAGCTTTCCTCCCGCTGGCTGCCCGTCGGCCTGATGGGCAACTTTCTCATCGCGTTGGTTTTGGCGATCCTCATTAACCTTGCCCATGCCGGATCGGTGGTGGACGGCCTGTTCATCGGTATCCTGGTCTGGCTCGGATTCGTCGTCACCCTCGAGATCGACCGGCTGGTCCGGGAAAAGATCCCGTTCAACTTATTCATGGTGCGGACCGGGAATTACCTGATCGGCTTCGCGCTCGCCGGTGCGATCCTGGCGGTGTGGCGGTAGGAGGACCGTTTTGCTCAAGCCGCCTGCGGTCATCCGCGAAGATTTCGACCGGATCGCGCGCCTCTCCGGGGATTACTGGAATCACAACACCCAGTACCACCCCTTTCTCCTCCGGCAGTTGCCATCCCGTATGCGCGCGGCGCTCGATATCGGCTGCGGGATGGGCGCATTTTCACGGCTTGTGGCGGTTTGCGCGGATCCTGCCCGGCGCATCCATCCGCAGGCATCTGCTGTGGCGGTATTCGATTGTGTGGAGGAAGCCCGCGGAATGAGCCGCGGCAGCGCCACGGAGGTTATCCTCCGGAGGGTAGAGGAGAACCATGAAGGTTCGGCCGTCCGATAGCATGCACCCCGATATCGCCGCGGCGTCGATTTCCGAAACGCTGGCGGCGCTCCAGGTTGACCCGGCGGCCGGCCTTACCCATGCCGAGGTCCATTCCCGGTTGGAGAAATTCGGTTTCAACGAGGTGGAAATCCGGCGAAGCCACCCTGTCCTGAAATTCCTTGGAAAATTCTGGGGCATTTCGGCCTGGATGCTCGAACTGATCATGATCCTCTCCTTCCTCCTCCGGAGATACACGGATCTGACCGTGGTGGGCGCGCTGCTGGTGGTCAACGCCGTGCTGGGCTTTATCCAGGAACAACGGGCCGCCGGCGTCGTTGAGGCGCTCCGGCGCCGGCTGCGAATCGGCGCGCGGGTGCTGCGCGAGGGAGGATGGCTCATCATCCCCGCCCGGGAACTGGTCCCCGGCGACATCCTCCGCATCCGCTCCGGAGATTTCATACCGGCGGATTTACGGCTCCTCTCCGGACGCTTAAGCGTGGACCAGTCGGCTCTGACCGGCGAGTCGAAGGAGGCGGAGAAGGTTCCCGAAGACGTGCTTCCGTCGGGTTCGGTCGTGCGCCGGGGGGAAGGCAACGGGGTGGTCATCCTGACGGGGGCGAAGACCTACTTCGGACGCACCACGGAACTGGTTCAACGGGCGCATCCGAAGCTTCACATCGAAGCGGTCGTGGCCGGGGTTGTCCGCCGCCTGTTTATCATCGTGGGGACGACCCTGGGTGTGGTGGGCGTGCTGTCACAGCTCCGCGGCATTCCGTTGCTGGATATGCTTCCACTCCTGCTTGTGCTTCTGATGGGCGCGGTGCCGGTGGCCCTGCCCGTGATGTTTACCGTCAGCATGGCCGTAGGTTCCAGGGAGCTGGCAAAGAGCGGTGTACTGGTGACGCGTCTCAGCGCCGCCGAGGATGCCGCGACGATGAACGTATTGTGCGTGGACAAGACGGGTACGATCACGATGAACCGGCTGGCGGTCACCGGAGTGATCCCGTTGGGCCCGGCGACGGAATCGGAAGTGCTCGCCGCCGGTGCGCTGGCTTCGCAGGAAGCCGATCAGGACCCGATCGATCTGGCGTTTCTGGCTGCGGCGAGGGAGCGGGGCGTCTTCGAGAAGGGAACCACGGCCACACCGGTTTCCTTCACGCCGTTCGATGCGGAAACCAGGCGCACCGAAGCCGTGGTCGCGCTGGATGGAAGGCGCGTGCGTGTGATGAAAGGCGCTTTGCGAACTGTCGCGCAGATCTGCGGGCTTCCGATGGAGGAGATTGCTGCCCTGGAACGGCGGGTGGAGGGATCGGCCCGTAAGGGGTATCGGATCCTCGCCGTGGCGCGCGGTTTCGAGCCGGGCGCGCCGGTGTTGATCGGATTGGTGATGTTGTACGACCCCCCCCGGCCGGATGCCGGGAAACTCATTGGGGAACTGCGCGGCCTCGGCGTGGCGGTGAAAATGCTCACCGGCGATGCGCTTCCCGTAGCGGGGGAAATCGGGCGCGAGGTCGGGTTGGCCAATATCCGGCGCATGGCGGATCTGAAAGCCGCGGGCGCGGCGGCGGATTTGCTGGAGGATTCGGACGGTTTGGCCGAGGTGTATCCGGAGGATAAATACGAAGTGGTCCGCCACTTGCAGGCCGCGGGACATGTGACCGGCATGACGGGCGATGGGGTCAATGACGCGCCCGCTCTGCGCCAGGCCGAAGTCGGCATCGCCGTGGCCGCCGCGACCGACGTCGCCAAAGGCGCCGCAAGCGTTGTCCTGACCGATCCGGGGCTGTCCAACATTGTGGCGCTGGTTGAGCAGGGGCGGACGGTCTACCAGCGCATCCTTACCTGGGTCATCAACAAGATCAGCCGGACGATACTGAAGACCGCCTACGTGTCGATCGCGTACGTGGTTACCGGGAAGTTCGTCGTCTCCGCCTTTACGATGCTGTTGCTGACCTTCATGACCGACTTCGCCAAGATCGCGCTCGCCGGCGATACAGTCCGGCCGTCCGGGAAACCGGAAACCTGGAACATCGGAGGATTTATCTCCGTATCGGTGATGCTGGGTATCGCAATGGTCGCAGAAGCGCTCCTCCTGCTGGGGATCGCCTGGTCGCGGTTCGGCTTGGCGGCCGATGCCGACGCCCTGTCTTCCTTCAGCTTCCTGCTGCTGCTTTACTTCGCGGTGTTCTCCATCGTCTCGGTGCGCGAACGCCGTTGGTTTTGGGCGACGAGCCCCAGCAAGACCCTCATCGGGGCTCTCGCCGCGGACGCGTTGACGGGCACCGCCCTGACGATGGCGGGCCTGCCCGGACTCCCGGCTTTGCCGTGGTGGCAACCGCTTGTCGTCATTGCCTATGCGATGATCTCATGCCTGGTGGTCAATGACACGCTCAAGGTGGCTCTGCTCAAACGGGTTGCCGCCGCAGGGTAAATCCCCGCCGGCATTGAGAGCCGCGGGAAGGTTGCGACAATCGATTCCTCCGGGTCAGAGGTTCCGGCGGTATGCAATGGTGTGAAAATAACTCCCGGGTTGAGCGGTTTATCCAAGGGTTGCGTTTATTTCTACAAGAAATTGTGGAGTAAAATAATTTTGGGGTGAACGCGGGCAGGATAGCTTCCCCTCGGAAGCTGCGTTTTCCCCCATCCCCGCCCCCCGGTATTTTTCGGAGCAAGGTCGCATTGGAGCAGGGAGATGAGCGCTCCCCGGTTTTTGCAGCTCCCGGGAGTCCTGACTGCCGCACCCGTACATCGAGTGCCGGGAAGGATTCGTTGCGCAAGTATCCCCGGCTGGAAAAAGGCGCATGAGCAGACGGTCATCCAACCGTGTGACGATTGTCCAAGTCGCTGAATCGGCCGGCGTGTCCACTCAAACCGTATCGCGCGTCATCAACGATTTTCCGGGCGTATTGCCCGGCACGCGTGAGCGCGTGCGGGCCGCGATCGCACGCCTTCACTACCGTCCCAACATCATTGCGCGCAGTCTTTCCCAGTTGCGGACCAATACCCTGGGCGTGGTGACAGCCGGGTTGGATTTTTTCGGCCCCTCGCGGACCCTGATCGGGATCGAGCGCGGCGCCAATGCGGCGGGGTACTCGCGTAATTTAAATTTGCTGCATCGCCCGGAATCCGACGACGTCCAAAACCTGATCGACGGATTCCTTTCCCGTCAGGTGGACGGCATCATTTGGGCGACCCAGGAGATCGGCGGCAATTTGGAGTGGCTGGACCGGGAGCCGCTGCCGACCCCGTGCGTTTTCCTGGAAACCCGTCCGCGGCCGAATGTGCCCTCCGTCAACGTGGACAGCCGCTGCGGCGGCCAGATCGCCGGCCGACATTTACTTTCGCGGGGGCATCGGAAGATCGGGGTGATCACCGGACCGCTTTCATGGTGGAGTGCGCGCGAACGCCTGCGCGGCTGGAAGGACGCACTCGCGGAGGCAGGCATTCCCGCGGAAGACCGGTTCATGATCGAGGGCGATTGGTCCACCGGCAGCGGCGCCAACAGCCTGGACCGGCTGCTCCGGCATTTTCCGGAAATGGATTCTATGTTTGTGTGCAACGATCAAATGGCTTTGGGGGTGCTGCAGGCCAGCCGGAGGCTGGGCAAGCGGGTGCCGGAAGATCTGGCGGTTGTCGGGTTCGATGATATTCCTGAAGCGGAGTTTTTGGGGCCGCCGCTTACCACTATCCGGCAGGAATTACTGCGCCTGGGCGGCACGGTCGTCGAACTGCTGAGCGGCCTGATTGCGGAACGCTGGGAGGGGAAAGAAGCCGCCGGCCCCCTGGAAACCAAGTGGCTTATGCCGGAGTTGGTCGTCCGCCAGAGCACCGGCAGCCGGGATGCGGTATAACGCCGGGAAGAAACGGAAAACCGGCGGATCCCGCGTCAATTCACAATTTCACTCGGAGATGGTGATGACTCGTAATCCTCAGATTATCCTGATCGAATGTCCGGACCGGAAGGGGCTGATCCATGCCATTACGGATGTCCTGCTCCGGCATGGGGTGAATATCGTCCAAAACAACGAATTTGTCGATCACGAAAGCGGGCGGTTTTACATGCGCACGGCGGTCGAGGATACGGTCGACCAAGGCCGGGTGGCCGGCGAGCTGCAGGCGGTTCTCCCGCCGGAGGCGTCGGTCCGGTTTGCGGACCGGGAGAAGCGGCGGATCGTGATCCTCGCGACGAAGGAATATCACTGCCTGGGCGACCTGCTGCTGCGCCACGCCTTCGGCGACCTGAACGCGGAAATCCTTTGCGTCATTTCCAACCACTCCGAACTGGAGCCGCTCGTCCGGCGGTTCGGCATTCCGTATCACCACGTCAGCCATGAACAGAAGACCCGGGCGGAACACGAAGCGTCGGTCCTCGCCGAGCTGGCGCGCTACGATCCGGAATACATCATCCTCGCCAAATACATGCGGGTGCTGACTGCTGATTTCATCAAGCGCTTCCCCAGTCGGATGATCAACATCCACCACTCATTCCTCCCGGCGTTTACCGGGGCCAGCCCGTACCGGCAGGCGTTTACGCGCGGGGTGAAGATCATCGGTGCAACGGCGCATTTTGTCACCGAAAACCTGGACGAAGGGCCGATCATCGCCCAGGGAGTCCTTCCTGTGGCCCATAACCAGACGGTCGAGGATATGATCCAGGCCGGGCGCGATGTGGAAAAATCGGTTTTGGCCAAGGCGGTAAAACTGGTATTGGACGAGCGGGTGTTCCTGTGCGGGCAGCGGACGATCATTTTCGAATAGCGCGGGCACGGATTGGGAGGCCATATGCGGAACGGCGCGCAAAGCGGAGAGAAGACCGATATCCGGCGGAAGGGATTGCTCGAACGCCTGGCGGACGGTGAAACGCTTATCGCCGACGGGGCGATGGGGACCTTTCTTATGGCCCAGGGACTCGAATTGGGTGCGCCCCCGGAGGAGTGGAATATCACCCATCCGCAGCGGATCGCGGACGTGCACCGTGCGTACATCGACGCCGGATCGCGGATCATCCTCACCAACACCTTCGGCGGAACCCGGCTCAGGCTGAAGCGGGCAGGGCTGGATAAGCGGGCGGCCGAGTTCAACCGCGCCGGGGCGGTCCTCGCGCGCGCCGCGGCGGGGGGCAGGGCGTTTGTAGCGGGTGATATCGGGCCGAGCGGTGAGATGCTGGAGCCGATGGGCAGCCTGACCTTCGCCGAAGCGGTCGAGGCCTTCACCGAGCAGGCGCGGGCGCTGGCCGAAAGCGGGGTGGACCTGCTATGGGTGGAAACCCTGATGGACCTTGAAGAGGCGCGCGCGGCCGTCATGGGCGCCAAACGCGCGTCGGATCTTCCCGTTTTCTGCTCGATGACCTTCGGCCCTGCGGGAAGGACGATCATGGGAACCACCGCCCGGCAGGCGTTGGAATCGCTGCGGCCGCTGCAGCCGGCGGCCTTCGGCGCCAATTGCGGCGAAGGGCTGGAGATTATGGATGAGGTCCTGGATCAGTTGCACGGGTCCGCGCCCGCCCTTCCCTGGATAGCCAAACCCAATGCCGGCCTGCCCAGGATGGTCGGCGACCAAGCGGTTTACGACATCGGCCCGGCCCAGTTCGCGGACCGTATCGACGCGCTGGTGGCCTGCGGCGCGCAGGTGGTGGGAGGCTGCTGCGGAACCAGCCCGGAATTCATCGCCGCGATTGCCCGGAAGATCGGGAAAATATAAAATCGGCACCCGCACGCCGAGTCGCCGAAAAGATCCGAAGGCGCTGAAAAAACGCATCCGTGAAATCGGTTCTTCCCGGTGCTTCCGTGTCCAATCTTCCGGGGTATCCCATGGAAAAATTCAAACTCGTCAATTGCGCGGCGGTCCTGATCTCACCCGATGTCCGGAAGACGGCCGAGTGGTACAGGGAGAGGCTGGGTTTCCGGGTCGTCGAAAAGTTCGACGCGCCCGAGCCGTTTGCGGCCGTGTACCGGGATTCGGTCGAGCTGATCCTCGTCCAGGCGAAATTCGGAACCGTGGAGCGGAACCGGAGCCGCTACGGCGCGGGGTACGACGTCTTCCTCGCTCCGGAGAACCCGGCCGGGGTGGACGGCCTGCACGCCGAGTTCGCGGCCCGGGGCGTCCGGATTGCGCAGGCGCCGGATTGGACCTCGTACGGCACGCGCGAGTTTGTTTTCGAAGACGTCGACGGGCGGCTGATCGGCGTGGGGTGCATCCGGGATACCGCCTCCTTTGAGGGAATGGCTCCTTAATGGGGGCGGAGACCGGCGGTGCGGAATGGAATGCGGGGCGCGGAATGGATGTGGCGACAACGGATTTCGAGCGCGCATGGCTGGAGAAATTCGCCGGCGCAATCGACGCGCTCGCGGATGAAGAAACGCGCCGGGCGGTCATGGAAGGCGGCGAATCCCCGGACGCGGTCAGCGCGTCCGGGCGGACCGCCGCGTGGACTCGGGCGGCAATGGAGAGACTCCTCGAGCGGATGGGAGAGGTGCGGGCTCGCGAGGTGTTAACCCGTTGCGCGTGCCGGTATCCGGAGGCGGAACTGCGGATCATCCGCCGGGAATTCGAGGCGTCGGGGGAGATCGACGCGGCGATGCGCACGCTGCAAGACCGGTTCGAATCCTTCCTGCGCGGGACCTTGCACCTGGACGAGGAAAGGGTCGCGGACGTCGCGCGGCGGGGATGGGGGCCGGCCGGAGTGCGGCAGGGGAATACGATCCTTGCGACCAAAATTCCGAAAAGCGGATACCTCGCCGCTTACCTGGAAGAGAAAGACGCCGGGAAGCGGCGGGCGGACTATTGTCATTGCCCGCGCGTGCGGTCGGCGGCGGCGCACGGGGAAAGAATCCCCGAAGTGTATTGCTACTGCGGCGCGGGATATTACAAGGGAATCTGGGAATCGATCCTCCACACACCCGTGCAGGTGGAACTATTGGAAAGCGTCCTGCAGGGCGGCGACGTCTGCCGGGTGGCGATCCGCATTCCAACCGGAAAGCGTCCCTCGAACGCGTAAACCGGGAAGCAGGCCGGGTTCGCACATGGAGCGGATTCGACGGCCTTTCTCCGGATGCGAGGGGCTGGGTTTGGCGCTGACCGGGCCGGGCGGGGTTGATAAAAAACCAATCCGGGGATTTGATGAATGCCGTGGTGACGACGCAGTGCATTCACGGCGGTATCGATATCAGATGCCGATATGATCGATCAAGAAAATCTTTCCCGTGCTTTTGCTCCCCTTGATGAACCCTCCGCGCGCGCGATCATGCGCTGGAAGTATGATCCCCCGTACGACCTCTATAATTTCCGACCGGAAGAAAATAAAAATACCCTGCGGTATTTATCGGATCCGGCAAACATGGTGTATGGAATCCGGACCGGTGGCGGCGAGCTGATCGGTTTCTGCAGCTTTGGACAGGACGCACAGGTGCCGGGCGGGAATTATGATGCGGATGCGCTTGACATCGGCCTCGGATTGAGGCCGGACCTGACGGGAATGGGAAGGGGGCCGGCGGTCATCGGGGAGGTGCTGGCATTTGCCGGTAGGAAGTACCGCCCCGCGCGGTTCCGCGTGACCATCGCTTCTTTTAATAGCCGGGCGCGGAAAGCCTGGGAAAAGGCTGGATTCGCGGCCGAGGAGGAGTTTTCAAGCGAGGGGGATGGACGAAAATTTAAAATATTGGTGAAGAGGGCTTGAGGATTTTCTGCTTTTAGAGTCTTGATACAGCCGCCGTACCGAAGACCGACGCGGCATTTATGACCGCGTCGGTCTACTAGAGTTCTACCACGCCGGCTGGAAATTCATCTTAATGTCTTCCAATGCGGCGCCCAGGATTTCGATTTCCCCCAGGCGGTTGGTTCCCAAACCCAACGCGCGGGCAATGGCCAGATGGTTCTCAGCCCGCAGGAACGGCGGGTTCGGATACTCCGCCTCCGGGTCGAATCCCATCGCCGCAACCGCAACCGAATCGGCGGCGACGGGATTTTTGCCGCCGATCAGAATCCCCGGGCTCAGGGCATGCAGGTTTCCGTTCCACGGGCCTTCGCTGCCGTCCACGGTTCTGATCCCGTCGATCAGGGAAAGGTTCACCGGCCGTGCGCGGTTCAAGTCCATCACCACCCGCGGCAGCCGCGTTCCTGTTTCGGTTTCCTTCCCGTGGAATCCGGTACGGTAACCGTCGCCCGGTTTCAATTCGTAGAATTGGAACGGCGCCAGGCCGATCAGATTCTTCATGGACTGAGTAATGCCGAGCAGGTAATGGCACTTCATCTTCGTCACTGAGATCAGCGCATCGGCCTCTTCGAGCAGGCGGTTGAAGCGGAAGGTTTCGTAAATGAACCAATCCTTTCCGACGGGCACGGTGGCGTAATCCGCGTACGGGCCGGGCCGGTTCAGGTCGATAAGAGCCGCGCCGGTGCCTTTGAGCATCGCGGGATACCCCCAAGCTTCGAAATCCGACCGCGACCAGACCGAATCGGCGACGGTGATTTCCTTCGCGCCGGCGTCGCGCAGCAGCTCGCACATCGCGCGCGCGACCGCCGGGTGGGTGACATAGCTTTCGGGGGCGGTGGTCCCGGGTGGAGGCGTGTTGCCCGCGGCTCCCCCGACCAGGTTGACTTTCACCACGACCTTGTCGCCGGGCCGGACAACGTCCCCGATTCCGCCCAGGCTGTCGAACAGCTGCTCTGTCTGCGCCCGCACCAATGCAGGGTCGTACGTCGCCGCCCTGGTGATCGCGACCCGCGCGGGTGTTTCGATACGCGGCGTGAAGGACGGTGTTATGGCCGGGGCGGGTGTGAGCGGACGGCAGCCGCTCAGCACGGCGCCGCCGGTCGCGGCGCCTGCGAACTTCAGGAAGCCGCGCCGGGAAAGCCGGCCGCAGGGAAAGCAGCGGGAGTGATGATGACAGCGGGGTGACATAGGATGGGCCACCTCCTCAGACGGCGGGAATCGGAACAGGCGTATCCGGGATTGTCTGCATCGCGGGGCAGCCACGAAGCGAAAATTTTCAAATTCAGTATGCGATTGGATTGATAGTAAGACAAGATTTTATCAGGATTTTCCAAGGCGTGTTTCTTCCATGCGACTCGGCGCCCTTTGAGGATACAATTGGTATCCACGGAGGGCTCGGAATTTCACGGCGAATACTCCGGATAGAATGCAGGGTTTCTGTTTATGATACGATTCGGCTAATGATTGCAGGATGGAACATCTTCCTGCCGGGAAATCCATCGGAGACACGCCATGCGCATGTTGAATTTTCCCTTCGAGATTACGGATTGGGACCAGGTTCCAGCGGAAGAGCACGAGGGTGAATCAGGAATCGCGCGCTGGAGGACACGCACCTTCGGCGAGATCCGGGTCAGGATGGTGGAATACTCACCCGGGTACCGCGCGGATCACTGGTGCGGCAAGGGGCATATCGTTCTTTGCCTGGAGGGGGAATTGCATACGGAGGGAAAGGATGGGCGGAAACAGGTGCTTTCGCCCGGAATGACGTACCAGGTGGCGGACGATGATCTGCCGCACCGCTCGCATACGGAAACCGGCGTAAAATTATTTATTGTGGATTAACTCGTGTGGCTGCCCGGGGAAAATCGCATGTGGATTGCACGGATGGAAAAAACCGGCCCGTGAAATCAGGCCAACCTGTGCATTCCGGGTAAAAGGAACTGTGAACATTAGCCATCATGACTTTTTCGGGATATTAAGGATCAACGCAACCGCTCGGCCCGATTTTACTTTCTGGTACGCCGAAGAGAGCCGAAAACGCCGAAGAATAATTTTGGGAATCCGCGTATACGGCGCTTCCCGGCGTACTCCGTGTGCGCTTTTCCCGGCCCGCGCAGGGATAGATTAACATTCCTTTCATTTCTTAACCCGCCCGCGCTTTTGTTCCGTCCGGGGAAGTAATGGTATGATGCAACCCTTCCCGGCCGGTTTTCCAAGCCGGGGTGCCCCGGGACATCACATGTATATGGGAGAAAAAACGGTCATGGGAAAACGACATCCGCAGCACTGTATCCGCCGGATCACCCGGCGCGAATTCCTCGGCTTAACCGGCTTGACCCTTGCGGCCGCCTGCACGCCCGCGGCGCCGCTGCTGGCCGTTGCGCCGACCGACCGGCCGGCGCGCGTCCCGCGGACGACACCGGTCGATTTTCCGAACGGCGAGTGGCCGTCCACGACGCCCGGGTTGCAGGGAATCGATCCGGGGGCGATCGATGATGCACGGCAGAAGATCGGGCGCGAAAGTCTGCCGGTGCACAGCTTCCTTTTGGTGCGCAACGGATTCCTGGTCTCGGAACAATATTTTTCCGGCTTCGCCCGCGAAACCCGGCACCCGCTTGCGGATTGCACGATGAGCGTCGTCTCGGCGCTGACGGGGGCCGCCATCCGGGATGGGTACATCCAGAGCGTGGAACAAAAGGTCCTCGACTTCTTCCCGGAGCGGCAGGCGAAGGCGGGCGACAAGCTCGCTCAACTCACCATCCACCATCTTCTGACGATGACCGTCGGGCATAAACAGGCCCGCACACCGGATCCGGCCGACGTGGGCACAAATTGGACGGATGCGTTCTTTGGCCAGTCATTTGCCGCAACCCCCGGAACGGTTTTTCAGTACAACCCGCTGGCCGCGCATATGCTCTCCGCCATCGTGCAACAGGCGGCCGGAAAGCCGGCCGAGTTCTATCTGCGCGAATCGCTCTTTGATCCCATCGGGATCAAGGATTTCGTGTGGACGGCGGATTCCCAGGGGGTTCCCTTCGGGAACACGGGTCTGGAACTCCGGCCGATCGATATGGCCAAATTCGGCTATCTGTTTCTCAACGACGGTGATTGGGACGGCTCACAGCTCATCCCGCGCGAATGGGTGGCGCGGTCGACCGTCAAATACGCGGACACTGCGACCAAGCGCAATAGCGCCGAGGAATTCGGCTACGGGTACCTCTGGTGGATGAACAGCTTTGAGGGATACTCGGCGCACGGCGCCGGCGGGCAGTACATTTACGTCATCCCGGGGCTGGATGTGGTGGCGGTCTTTACCGGAGGTTTTGACGAAAAGACCTTCACCACGCCGAACAATCTTATGCGGACGCTGATCATACCGGGGATTTAGCCGGCGGGGGATGAATTCCCGAGAGGGTAATGCAATCCGGCGGGGATCCTGAACTCTCCGGTAATGATAAAGAATCCAAGTTGGCGCCGGAAGGCGGAAGGATGAAAGCGGTGCGATGTGCCGCTCCTTCCGCCTTCCAGCGCTTTTTTCTTTTTCCCCTGCGGCCATGGACCAGTTCCTCCGAACCATCGCCCCTGAATTCATCCCGGCTGCGCCCAACGTCTGATATCCCATCCCGCAAGAATCTGGATTCCCAAATCCCTTCCGCAACTTTTTGGGCCGGATATCACCCTGTGCGGTGATCGCGGAAAAATTTTATAATCCGATCGGTTCCGGGAGCCGGAATTGCCAAACGGACCGGACTGCCCTATGGAATAAGCGGTACCCTCACGGACTATCGGGCCGATTCCCTCGTGTGCCATTTGCCTTTCGGGAGAACGCATGTCAACCAAAGCATTCATCGAATCCTGTGAGGAAATGGAGCAGATCCTGCGAGACGAGACGCTGGGTTTTCTTGGGCTTTCCCTGAACGCCGAACCGTATGTCGTCCCGTTGAACTACGCCTATGTCGAAGGCAAGATACTATTCCACTGCGCACGGGTCGGAAAGAAACTGGATATCCTGCGGGCGAATCCGAAAGTCTGTTTCACGGTCGGGCGGCAATCCGGCGCGGTCGTCCGCCATCCGCAGGGGGGATCCTGCCGGGCGGATCACGAGAGCGTCACCTGCCTTGGTACGGCGCGAATTCTTGAGGATGTGGAGGAACGCAGAGCGGTCCTGGATGTGTTCAACCGTTGCCTTCAGCCGGATGCGGAAGGGATCCCGCTCGAGGCCGCGGCGAGGTGCCAGGCGGTTGAGATAAAAGTTGAGGAGATGACGGGTAGACGGTGGGGACAGGGGAAAAACGCCTGTTGGAAATACCGTTTCCCGCTTTGAACGGTGGGAGGACACATCGTGCAACCGGAAGCGTTGTCCAGGCATCTGCAAGGCTTGGGGATACCGGAAGCGGAGGCGGCAAAACGATCGGCGGTGATCGAGGCCTTCGGCAGGTTCCTCGAATCGAGGGAAGGCATGGATGTCCGGTCGGCCGGGAAACCGGAGGCGGAAAAATTCGCCGGGATCCTGGTCGCCGAAGGCCGGAATACGCTTGAAAATATTTCGTATTTGCGCGACTGGGCCGGCTGGCTCGGCAACCGCGCGCTGTATGTGGGTTGGATCGAGTTGATGGATTGCCACAACGCGCTCGAAGTTCTGGCCGCGGAGATTGAGCGGCGGCATGGGAGGGACACGCGGGATGGAATATTCACCGGCCCGCTGCCGCCGTTGGGGGCCGGTGAGGGGGAACGGAGCGCCTATACCCTGGAGATCGCCGGCCGCATGGCTCGGAGTATTCCCGCGGATCAGGCGCGTTTGGCCTGGTTTACGGTCCAACACGGCATCCCCGCCGGTGCCTGGCGGCAAAGCGATGAGGCGGATGCCGCCCTGTTCCAAAAGCTCGGCGGGATCGACCGGTTTCTGGATGCCAAACGCGCGGAGCGGGATGCTCTGTTGACCCGCCTGCGCGACCGGAACGAACTTTGGTACACCGTTGCGATAACCGATTCGGTGCTGGCGTATGTCAAAAGCGACCTGGAGATGGAAGTGGGACGGCGGGACGGGGAGAAAATATTCATCTCAAAAATCCCCTACCATGCCGATCGCTATCTCCGGGAAACCGATCCGGGGGCGAAACGCTATTTGGCCTGCCATTGCCCTTTGGTGCGGCGAGCGATCCTCGACGGCCGGCCGATCCCGCCCGAGGTGTGCCATTGCAGCCTGGGGCATGCCAGCCATTACCTGGCGGGAATCGGCCGGGCTTTCCGCGGGGAGGTGCTCGAAAGCGCGGCGCGGGGGGATCCGCGCTGCCGATTTGTGTTTCATCTCGAATCCCCGGAATCCCGGGACGGCAAACGGTAAAGGGTTTCTGCGCGAAGGCGTCACCCGCGGCGGTGTTGGGGAAAGGGCATTCCCGCTGTCGCTGGATGAGGAAATCCCGCCGCTTACGGCGTGGAGGGGATTTGCGCTACATTCTTCAGCGCGGATGGATGGACGGTTGTGTATCACGGCGGTCCGAATGTCTCTCGCCGCGTAAAAACTGCCTTTTTTTGAACATTGTCCCCTTTTTCGGATTACTCCGTCTGCAAAAGCGATGTAACGTATACTTGACATAATGTAAAGTATGTGATACATTGGTTTTGAAAGGAACAACCATGAACCTAGGAAACAACATCCGGAAACTGCGGTTCGAGAAGGGCGAAATGACCCAGCAGCAACTGGCCGACCGGATCGGCACATCGCGTATGACGATCTATTCGATCGAGATGGGAAAATTTATCCCATCCACCCTGCTGGCCTTGAAAATTGCGGATGTATTCGGAAAGTCCGTCGAGGAAATATTCTTCATCGTGGAGGAAAAGCATGACCGCCGTAAAAATCGAAAATAACACCGGAGGCCGGCTGATCAACCTGCTGGGCGTGCTGTCGATCGCCGGATTGGCATATTGCTTCGCGGCGTATTTATATCTCCGGCAGCAGCTTACACCGGTGATGCCCGATCCGACCCCGACCATCGAGCTGATCGGAGCGCTCGCCCTTCCCGCACTGGCCGTCGCGGGTATCTACCACCTGATCCTGCTGGTCCGGGCGTTACAGATCCTGGCGGGTATGCCGACGGGACGGTTCCTGCATTCGGCGTTTCTGGTGGCGGTTGTGCTGTCGGGGCTAAGCCTGGCGACCGAGCCGGTGCAACTCTCGGAAATCGGCAAGGAATACGTCCTGTTTGATGTCAGCGGCCAATGGCTGTTCCTGATCGGTTCGACGCTGTTCCATCTGGCAGTCGCAACCGCCGGTTTATTCCTTACCCGCCGGGTTGCCGGCGGAATATCCACCGCTATCCGGAACATCGACAGCCGCAGCGACGCCTTTTTCGTCACGATGCATCAGGTAGGGTTCCTGTGCGGCCTGCTGGGGATCCTGGGGGTCATGTCGTACACGCATTGGGGAGTCCTTGAACGCTACCGTGCGTTCCTGATCCTCCTCCTTTCGGTTCTGGCGCTCGTGCCCTGGGGAACAATCCTGGCCTTCCTGATGGTCCGCAACCGGAACAAACCGCTCTCTGCCTGGTTCGACGAAAAGCAGACGACCGATACGGCGGTCGGCGGCTTGTGCTCCATGATGGTTGTCATGCCGATCCTGGTTATCCTCAGCGCCGTCGATTTGCGCATCGAATTCCAACCGCCGTTTGCCTTCTGGCTCATGCTGCTTTTCTTCCTGTGCCTGACCCTTTTTTCCTTTTGCATGCTGATGAGAAGCCGGGCGGACGGCGCAAAGGGATCTCCATAGGCTGCGGCGCGGCGGCGATGGTGTTTTTAAAATAGAGACCCTGCGGATATCACCGCAGGGTCTTTTTATTGGGCTTTGATCCGGTTGCCGGATGCGATAAGCAGGTATACTGCGGGAGGCAGGCACAGCCTCACGATGAAGCCCTTTGTGTGAAGTATGCGACTCTGGTCCCTGCACCCGAAATACCTTGACCGGAAAGGCCTGTCCGCCGTCTGGCGCGAAGGCCTCCTTGCGCAAAAAGTCCTTTTAGGCAAAACGCGTGGATACCGCCGCCATCCGCAGTTGGACCGTTTCCGGAAATGCGGGAAACCGGTGGACGCCATCGGTCTTTATTTGAAGGCTGTGTACGATGAAGCCGCACGGCGCGGCTATGCATTTGACGCCCGGAAAATCAAATCCTCCCGGCGCATCCTGCGGCTCCCGGTGAAGCGGGGCCAGATAAAATTCGAATGGCGGCATTTATTGGCCAAGCTGATACGGCGCGACCGGAAAAAATACCTGGAAATACGAGCCGTGTCGCGTCCCATGCTGCACCCGCTGTTCAGGATTATCGCCGGGGGAGTTGAGGACTGGGAGCGGAATTCCGGCGCGGCCGGCGGAGCGGGCAATCGGGAGAATGCTTGAATGGAAGTGAAATCCCTCGGATACCGCACGGACCTGATTTTTCCCGGCTTCGACGGCGAGATCATCGACCGGGGCGCGTATACGGTGATCCGAACGCCTTCCAATCCGACGTTCTATTGGGGGAATTTCCTGTTGTTTGCGGATCCCCCGGCCGAGGGGGACTATCCCCGCTGGACCGGGTTGTTTGCCAAGGAAATCGGAACGCCCCCGCTCACCCGGCATATGACCTTCGGCTGGGATACGGTCCGCGGGGAGCAGGGGATGACCGCGCCGTTTCTCGAAAACGGCTTCCGCTTGGAAGAGTCGACCGTCCTGACCGCGCACACACTCACCCCGCCCGCGCATTCGGCGCAGGATATGGTCGTCCGGCCGCTGGAGTCGGATGAGGATTGGGCGCAAAGCGTGGAGAATCAGGTTGCCACACGCGAGCCGGAATTCACCGAGGCCGATTACCGGGTCTTCCGGCAGCGGGCGATGGAACGCTACCGGAAGATGGCGGCGCGCGGATTGGGTGATTGGTTCGGCGGTTTCCTTGGGAACCGGCTGGTTGCGGATCTGGGCATCTTCCATGCCGGCAGAGTCGGGCGGTATCAATCCGTCCAAACGCATCCGGAATTCCGCCGGCGGGGAGCGGCGGGAACGCTGGTCTATAAAGCCTCGCGCTATGCTATCAACCGATACGGATTGGAAACGCTCGTGATCGTGGCCGAAACGGATTCCGCAGCCGGCCGGTTGTACCAATCGCTTGGCTTTGCGGCCGCGGAAATTCAGGTGGGTTTGGAAAAGTGGAAATTCGATGCGGTTCACGGGTAATCCTCCCCCGTTTATCGATTTCTGATCAACGGGGAAGGACCGAGGATGGGGCAGGAAACGGATTATGAAGAGATTCTTCACGGAAATATCCTATGATGTAAATTTCCTCAAAGGCCACACACTCCAGCCGGCCTGGGTTAAAGTTGTAAAGATATTTATCCTTCCGGCCGTCCTCGCCGGTTTCATCCTGTTATTCGGATGGCGGCGGGCGGCGGTCTTCACGGTTGTGTTCGTGCTGCTGATGCTGGTCGTTCACATGATATACCGCGCCAACACCCGCAAGTTCACCCGCAACTGGATGGATTTTATCCTCGTTGAGGATGCGGAGAGGAATCTCAAACAGGGTATCGGAGCGGTCTATTACGCATCGATCGTTCTTGATGCGGTGATTGCTTTTTTCTCAGCGGGATGCTGGCGGGCTGATCAACCCCGCCGTACACTAAGTCCGCAGGCTGGGCATGCGCCCTTCCTGGATTCCCGCTGCGATCGCCCCCGCTCCGCATTCATCCCGGATCGTGAATCAGGCGCGAGCCGGGATGCAACGCGAGGGTATGCGCGGGAATCCTGAGCAGCCCAGCGATACACCTATTTTCCTCCAATCCACACGCAAGCCCTGAATTTATGGATATCGATCTCCGGTTTGCGGGAGACTGCCGGAAACAACCTTATACAGAAGGTTGACTCGCCCCTCAAATTCCTTACAATCTATAGTTAATCGGCACTTTTCCGCATGGAGAATCACCTATGACTATTCGGATTGTTACCGACAGCACCTGCGACCTGCCGCCGGAGATCATCCGCAGACACGGGATCGGCGTCGTGCCGCTCTATATTCACGCCGGGGGCCGGGAGTATACGGACGGGGTGGATCTCTCCCGCAGCGAATTCTACGAACGGCTGCCTTCCTTTCATCCCGTCGCGACGACGGCCGTCCCAAGCCCGGAGGTTTTCCGGCGGATATAC
>Ga0307445_10000665_pt1 | contig 18942 bp, 15 predicted proteins | sample SalMarSW160330MG_FD_202147 | JGI IMG/M metagenome (GOLD analysis project Ga0307445, IMG submission 202147) | Salt marsh sediment microbial communities from the Plum Island Ecosystem LTER, Massachusetts, United States - SW1603-30 | ecosystem: Environmental > Aquatic > Marine > Intertidal zone >... | reverse complement strand
GGAACGGCCGTGGTCCACCGCGCAAATGGAAGAACCGTTTCCCAGGTGACAGGTGGCAATTTCCAGGGCATTATAGGGAAGTTTCAGGAATTCCGCAGCTTTCAACGACGAGTAGGAATGAGACAGCCCCTGGAAACCGTAGCGCCTGATCTTTTTTTTCTCAAAGTACTCATAGGGCAGCCCGTACAGGTAGGCGTACGGCGCGAGGGTGGAATGAAAAGTAGTATCGAACACCGCCACATGGGGTTTGTCCGGAAATAATTCCATCGCGGTTTTGATTCCCGCAAGATTGGCGGGATTGTGTAAAGGGGCAAAATCTACCAGCCTGCTTATTTTTTTTATTACCTTTTCCGTGATGATCACGGACTGCGAAAAAAGGTCACCGCCATGTACCACCCGATGTCCTACTGCCGTTATTTCGTCCATTTTACTTATCACCCCAAAGCGGGGGGCGGTCAGCATTTTTTGCATGGCCAGGCAGGCGGCCTCCAGATCGGCGAGTGCTTCATCGGATCTTTCTTCGACATCTTTGGTTTTATAGCTGTGGGAAGTGTTTTCACCGCCGATGTCTTCGATAACACCCTGCACCGTAAGGGCCCGGTTCTCCGTATTGAACAGGGTATAGCGGACCGAAGAGACCCCACAGTCAAGTACCAGCAGTTTCAGGGGCTCGCTGCTGTTGAGCTGCAGACCGTACGGATCACCGCTTTTTTTCAGGGCCGATGCCGCCAGATCTCCCCTTCGTTCATAGGACGAAATCTCCTTTAGACGCCGGGAAATGGTTTTGGAAATCATTTTAATGGCCGGGGGATGGGTGATAATCATCTGCGAAAACAGGGCGTGAGGAATAAGAATGGCCTTGCAGGGGGTCAATCCCGTAACATCGGCCATGGTCTTGTCCCCGGTCATCAGCGACATCTCTCCGAAAATACTGCCCGGCTTTAACACGGCAATAGAATGAGTCTCACCCTGGTCATCGGTCAACGAAACCTGGGCGTTCCCTTCCACAAGAACGCCGAGAAAATCGCCGGTCTGCCCGAACTCTATTATGGCCTCCTGCGGTTCAAAGGTCACCAGGCGTGACCCGATAACGAGGTTATAAAGCTGTTCGTCAGAAAACCCCTCACATAACGGGACGTGGGAGCGTAAGAATTTAATTATGTCATCCATCTCAGATTTATTATAATGCTTTGCCCCGACACGTACAAGGAAAAATGGGACCTGTATGACGTATGGTCCGTAATCTCCGAAAAGGTTCAGCCCCCCTTCCTCACTGAAATATAACGATATTATCGTCTGTTATGCCAATGCCGCGAACTCAATATAGGGTTGATATTCCGGCAGCTCTTCAAGCGCCTTCATCAGGCCGATATCAAAATTCTTCTTTTCCGATTCATACCATTTATAGTCATCTATAAACTTGGCGAATCGCTTATTGGTAAAATCCAAAAAATCGGTATCCCGCTTTTTTCCTTCCTTAATTTTTGCGCTGAAGCTTTTATAAACTCCGGTAAACAACTCAAGCCATAACAGTTTGGCACGGGCCATAAAAATATGCTTTTCCATACCGCCGGCCAAAAACCAGCCGATTATAATCCATTTCAGGAACAGATCATTGCGATCGCCGAATGTGTCGCTTTTTTTCTTTTCCGCCAAGGTGTCCTTATTGACCTTCACAAAATCATCTTTCAGTTTCTTGTTCGCCTTCTTAATGGACACAAGCTGTTGATCACTGTTCACCTCCGGCGGCAGCAGGGCCAGGTCCATAATGGGGGAGGTTTTCTCGATAGGCCCTTTTTTAAAGACGATGGATTTGTCGCACTCGATATCCGCGGCCAGTTCGCCCTGTTTGAAGGTAACCGCTTCCGGCACATCGGTACGCATGCCGATACTGGTATACTTTACCTCCCGCTTGTTGTTCACCAGCGGACCGACGGCCACGATTGAACCGGAATAGGTTATGGCGATACAACCGCTCTTATCAGCCATCGCCATGGAACGCTTTCTGTTAAAATTCTCATGCTCGGCCATTTTGTAAAACAACGCCTTTTTCAGCAGCCATGATTCCATCAATTTTTTCATGGTGTCCTTATCATCGGGCAGTCCGGTTTCCTTTAACAGCCCTTGCAGATGTGTCCGGACTTTGGCGGGAATATTCTTTTTTAAATCCGCTAAATTTGTAAAACTTTCCATAATTACACCTCCAACTCATATGATAGCCAAAAAAAACGGGAATACAATACTATTTTTTAAAGGGCTTCCTTGACTTGCGGGCCGGAGCGATATAGAATTAATTATTCATGGCGCAGCAAAAAATCGGTAAATATACGATTTTAAAAAATCTGGAACAGGGCGGCATGGCCCGGATATATCTGGCCCGGTGCCGCTCGGTAAAACAGCCTGTCATCCTGAAAAAGCTGACGCTTACCAATCGAAAAGAGTTCAAACAACGCTTTGAACGCGAAGCACACCTGATGCATATGTTTAAAAACCCATTTATTGTTAAGGTGCTGGATTTTTTTAAGTCAGGGACTTCCTTTTATATGGCCATGGAGTTTGTCGACGGCATGTCATTGGATAAACTTATCAGATTAAAAGAGGTACTCTCGCCCACCGCCACGGCCCTGATTGCCTTTCAGGTGTGCGAAGCGCTGGAGTATGCCCATGCCAAAGGGGTCATTCACCGGGACATCAAGCCGGCCAACATCCTGATCGGAAAAAACGGGAAAGTGAAACTGACGGATTTCGGCATTGCCACCACCGATGACACGGGGAGCGGGGAGCGTCTGACCAAAACAGGGACCTGCTTCGGCACCTCCTGTTATATGTCACCCGAACAGATAGAGAGCTCCAAACATGTTGACGAACGCTCCGACGTATATTCTCTGGGGGTTACGCTGTATGAAATGATGACCGGGGCAAGGCCATTCAAGGCCAATTTTTCCAGTGAAACCATTACCAATATTTATAACGGCAAGTATGTCAAACCGGAAAAACTCAATTCCGCTATCCCGGCCAAGTTTCGGACAATCATTAAAAAAGCCATGTGCAATATAAAAGAAAGCCGCTATGCAAATATCGGGAAACTCAAAGCCGCACTGGCGCCTTTTTTAAAGAAGTTTAAAGACGCAAAAAGTAAGCATACTTTTATCAAGCACTATCTTGCCGAGCGCGCCTAATCCTTTTTAGACAGAATGCTGCGGGTTCCCTGGCGCGCCTCCTCTTCCTGGAGTGTCCGCCACGATTCATCCCGCACCGACCGCGAAATATACTCATGAGCCTGCTTCACCGAATCGGTCATCAATAAAAGGTCCATATCGCCCCTGGATATTTTTCCTTCGGGAAGCATTGTACCTGTAAGCCAGTCGGTCAGACCCTTCCAATATTCGGTACCGAACAGCACCACCGGAAAATTCTTCATCTTACCGGTCTGTATCAGGGTCAGGGCCTCAAAAAACTCATCCATGGTGCCGAACCCTCCCGGAAAAATTACGAATGCGGTTGCGTATTTTAAGAACATTGTTTTGCGTGAAAAGAAATAATAGAATTCAATGGCGATATCCACATAGGGATTGACGTGCTGTTCAAAGGGGAGCTCGATATTCAAGCCGATGGACAGGGCCCCGCTCCGGCGGGCGCCTTTGTTACCCGCTTCCATGATACCCGGGCCGCCGCCCGTAATAATGGTGAACCCGTCCTTTCCCAGCAGTGCGGCCAGTTCCACCGCCCGCTGGTACATGGGATCTTCGGGCTTTGTACGCGCCGATCCAAAAATTGAGACGGCTGTCTTAACATTAGCGAGAGTTTCGAATCCCTCCACAAACTCACCCATAATGCGGAACACCCGCCACGGGTCGGTCTGGGTAAACCAGTCCGGGTTCTGTTTCAATGAGGCCAAGAGGCGCTCATCCTCGGTAAAACCTCCCGAGCGCATCTCATAGTTGTTTTTCTTGATCACTGTATGCTTACTCCGTATAACTTAACACTTCAAAAATGACCAGGGACTGCTGCAGGCTGATATTTTTTCGCAAGGCCGGGTTGCTTTTCATCAGCTGTTCCTGCCTCACAAACAGGGGCTTGAGTTTTTTTGCCAGTTGCCTGGTTTTTTCCGCGTCATTCTCAAACTTGTCCACCAGGGTGTCCAGCTGACCTTGAATGCTTGTAATAAACGTATGCACCTCATCCGCCGCCTTGCTTGGATTGTTTTTATTGGCTTCAACAATCGACAAGGTCTTGTCCATGTAATTATACACCTTCTGCACCGCGTCTTCACCCGCGCATGCCGTAAAGAACAAAAAACCCAGAACGGTTACACTTAAGAAAATCAAAACTGTTTTTTTCATATGTCCCCCTCACGAAAACGGATCATAATATCGTTATTATTAATTATAATGCCAAGTATGCATAGATACAAAAAAAAAATTTTAAAATGGGACAGCTTTGCGTGAACCGACCCCAGGTACAGGCTTTCGGCCGCTAAATAATATTTATTGACGCAGCGTGCTTTATCACAAATAATTTAAAGTGTTGTGCAATACCGCTTATACTACCTGGATAAAAAAATCGAACTCAAATATGAAAAAGAATATACCATAGGAAGGAGCCGGGAGGCAATGATCCGTATCCCCGGCAGCACGATTTCGCGTAAACACGCCAGAATAATCTATCGGAAGCGCCGTTTTATAATTGAGGATACCAAGAGCACAAACGGCCTTTATGTAAACGGGAAAAAAACGCGGTCCCATATTCTGTTTGACGGCGATCATATCAACATCGGAACCTGTTTCCTGGTGTACAAGGAATTCATTGCTCACCGCCCCATGCAGGAGTTTGAGCGTGAGCTTACCGATACCCTGGTTATCGAACACCAGATGGCGGAGCTTTTACAGAGCGCAGGCAATCAAAAAACATACAAACAACTGCTTACACTGAAGCGTACCATCAATAATGCCAAGACAAAACTGCACGCGCTTGCCAACCGGGACCGGCTTACCCGCCTTTATAACAGGCGTTACCTTGATGAGGAGTTTGAAAAGGAGTTGGAGCGGGCCAATCGCTATGGGTATCTGCTCTCCTTCCTGCTTATCGATATTGATCATTTCAAACAGGTAAACGACAAGCACGGACATCAGAAAGGCGATCGTGTGCTGGCAGCCCTGGCATCCGTGATCCGCGGGAATACCCGTGTGAATGATCTGGTTGCCCGTTACGGGGGAGAGGAGATAGCAGTTGTAATACCCGAAATGAAATCCGACCAAAGCATTAAAATAGCCGAGAAGATAAGGCATATGATCGAGACCCGGTCTGCCAAACTTACCGGGCTTAAACTGACGGTAAGTATCGGTGTCGGATTTTACACCATGGGGGAAAAGCCGGAACAACTTATCGCCAAGGCGGATAAAGCCCTTTACGAGGCAAAAAAACGGGGGAGAAACCGGGTTGTTATCTATAACCGTCCCTCAATATCCCCGCCCCCTTAGTTTGTCCGGCTCTACCGTGGACCCGTGTACCGTCCGGGCGATTAATTCCTTCTTGCACAATAAGATATTTTATATATAATTGTTATATTAAAAAGCGCACAGCCACAATTCAAGGAGTGTCTATGAAAAAATCAATCGTAGTACGAAATCTGCTTCTGTTTGGAGTTTTCCTCATTTGTCTGTCCTGCGCACAAAGCGGAAAATGGCGGCTTGTCTGGTCTGATGAGTTTAATTACCGGGGTGAACCGGACCCCGACAAATGGTCGATTGTGGAAAAACCGCCCCGGTGGGTCAATCAGGAAGAACAGGCATATGTCAACAGAAGAGAAAATGTACGCGTTGAAAACGGAAACCTTATCATAGAGGCACGCAAGGGTGATTTTCGCAATTATAACTATACCTCGGCCCGGCTTGACACCTATCTTACCGGAAAGTGGACCTACGGCAGAATAGAGGTACGGGCCAAACTTCCCCGCGGACGGGGGACCTGGCCGGCTATTTTCATGCTGCCCACGGAAAACATCAAAAGTGTTTTCGGCTGGCCCTCCTCAGGAGAGATGGACATTATGGAGCATGTGGGATTCAGACCGGGAGTCGTACAGGCAAGCGTACATTGCGCCAAATACAATCATCTGCAGGGGAACCACAAATTCGGAACCCTGCAGCTTGACGACCCGTTCGATACATTCCATGTATATGCCCTGGAATGGTACCCGGACAGGCTGGACTTTTATGTTGACGAGAACAACTATTTCAGCTTCAAGAATGAGATGAGCGGCTGGAAGGCCTGGCCCTTTTATAGAGATTTTTACCTGATACTCGACCTGGCTATCGGCGGAAGCTGGGGAGGGGCACAGGGAATTGATGACAGTATCTTCCCTGCCAGGATGGTTATTGACTATGTGCGGGTTTACCAGGCTGATCTGGAAAAGCTGGGTTATAACTTGAAAGAGTATCAACCCGATTAGCCTGTTATTTTTTTTCTGCGCGCAAAACCGGGCGCACTCATTGTTTCTTTGCCAGTTCCCTGCCTACCTTGAGTTTGGCGGCATTCAGCTTTCTGATACAATCATTTTCTTCCACGGGCATTAAGTTGTTGAAAGGCAGCCCGAGCGCCGTCTCTATGACCTCGTATGCCTTGTCCCATTCTTTCCAGTAAATGTAAATATCAGCAACCAGTTGGTAGGTTTGGCGATAGGTCTTACCGTAAATGAGCGCCTGTTTTATATCGGCAAGTGCCTTCTTTTTGTCACCCACGCTGATCACGGCCGGCGCAAAGGCATACACCGAGGCCCGGATTGCCCAGGGCATCCCCTTAAAAAAAGCAGGATTCAGCGATATCACCTTGGTCATCTCGTTGGCGATATCATCCGCGGAGAACAGACTGTAAAGAATGCCGTTGTACTCCGCCCACATGGCCATGCCGACCCCCAGCCAATAATGGCCGGCCGCGCCGTTGGGATTGATATGCACCGCCTTATCCGCGTAATCCTTACATAAAGTAAAGTAACGTTTTTTCACATCCTTTTTTTCCGCATAAAAGTCTCCGTAAAAGTAACAAAGCACGGCGTACATCCACAGGGTATCATAATCATTATGCCCCGCCTTCATCTTAAGTTCCAATTCCTGCAGCAGCTCAAACAATCCCTCTTTGGTTTCACGCTTCTGGCCGATCTTGCTCTTTAAGAGTTCATCCAGGTTGTCGCCCGCGTAGGCCATCCCACTTATTAAAACAAAAACGATTATGAATAACAAAAATATTTTGTTGCTCCGCATGTGCTTCACACTCCCTTTATAATTAATTATAGTACATTATTGTATTAAATGCTTTTAAAACAAGCGAAAATTGGGGGAACCGCAATGCTAAATGTAAACATATAGCATTGTGCTTATGGGGAATTTGGCGTCCGGCGATTCTAAATTTGTCCCATTATAAGGCCCCTTTATAGGTATTTACATAGTTACTATGATACAATATGGTTCAAATTTAGAATCGCTGTTGTGGGAGAACGCATGCCGGAAAATAAAAAACGCAGCATTCAATGCGAAATCACGGCCGAAAAACATAAAGAGGTTATTTACACCGCCGGCCTGAAGGACGGGACAAAAGCCTATTGTTATTTCCTTGATGCTTCATGTGCCTGGTGTCTGGAACAGGGATTAGGCCTGCTTTCCCCGGGTTCCAGACGTTATCGCTTTAACTTTTCATTTAAAAAGTTTACCAGGCAGGACCTGCACTACCTGACCCATATCGACAACCGTAATCATGTGGCCATTGCGGCAAGGCATCCGTACGGGCTGGACCGGGGCTACCCGGGGATGGGGGTGGGGCGATACATCAAACTCCCCAAAAAGCCGGATACCGCGGAAATCGCGCTTACCATTATCGACGGGTACCAAAATATGGGGCTGGGCACCATCTTGTTCAGCCTGCTGGCCGAACATGCCGGGCAAAACCACATCACCTTCTTCTGCGGATACGTACAGGCACAAAACACCGCGATGCTGAATCTGTTTCAACGCTTCGGCGCCAGGACCGTAAACCAGGAGTGTGGGCTGCTTTATCTGGAAACCGACCTCCGGCAATGCGGAGAACAAATCACACAAGTTTTACAACAGTATGAATGCCCCCAGACCTGATTCGTTCCCCGCACACAATACGGTGCTGCTGGAAACCCTTAAATTCGACGCACTCAATTCATGCTCGCTGCTGTTCACCGAACCGCAGACAATCTTAAGCACAAGGGATATCGGGGAAGTGGACAAACTGCTTTCTTCTCTTGATGATTATGTAAGCCGTGGATTTTACGCCGCGGGATTTCTGGCGTTCGAGGCCGGATACGCCTTTGTTCCCGCTTTAAGGAAACGATTGCACGGCAGGCAGTCCCCTTTCCCGCTGCTGTGGTTCGGTATATACAACGCACCGCGGATCTGGGACCCGCGTCTGGAGCGCGCACCGTATATCAACCGGCCGCTTGTTCCCAACGACGGCTTTCGCCGGCCAAACCGGCCGCAAAAGCAGCTAAGATTTGACGACTATCGGAAAAAAATAGACAACATTAAAGAGTACATCCGCCGGGGCCATACCTACCAGATTAATTTTACCTGGAATACCGATATACCTTTTTCCGGGCCGGCGTTCGGACTCTATAACCAAATCAAGCACATCCAACCGGTCAGCTACGCCGGGTATTTAGACTGCGGAGATATGGCCATACTCTCATTTTCACCCGAACTGTTTTTCAGGCGCAGCGGGAGACTCATCATGACGAAACCGATGAAGGGTACCATTGCGCGCGGCACACATAAAAAAAGCGATGAAGCACTCATGCGGCAGCTGTCCGCATCCGAAAAAAACAGGGCGGAAAACCTGATGATCGTGGATCTGCTGCGAAACGACCTGGGAAGGATCGCCCGGACCGGATCGGTTCGGGTCAGCAGGCTTTTTGAGATTGAATCCTACCGTACACTATTCCAGATGACCTCAACCATAGAGGCCACGCTGGAAAGTGACGTCAGCTATACGGATATCTTTCACAGCCTTTTCCCCTGCGGCTCGGTCACGGGCGCACCGAAAATCCGTTCCATGGAAATTATCAGGGAACTGGAGGAAGAGAATCGCGGGGTATACACCGGGGCCGTCGGATTCATTGCCCCGGATAAGCATGCGGTCTTTAATGTTGCCATTCGCACCCCGGTTATATATAATGGGGCCGCCCGCCTGGGGATCGGCAGCGGTATTGTCTGGGACTCGGCGGCGCGTGAAGAATATCGGGAGTGTTTATTAAAAATGGATTTTCTTACAACGAAACAGGATGATTTTGAGATCTACGAATCCCTGCTATGGGAGAACGGGGATTATTTCCTGTCGGACTATCATGCGGAAAGGATGGCTGCCGGCGCGGCCTATTTTTCCTTTCCGTTCACTGAACGGATGTTTCACGGGATGTTGCGTGAAAACCTGAGCAAACTCATAATCACTTCGGCCTATAAAGTAAAAATATCACTGAACAGGCAGGGACGGTTCACCATCACGAACGAGGAAATAAAACCCACAAAGCAGAACGGTCTGTGCATCGCCGTGTGCGGGCAGCCGGTCTCTTCAAATGATCCCTTTCTCTACCATAAAACCACCAGACGTGATTTGTATAACGAGGAATTAAAAAAAGCACAGGCCGGCGGTTTTTGGGACGTTGTTTTTTGTAATGAACGAAGTGAGATAACCGAGGGTGCCAGAAGCAATATTATCATAAAAGAAAACAGCGGATTATTCACTCCGCCGGTCTCCTGCGGACTGCTTGCGGGGACCATGCGCCGTTACCTGCTGGAACAGCAGCGCAGCATTACCGAGGCCGTAATAACGCTCCCACAGCTGAAGGCCGCGGAAGAAATATATATGTGCAATTCGGTTAGAAAGATGGTGAAGGTTTCTTTGTCCGACGGGACTGTGTAACCGTCCCATGATTTTGCACTCTATTCAGACGTTCAAAAGTCCACAAACCCGATATCGCTCGTGAACAGCCGCAGTTCCGCAATACAGGTGTCATCATAGCGGCTGCCTTTATACACGTCCAGAATGGTCACGGTAAAACTTGATATTTTAACGGGATGGGGGAATTTAAGGTACTGCATGTCCATGGTATCCCGCAGCGTAAACACCTTGCTTTCCCGCATATTCTTGGGCTCTCCGTTCTCAACGTACCGGCTTTCATAATCAACCTGCAGGCGCTTGACGCGGTTGTTCTTATGAAAAATATCTGCGCTCGATGCATACCCGCCGATAATCCCTATTTTATCAACCACATAATAGCCGCTGATCTTGCCGCCCGCCGTATACGGAGTAATATCAATTGAAAGCGACTGCCCGATGCCCGCCCCTTTTACGCCCTCAACCCAGGCTGTGGCGGGATCCCCGTCAAACACGTTCTCAGGGGAATAATCAAACGAGGCGTCCTTCAGCACGGAACTGGCTTTGACGGAATTGTATAACAACGGCGGCATGGTAATAACAATATCAAAATCCGGTTCGATATTTTTAAACTCCATTTTATAACCGTGAGGGGTCTTTTCATAGGATGCGGGGCTGATGTCGATCCCTTTAAAGCCTTCGCCGTCGGGCATTTTAAAATACGGGGAGGTTTGATTTATTTCATCAGGCGTAACGTTCTCCAGCAGTAAATTCACCGTAACCGCTTCGATTTTCCCTTTCCATAAACTGCCGGTACTGAGGATATACTTCAACCTGCGCATGTTACCGTCATAATCTCTTTCATAGAAATTAGAGTAGGTATTCTTTATATACTTGGTCTGTCCTTTTTTAAAAGAAACGGTAAAACACTCAAAATATTTTGTATAATAATCGGTTTTTTCGGAAAGCTTTTTTTCAACCTTCAACTGTTTTCCTTGGTCAAAGGCTTTGAAGTCTTTGAATCCCTCCGTCTCCGCTCCCTCTTCATTGGGAAATCCCATCACCACATCCCGGGCACTCCCATGATTTTCGAAAACATAATCTACCGCCACCTCATAGATATTTCTGTAGATATGAATATTAATGATTTCGCTTTTCAAAGCGATATCGTCATTTCCCTGCGGCATGACGGAGCCCCCCGGTGCCGGTATGACCGGGGCGGAATCGGAGCTTGCGGAAAAACAAAAACAGAAAAGACAGAACAGCAAAATCGATATTTTTTTCATATCCATCCTCCGGATGTTTTTAGGGGATATGCGGCAGGACAAATTCCGCCGCGCAAGCAATTATTCAGCCTGCCCAATTATTTTTTTTGAAAAGTCAGGATGCACTCTTCCTTATCCGCCTTCAAGATGACCGCGGGCATATTTGTATAGCGATACACTATTTTCGCGCCACTAACCTTGCTCAAGGTGTATCGATTGGGACGTATGCGGAAAAACTGCCCCGGTACGGTTCGGACAACCAACTCCGCCCGGTTCGCACCTCCCGCTCCGGGAAGCCATGTAAAGCTGAACTGGGCTTCATCCTGGGCCGAAAGACGGTAGTAAACCTCCCTCATATTCTTCCACTTCATCCACGGATAATGATAACCGATAAAATCAAGAATGCGGCGAAACGAAGTTTTTAAGGCATCCCAGGACAGGCCCTGTGAACGGTCGGGATCATACACGTCATCAGGATGAATAAAATGACTGATGACTCCGGGTGCGGTGGCACCGGCGATAATCAGTTTTTCATTGTCATAGGAGTCCACATACCCCGATGATATCCTGGGGAAGTAATACATACCGGGAAACTGCGGATTGGGGCCCATCTCGGTTGAGGTCTCATCCGTCCCGCTCCAGTACATGGCCGATATTACCTTGATACTCGGAAACACACGATGCAGGGCGATGATCCCCTCCTGGGAGATGATGTTGTTCGGGGCGACATACGAAAACGGCAGGGTGGCCCTGGGCAGCATGGCCGTCCAGTAGCGCTTTCCTTCCTTCAGGGCGCCGACCATATCTTCAATAGAGGCCCACTTATATTCGTTTGCCTCGGTTTTTTGACGGGTAAGCGACATATGATTGTAACCATGGAGGCCCATGTCCATGTCCTCGTCAAGCATTGTTCTTGCCAACCGCAGAGAAGCCTCATTTTCCGCGGCAAAAAATTCGGCACCGGTAAACGGCGGCTCTACACGGGCGTTATAATTAAAAATAATATACGTACTGGCCGGTATATCATATTCATCAAGAATTTGTTTTACCTGCGGCCACCAATCCTGAAGATAAAAATCCGTATCCGTAATCTGTTCAAGCGGTTCCTTTTTTACATTGTACATTGGCAGGGGGCAGTCATCGATAAACAAATGAGCAAACCCTAATGTCGCCGCCGCGCCCACCGGGCGTACACGCAGAAAGGACTCGAACGCCAACCCGATAAACTCAGGAATAATAAAGGCATGCCAGTTCCAGGTCATAATCCGGCCGTCGGCGGAGGTCCAGACAATGGGTTCTGAATTATTATCCGTACCCAGGACCACGGCCTCCTTGTCGGGTTTCAGGTTCCCGCGTCCCCAGCCCAGGTCGTTATCCTGCATTACAAAGCCCCGGCTTAACAGCATATCCGGAGCAAACTTATACCCGATACCCTCTCCCGCCTCCTGCTCTTCAATCGGCTCGGAGGCCAGGTAAGGCGCGATATTGACAAAATACCCCCCAAACAATGAAATAAGGGACCCCCCGTTTTCATAATAATCCGCAACAACCTGAGGATTTAAGCCTTGCGCGTTCGGAAGAATCAGGGCCACGGTGGTGTAATGCGCCAGATCACCCGGAAGAAGCCCGGAAAAATCCTTTTTTTCAATGACCTCAAAAGTACACTGAGTGCGTTTCAACTGCTCCGCGATGTTTAAACAGATTTTTTTAGTCTGCTCATGGGTAAGATCGGCCAGAATACCGATCCGTTCCTGTTTGGCACGGGGAAACAGGGCATGGCGTAAAAACTTCCTGAAATCAATAAGCATGACCACCTGCCCGTTTTCCATACGATAGACATAATTTGCCAGAATAAATCCTCCATTGCGGTTGGTGACCACAAAGGGACTGGGCGGCAGGTCCTTGTCTTTTCTCCGTACGGAAAGATACACATCCAGGTCTTTATCGATGATCTGGAAGTAATAATAGAATGCCGAAACCGCCGCATCCTGCCGCCCGTTGGCCTCCACTACAGATGAATCTTTACTGACAATCTCCAAGAGTGAGCCATCATCGGTCCAGTTGCCGCTGTACCACAGTCCAAGCCGGGAGAGGGTCAGGTTCAGACGGGCGGGTTCCACAAATTTATCCTTCTCCAGGCGATACTGAAAGGCCCCGAAGTTACCGATGACGATATACTTGATCCCCGCGTCAATGGCGCGGTCGATGAAATCGAGGTACGCTTCCGGATCAGCCATACTTGCCCCGCGAAACCAGCTTATTATCACCCGTACACCGGCCAGTTTCTCCTCAGGCGTGATTCCGGCGTCGATATCCCAGTATTCCACGCTGAACCCCATTTCCACGAGAATGTTTTGCAGATGATAGTGAATTTCATTTTCCTGCTCGGTCTGACCATCCGTAGACTTATACAGGGCCAGGACCTTGTTTCCCAAGGGTTGCCGCTGCATGGTCCGTATCATGGCCAGAGTTCTGTCCCACCGGGACAGCTTTGTGTAATCCGGAATTCGGCTTTTTTCTGAATTATTTGAACATGAGAGCATAAAGCCGCAGAGAAAAGCCAAGACCATGGCGGCGGCTTTGTATCTTTGTTTCATCATTACACCACCTGTGAAATCTTACTTTCAATAATAGTAAACTCCCGCGCAATTTGCAAATAAATGGATAAACATCACTTTGCTTTTTTCCGATAGTATTAATTGGTGGTGTTGTTATGAGATTTGGTCATGCCTATGCATTGAAGAATATCCTGCCTATCTGTTCGCACTGCAAAAGAGTGCGTAACCGGCACGGTTCATGGTTCCCGATCGAACCGGCAAACCTCCCGTCTCTGCATGTGGTACTCAGTCATGGGATCTGCCCTGATTGTGCACGTAAATATTATCCTGATTTTTTTACCAACAAGGGTTAATCGCTTTTCACTTCCGCTCCGCAACGCGGACAGCGGCCGTCCGTAAACCTGCTGACGGCATCTTCATAGCCGCAGCCGGGGCAGTGCAGGCCCTTAAGGACGGCGCCGCACTCCGGGCAGATCTCGGCCTCCGGCGAAACGCTTTTAGTGCAGTTGGCACAATAATATTCCGCCTGCTCCAATATACGCTTGGTTTGATCTTCCTGCTCACGGGGGCCACCCCATAATGGGGTCTCTGCCTTGGTAATAAAAAAAAGTACCAGGCTGTGCGCACTGAAGTATACAATACTTAACGCGGGGAGGATCACCGAAAAGATAAAGTGTATCTGTGCCGTGGTATGAATGATTTCCTGACTGGGTTTTATCAAGAAAAAATCACTGACCGCACTGATCATGGCAAAGAGCGCCAGAAAAAATCCCATTACCCGCGCCCAATCCTTTTTAAGCAGGATCCCCACTCCGACAAGGAGAATTAAAAACGGAAAAGCCAGGGAAACCAGCATGGATTCACTGAGGAACACTTGGTCACGGTATCCGGTTATTAAAATCGGCAGTATACGGGGCAGGACCATAATGCATACGCCCAGGAATATATCGGTGATACCGGTAATAATCATAACAAGCCTGTTTTTAAATATCATATAATAACCCTTTACTCCTTTTCCTTGATGATAACCTCAAGTTTGCCCGCCAATAGCTCCTTAAACCTGAATGCATCCTGCTTTGTGCCCTCATACGAACCATAATGCATGGGAATGGCTATCCCGGCACCCACGTCCAATGCGCACTGCGCTGCCTCCGCGACACTGTTCATGGTATAGGTCTGCCCCAGGGGCAGCAGGGCGATATCACAGTGGAACGATTTCATCTCAGGGATACGTTCGGTGTCTCCGGCGTGATAAACCCGGATTCCGTCAAGCGTCACAATGTAGCCGAGCCAACCCATGGCCTTGGGATGTCCCTGATGTGTTTTTATATTATACGCCGGAACGGCCTCTACTTTTATTCCCTTTATATATTTTTGTTCACCGGGCTGCAACGTGATAGGTTCCCTGCCGAACAGCTTTTTTATCGTATTAATACAGGTACGGTCACGGGGGGTTACAAACACGGTCCCGGCGGTTGCCACCTTCTTAAGATCGGGAGCAGACAGGTGATCAAAATGCGGATGGGAAATAAACACAATATCAGCCCCGAGCCTGAAGGAAAGCTTAAACGGATCAAAAAAAAGAATCTTTTCCCCGTCGGTTATCTTTATCGCCGCGTTCCCGTACCAATGGATATTGGCTGCGATATCCGCTGCGGTCACCCGGACGGTCGAAGACTCCGCCGCCGGTGAGACATTTCCGCTCTTCGGCGTTTGGGGGGTACAGCTGATGTGAATAAAAGCAAAAAGGCAGAGAACGGTTACAGAAAGGCGTACCGCATCTTTATAACGTACCGATATCATGCGAAAACCTTCGAATTATACGGCCTGCTTGGAACGGCTGATCTTCTGATCGGAGATTTTTATCTTTTTTTCCGTTACCTGCTGATTATAGCAGTTGCCCATTTTCAATTTGATTCCCTGTTTAATGGCTGAAATTGGCTGCTCCATAAAACAGGAAGCTGAGATAAACGCGGGAAGGTAACATTCACCCGGACACTCTATTTTCGAGCCCACATCCTGTTGCCCGCGCCTATAGGCCTCACGAATTGAGCCGGTTTCCAGCAGGTTGTAGCGCTGCCGGTTTAACACCTCGCAGGGATACAGCAGGTCGCCATTGGGATACACGGTGGGAATGAGGAGGGGGAAACAGGAATGGTCCCGGAACTTCAGCATTGTTTCATTGAACTGGGGCATACCCAGCACCGGATATCCCCTTCTGTTGCAGTCAAGGATATGTTCCACCAGCTTGAAATATTCCGGATTATCGCGCAGGTAAGGAATCGGATGGAAATTTTCCATCTGCCCGATCACGGAAATTCCAATGTCATAACGAAAACAAAAATCCATCAGATCATAAATATCGGAGATATTATCCTTACCGATCACCGCGTTCAGCAACAAAGTAAAACCCTTTTCCTTTTGCATGGCCGCGAAATCCTTTATGATCTGGATTATTTTGGCGGTAGTGCCCGCCCGCACCCCGCTGAGTGTATCATTTTTTTTCTCATCCAAAGTATCCAGGCTGATCGTCAGGTAGTTAAGGTAATCCACCACCTCGGGTTTTTTGGGAAGCAGAATCCCGTTGGTGGTCAATGACAGTGTGTGATAGTTCAACTCCCTGCAGGTTTTCAGGATATCGGTCATATCCTGCCGCAGCAGGGGTTCCCCCCCGGAGAAATAGATGTTGGAAACGTCTTTACGCATGATTTTCAGCAGCGCCACATTCTGCTCAAAATTAAGGTCCTCCGGTGAAACCGAGCAGATCCTGTCGTTTGATTCCGCATAACAATAGGTACAGCGAAAATTACAGCGCTTGGTCACCAGGTAAAGCGCAAAGATCGGGTCCATTTCCGAAGGATGGTTTGTCTTGATTTTCATCCAGTTATAAATGAATTTCCTGGAAAAATACATGGCCTGTTTCAGCTCTTCCAGTTTTACACTGATACTCTTCTTTTTCAGTGTGATAAAGCCCCTTACCTTTTTTAATCTTCCTTGTTTTATATTTTCCACGCTCTCTCCTCCGCTAAAATCTATTGTATTACCTCAGGTCACGATTTTCAATAACACGAATAAAAAAATACTAGTATACCGGTTACCCGGCCAGCTGTTTGTTTATTGTCCCCGCAGCGGTTCTCCCCTGGCCCATGGCAAGTATTACCGTGGCGGCCCCCAAAACAATATCACCACCTGCATACACCCGGTCCAGAGAGGTCTTACACTCGGCATCCACAAGGATATTTCCCCATTTGTTGGTTTCCAGTTCGGCGGTCGTCTGTTTGATAAGCGGATTGGAATCATTACCGATGGACACAATCACCGTATCCACGTCAAGATAACTTTCACTCCCCTTAACGGGTACCGGTCTGCGTCTCCCCGAGGCGTCGGGCTCACCCAACTCATACCTCAGGCATTCAAGACTTTTTACGCGGCCCCGCGCATCACCCAAAATTCGCTGTGCGTTTTTTAACAGATGGAAATTAATGCCCTCTTCTTTTGCATGGGCCACCTCCTCCACCCGCGCCGGCATCTCCACCTCCGTGCGGCGATAGACGATGTTTACCTCCTCCGCCCCGATTCGTTTGGCCATACGCGCGGCGTCCATGGCAACGTTTCCGCCGCCCAGGACCGCAACCCGCCTTGAGTGAAAGATAGGGGTATGTGCCTGTTCTTTGTCATATGCTTTCATCAGGTTGGTCCTGGTAAGATACTCGTTTGCCGAAAAAACACCCACAAGGTTTTCCCCCTCAATATGCATAAACTTCGGCAGTCCCGCACCGGTCCCGATAAAGATCGCGTCAAAGCCGTCGTCCTGCAGCAGTTTGATCAGCCGGCGCGTCCTTCCCACCAAAAAATTAGTCCGGAGTGTTACTCCCATCCTGGTCAGAATGTCGATCTCCGCCTGTACAATGGCCTTGGGCAGGCGGAACTCCGGAATGCCGTACACCATGACCCCTCCCGCCTTGTGAAACGCCTCAAAAATAACCACCTCATGTCCCTTACGCCTGACATCCGCGGCCACGGTAATGCCCGCCGGACCGCTGCCCACAATAGCCACCCGCTTTCCCGTGGATTCGGCCACATCAGGCAGCACAACCTTTGCCTGTTCCCGCTCCCAGTCCGCGACAAAGCGCTCAAGCCTGCCGATGGAAACGGCCTTGTTCACGTCTTTAAGTGCCTTGCCTAAAGTACAAGGGGCCTGGCACTGACTTTCCTGGGGGCACACCCTTCCGCAAATCGCCGGCAGCAGGCTGTCCTGTTTGATAATTCCAATCGCCTCGGCATAATCTTCCTCGGTGACGGCCTTGATAAACGCGGGGATATTTATTCCCACGGGACACCCGGCGATACACGGCGCTTTTTTGCATTGCAGGCAGCGTGCCGCCTCAACCCAGGCCTGTTCCGGTGAATAGCCGTAGGTTACCTCCCGCATATTCCTGATGCGCTGCCCGGGATCCTGGGCAGGCATCTCCTGTAGGGGGATGTTCATCCGCTCCTTATTACTTAATTCTTTGTTTTTAAGTTCTTTGTATAACTGCCGGGCCTGAGTTTGACGGTCATCGGTGGGTCTATGACTCATTCATCCTCCTCATGCACCTGCCGGATACCCTGCTGCAAACGGCATTCCTCAAAAACCTTATGCTCAAACTCCTTATACGATTGCAGCCGCAGCATCATATTATCAAAATCCACCAGATGACCGTCAAACTCAGGCCCGTCCACACAGACAAATTTGGTCTCCCCGCCGACACTGACCCGGCAGCCGCCGCACATTCCCGTGCCGTCCACCATAATGGTGTTCAGAGACACAACGGTGGATACCCCGAAAGGACGGGTGGTTTGGGCACAAAACTTCATCATAATCGCCGGACCGATCGCCACCACCTTGTTCGGCCCCGGTGTTGCCGCACATAACTCTTTCAGGGGTTCGGTTACCAGGGCTTTTCTGCCGTAGGAACCGTCATCCGTGCAGACAATAAACTCATCCGCAATAGCCCGCATCTCCTGCTCCAGGATCAACAGTTCTCTGGTCCGCGCGCCCAAAATCGTAATTACCCTGTTGCCCGCCTGTTTTAAGGCCTTGGCGATCGGGTGCAGCGGCGCGATCCCGATACCGCCGCCCACGCATATTACCGTACCGAAATTCTTGATATGGGTGGGTGTACCAAGGGGGCCGAGGACATTTTCTATAGCATCCCCTTTCTCCAATAATGCAAGTTTATGTGTGGTTT
>Ga0307445_10000664_pt1 | contig 18961 bp, 13 predicted proteins | sample SalMarSW160330MG_FD_202147 | JGI IMG/M metagenome (GOLD analysis project Ga0307445, IMG submission 202147) | Salt marsh sediment microbial communities from the Plum Island Ecosystem LTER, Massachusetts, United States - SW1603-30 | ecosystem: Environmental > Aquatic > Marine > Intertidal zone >... | reverse complement strand
TCAGGATTTTCGACCAGAAGATTATCGAAGGCCACCTTCGCCCATTCAAAGGCCAGATCGAGTTTTTTGTTAGGGGTTTCCACTCTTAATGTGTTTTCCCGAAGATTTTGGTAGTGGGCGTGGTTTTGCCTGTAGTACTTTTCAGGATTGCCCTGAAGCCTCTGATAGACCTTTTGCACATTCTCCCTCGGTCCCTTTCCTCCTGCCATGTAGATCGGGATGAATTTTTCTCTGGCTAAATCCGGGTCAGAAATTTCTATCTTGAATTCATTCGGGACATCGGACAGCATATGTGCCGGAGTATAGGACAATCCTGAGGCTGCCGGAGAACCGATGAATCCGTGATTTTGTCCTGTGGATTCGGAGATGATATAGGCTTTTTGGTCATCGTTCCAATAGGCGAATTGGCCTCCCAATCCAGCCGGCCACATGGGCTGCAGCACGGGTAAAAAACCACAGACTATTGTCAGGGGATGGGTGGTGTCGACCTGGAGAAGTATGATGCTACCGGGTTCATCGACAGGAGTGATAAAAGTCGCGGTGACCGTGAAGGATTGATAGGTGAATGTCAAGGTTGTCGCTTCCGGAGTGACGGTGATGTATCGAACGATATCCTTCCCCAGAATAGGCCTTGTCGAGTTTCCCACAAGAAAAGAAAAAGTGAAATTCCTGAAAATTTTCAGGGGATAAGCCCATGCTTCGAAGGAACCGCTTTCATCGGCAAGGACAGCAAACTTACGGCCCACTTTATCGAACGGTGTCCCGGGCCGAGCCAAACGTTTGAGAACTATGGGATTGGGTTCCAGCCTAAAAGAATGAACCGCACCCTCCTGAGGATAGAGGGGCCAAAAGCCCGATAAAATCCCCAGTATTACTGATATAAGAGTGAATTTTTTCATGATCATCTCGTGTTCTGACTTATATCAGATGACAATTTTTTTTACAAATTCTTTGCAGCTTTGCAGCTTTTCGACACTAGTTTGGCAATTTGTAGAGCGAGATGTCTAAATTTTAAGACATATCGATTGGAAGAGGTAACTAAGCTCTTTTTTTCTTGGCTAATTTGTTGTAGATCAAGGCAAAAATAACGCCCACGATCCATGCGTCGAGTGCGGCATACAGAGTAGCAACGATGACTCCTGTGAATCCCCATTTACCGAAGTGGTAACCAGGATAGATGGATTCGATGATTTTCAAGAATTCCACTCCATAGGCGGGCCAGAAAAGATTGGCGGTCCCGACGCTAAAAACAGCCAGGCTCCATATTGAAGACACGGCACATCCAAACCGAACAACACCGAACTTCATTCTTTCCTCCTTTATTTTATTGTCATTGCGAGCGTAGCGAAGCGAACTTCAAGAGATTGCTTCGTTACAAATGCTCCTCGCACAGATAGCAATCAACCATTTTTCTCCAGTGTTTCGATGAAGCGCTCGGCGGTGACTGGAGCGCTCCCTTCGAAGTGGTTATTAAGATTCACGTAAGTCAAAACGTTCTGTTTGCGGTTGTTGCGGACAATCTGAGCGGCGGCTTTCAGCCTTTCCGGTTTTGGGGAGATAACACGATTCCACAATCCTCCTGTTGCTGTTTCGATCTCAACCCTGTCGCCTCCATGCAGGCGAACTACACAAAAATCCGCTGTGGAAGGCTTGAATTTTTCATATACCTCCCCGATGTGGGGCATGTAATATCCCTCCAGATAGACATTTCCGAGACCGTGATCCTCGAGGAATTTGAAGAAAGCAGGGGAGAGGTAGTTGGGATTCCGGATCTCGACAGCGAATTGATAGCCTTTAGGAGCCCTGGTGATAAATTCTGCGAACTTGTCGAAAAATAACTCCATGGACGGCATCTTTTTTTTATTGAGATATTCGAACTGGAACATGACAGCACCCAACTTGCCCTCCATCAATGTCAACCGCTCGAGAAACCTTTCCAGTAGTCCGTTATCCAGGAAATGTTCGTTCGCCTGCCCCGCATATTCGGCGTATTTTTTCGTCTGTTTTGTGTAGAAGTGAGTCAGAGTCAAGGAGTTCGGAGCTTTGACCGTAAACAAGAAATCATCGGGAACGCTGTCAGCATAAGTTTTCACGGTTCCGATATCGGGCAGTTTGATCCCACTGGGAAACAAACTCCAAAACCACTGATCTATCTCGACCGAGTTGAAGTGCCTGGCATAGTCGGCAAGATAGTCATCCGTCTTGTACGTTTTATCTGTGTCATAAACTAGCCCTTTCCAAGAATCGAACTTCCAGGAGCATGTGCCGATTCTCAAATAGGGTTTGTAGTTCTCAGGAATGTTAACCTTCATAACCCGGACCTATCTCCCTATCTATCCGCTTATAGCACACGACCATCGGAAATTCAATGGAGGGTTCAAGTTGCGTGTCAAAGCGTTTTCCTTTATGATTTTTCAGCAGCGATAAATAGATGCTAAAGGTCCTTTTGATACTAGTGGTCGCCTATATCCTGTTCGAGTTTGCAGAGCATGCGGTCATTCCTCTCATCTGGTTGATCACCAAAAAAAGCAGGCGGTCTCCTACTGGAGAGCCTGGAATGATCGGTTAAATAATATTATTCGAAGCGAAAAAGGGCTCGAAAATCAGAGTCTTTCTGCAGCGAGACAAATCCTGGATAAATCTGCAAGAAGTAAGGATCTGGGTGTCCGGATTCGATAACCTGCTTTAACGTTCCGATGAGGTAATGAGCGGTCAATATCCTCGCGCAAGAAATTCCCAGAACTTATCTCCCAGTTCCCAGTATTTGTATATGGCGGCGCGGGCAAAGTCGTTGGTGTAATTGGTGAGATATTGATTGGCTCTGAGGATATCCTCTTCTGTTTTGCCGTCATTATACAGTTCCAAAACCTTTTTTTCGATATCAGGGAGGTCGGTGAATGCTTTCTCTTCGAATTCTTCTATGGCTTTTTCAATATGCTCTTTGGATTGTCCCCATTTAAATGTCGCAAGCTTGTTGGCTCTTCGGAAGGCCCAGGCTGCCGAATCCTTGCGAAACCTGTGCTGGGCGCCCACTTCGAAACTGGGAAGAAGCTCTGTCACGCCGGCGAAAATGGGAATTCTTGCGCTTTGGCCGGGATTATCGAAAGAGAACCAGCTGATACCTCCCACTGGATCGGGGAGCCAATCCCGACACTGGGTGATGTGCGAATAGGAACATCCTGCAATGGCGATGGTCCTGTAATAGGGAGCGACATCGGGCTTCAAGGTGTTGAGGAGGGTCCGCATATCCCCGGGCATCCAAGGACTGACAATCGGGCTTTTGATGGGTTTATTGCTTCTTGGAAGATTGACCATCAAATTCTTGGTCGAGTCCCAATCTGTTCCCGCATAAGTTTGGCGGTACATGGCGATGATATCTCTGACCGATACTTTTTTATCCGGTTTTACCGAGAAGGGAAGCTCCTCGGCCTCGTAATCCAAGTTCAGGGAAGGAGCTAATGTGTTCATAACGAAATATTCACGGCTCGAAAAGGGTTTTCTTCCGTTGTAGGCCTTCCAAAATTTGAAGGGCTCTCCGCTATCGGGATCCCACCACCCCTTTTTTTCCGCGTAGGAGAAAACATTATGAGATGCCATGTAGTGATCTGGATCGTCTAGGTCCAGTTCGCCGATCCTGGGAATATTCGCGGATATCCCGACGTGATCGTCTGGGATCCGGACTGCAGCCCAAATCGCGCCCTTTTTCAACAGGCCTTCCCCGAAAATCTCGAAGTGCCAGACCTCTTTAGGATCGGCGATCGTGATGCATTCGCCCCAATCGCCGTATCCGTATTCTTTGACGAGTTCTCCAATGAGCCGGATAGCATCCCGGGCGTTCGTGCATCTTTCCAGCGCTATGCGCTCCAACTCCTCGATCATGAACATGCCATCGCCGTTACGGAGCTCTCTCTTGCCGCCGATCGTGGTCTCACCGATGGCCAATTGATGTTCATTCAAACAGGGGTAAGCCGTATTGAGGAATGCATAGGTTTTTTTCACCTGGGGGATTTCTCCTTTTTCGGTGATACCCCTAAGCTCCCAGGATGTTTCTGTGTGCATTTTTCCAGTGTAGACTTTATTTTTTGTCCCTTCGGGATACTCTTGTGAAGGAACCATGTTTACCCACATACGGTAATTTCCATCACATGTGTGGCAAGTGATGACCGATCCGTCCGTGGAAGCCAGTTTTCCTACCTGGATGCTCGTACACCCAGATTCGACATCTTGCCACTGATGGTTTTGGGGATTATCTTGAGTGCTTGAAGAAAAAACCAATAAGGCTACAAATATAAACAGGACACTTGAAATGAATATCGATCTTTTGAATTTTATCGCCTTTCGGAAAGCTCTCATGGACTCACTCCTTTTACTTTTTGAATTCAACTCCTCATTATCGAAATTGCCACAACCCCTGTCAACAAAAAAACCAAAGTTCATCCTGTTTGATGGAGGGTTCCTCTTGTGTTATAAAGCAGTAGGTGGCTTAAGTGAAGATCAATCAAGCTGTGATGCGCCGGCTGGTCGTAGTATTCTGCCTTCTGATTTTGGGTCTTTCCGCGTGCAAGAAAAGCCATCTCATCGTCGACCTTGTTCAAGAAAAGGAATTCGCTCGAATCATCGGGGATGTGTTCCTCCATGAATATATGGAAAATGATGCAGATGAATGGCGAGGGTGGGGTTGGTCGAAGTTAAAACAGGATGGCAACAGACTCGCTGTCTATCCCAGCTCAAGAGTGCGCTTTATTGCGGACGATGCGATCCCGCTGCATCTCTTTTGCGAGTGCCGCCCATACTCGCAAGACAAAGTTGCGGCAAAAAGCGTTCGAATCGAGTTGAATAACAGCGAGCTTGCAACGGTGGAGTTGGAGGGAGGGATAAACCGGTTCCTGGATATCCTGATTCCTGCAGACAAAATCAAGCGGGGAAACAATTGGATCGAGTTTTTTTACTTGGTCGATGATGGGAAGAGCCAGAAAGAACCATTGTCCTCTGAGGGGAAAAGAAAATTCTCCCTGGAAGTAAACAGACTGATCTTATCCTCCCACCCCGATTTCGGCGTTGCTGAAAAATACGTCCAGCTGCGGCAAAAAATAAAACCGACTGAGGATGCCAGGACAATTATCCAGAAAGTGCCCAGTGCAGTGGATTTTTACCTCGACATCCCTGAAAAGTCTTTCTTTCAAGCAAGGGGCACGTTTTACCCCGCGAATTCCAGCCTTCCTTCTGAGATCGATCTGGATCTTGAAATTTCCGCCCAAAAACCCGGGGGAAAAATGGAGATCCTTTATTCCCAATCCATCCGGGATAAGAAAGGACGGGTCAACATGGATTCTCCGCTTTCCCTGTCTGGAGTTTCGAGGCTGCGACTCAAAGCAGGAAACGAAAAAGACGCGGATTCCCTCATGGGTTTTGTGGTGTGGGACAGAGTGCGCGTTACCGGCCAGGGAAGCGAGAAGGAAGCTATCGTTTCCCCGAATGCGCTCTCTCGATACCGAGATATGTTCGCGGGAAAAAACATCCTGTTCGTTATATTCGATGCGGCCCGTGCCGATCACTTTTCATCATACGGTTATTTCCGGCCCACCACTCCCAACTCAGACAGGCTTGCCCAGGACAGCACGGTTTTCACCAATGCCTTCAGCGAAGCCATTTCCACCCGGTGCAGCATGGGAACCGTATTTACCGGCTATCCGCTTACCGTCACATCATTGACGAAAGTCACGAGTTGCATCCCGCAAGAACTCACAACCCTCGCACAGCATTTTCAATCCCATGGATTCAAAACTGCCGGTTATACGGGTATCGGGAATGTGGCATCGGTGTTTGGGTTCGACAAGGGATTTGACCAGTATTTCGAACTATACAAGGAAGAGGGTTTTTACAGAAAGTCCCAGCAATACCTGCCCTATGTTATTCCTTGGTTGGAAGCCAGCAAAGACAAGAAATTTTTCCTTTACATCCACTTCAAGGAACCGCATGCGGTCTACAAACCCCTCCCTCCTTTTCTCGGAATGTTTTCCGGCGGCTTTAAAGAAACGGTCGACCTGACCGAATACCACTCGATGGGGCAGAATCTGACCACACAGCAGGTGGAATACATAAGGGCGTGTTATGACGAGAATCTTGCCAGTGTGGACTCTGTGTTCGGTGAGATACTCGAAAAATTAAAAGACCTGGGTCTGGACGAAAAGACCATCGTCATCCTAACGGCAGACCACGGCGATCTGCTCGGAGAGAACGGAAGGCGGTTCGGCCATGGCGATTATTTCGGAGAAGGCGTGATGCATATCCCCCTGATTATCCGTTTCCCATCCGATGATAAGCTGGGTGTTCCCCGGAAGATCGATGCTTTGATAAAGCTTTCTGATCTCTTTGCTACTCTGGCCGATGGCTGTGATTTCGACGTGCCTCGGGATTTGATCGGAGGAAAAAGTCTCCTTCCCCTTATCTCCGGTGCTGTTCAAGATGTGAATCCCTTTATCGTTGTTGAAAAAAGAGACCGGAATGGATTCTGCATCCGGACCGAACGCCATAAGCTTATCTTCTGGAACGATGCCCCGGCCGAGTTCTATGACCTCGCTGAAGATCCTGTGGCCGAAAACAACATCTTTCGACAGGAAGATGTGATGGCCAATTACATGCTGACCAAGCTGAAAAAGTGGATCGCTGCTCAGGGACTCATAAAAAATGCTGTATTAGGAAAGGATCCTGCGGAGAAGGATATCAGGTACGACCAGATCGACAAAAAAACGCTCGAAAATTTGAAGGCCCTGGGTTACATCAAATAGCCACGGCTGTTCGTATCCGTATACTGACTGTTCGATACTGGACAGACGGGGTTCCAAATGAGGGTAATCCCCCCAATAAAATCCATTGGCATATTTCATGCATTTCACCTTAAAAATATGGCTGTGTTTCAGTCAGTCTATCACAAGCACAAAGGCATAAAGGAGTGAACATGAAAAAAGGAACCGGGATCGATAGACGGAGTTTCATTAAAAAGTCGACCGCAGGTTTGTTCGGCAGCGGATTATTTGGCAGGAGAGGCTTTTCCTGCAATCAGGAGAAAAGCGAGACAGATTCTCCGCGGATCAAGGAATACCGCACTTTGGGACGGACAGGATTCAAAGTTTCTGACCTGGCTACGGGGGACTTCGATGACCCAGGCCCTTTCCGGGGACTCCTGGACGCCGGTGTGAACTACATCGATACTTCCGAATCTTACGGCCAGCATGGAAAAAAGATAGGGGAAGCCATCAAAGGCAGGGATCGAAATTCCCTTTTCATCAGTTCCAAACTCCAGGCCGATACTTCCATTAGAAGAATCGGGAAAGAAGGCACTACAAAGGAGGGCTTTATCCGCAGAGCGCACAGGGTTATGGATGCCCTCCAGACAGATTATCTGGATTGCCTGATGTTATCCAGTCCTGAAACAATAGATATGCTAAAAACACCCGGCTTTCATGAAGCCACCGAGCAGTTGAAGAAAGAAGGGAAAATCAGGTTCGTGGGCGTCTCTCATCATGGTTCCCAGTGGATGTTGCAAAAACCCAAGGTTTCTATGGGAGAGATGCTTTTAGCTGCGGCAGAGGATGGCCGGTTCGATGTCTTTCTCCTAGCCTACAATTTTCTCAAAGAGGATATGAGCGAGCGAGTCCTCGAGGTCTGCGGTCAGAAAAATATCGGGACAACGTTGATGAAAACGAATCCCATACGGTCTTACAACCATTTGAAACAGTACCTGGATAGCGCCCGGACTTCCAAAGGAAGAGAGCTCACGGATCAGGATCGAGAGAATTTAGCCAGGATGGAAAAAAAGGTAGAAAACGCACAAACCTTTATCCAGAAATACAACCTGAAAAGCGAAAAGGAGATCAGCGATGCGGCCATCCGGTTTTGTTTAAGCAACCCCAATGTGCACACTATTTGTGTGACGGTGTTGAATTTCGATGAAATGAGGAATTTTCTCAAGCTTTCCGGCAGTCGTCTCGGGCCTCGAGACAAGGCGTTGTTATCTGCCTATAAAAATGAGTGCGGAAGCCTCTACTGCCGCCATGCATGCGGAGTTTGTGAATCAGCCTGTCCCTACGGAATTCCTGTCAATACCATCATGCGGTATGACCATTATTTTGTATCACAAGGACGGGAAAAGCACGCCATGACCAAATACGCTGCGCTAGAAACACAAAAAGCGGACATCTGCCAGAGCTGTGAGGGTTACTGCCAGTCCGCTTGTCCTTACGGCGTTCCTGTCCGTGCACTTTTATCCACGGCCCACCGCACCCTGACTATATGCTGAACTATTCGATCTCTGATAAAATTTATTTCCAATTTGTATATCGATAATGTAAAGAATCGAGGAGGACAAATGACAGATAAGTTGATCGAAGGTGGCAAGATGCGGAAAATTTGTGTTTGTGCCGGTTTATTGATTTTCTTTTTTATCGTCGCTCAACTATCGTTTGCGCAAGATGTTTTCCCGGGAAAAACATGGGAAAGGATCAAAGATCCGGAAGAGTTGGGCTATTCGTTAGAAAAACTCCAAGCGGCAAAAGAATTCGCCGACAGGGGAAAAACTGCGGCAGTCGTCATTGTCGTTAACGGCAAAATCCTGTATGAATGGGGGGAGGTGGAAAGGGATTTCATCACCCATTCCACCCGCAAAAGTTTCCTGAGCGCTTTGTACGGGAATTATGTCCAGAATGGGACTATCGATCTCGACATGACCATGAAAGAGCTGGGCATCGACGATGTGACCCCTCTCAGCGAGCTTGAAAAAATGGCCACGATCCGGGACTGTTTAAAGGCGAGGTCAGGTGTTTATATCGATGCGGCTGCCGAGTCTCCTGGTATGAGAAGTGTCAAACCGGCCCGCAATTCACGGGCCCCGGGCACGTGCTGGCTTTACAACAACTGGGATTTCAATGTGTTGGGCACGATTTTCGAAAAATTTACCGGGAAAACCATTTTCCAGGGGATCATGGAGGATATCGCCATCCCCATTCAAATGGAGCACTTTGGAGACGATGATGATTTGACTTATAAGGTGCCTGAATCCCTTCATGCCGCCTACATGTTCAAGATATCCGCCAGGGATATGGCCAGGTTCGGTTTGCTGATGCTGCGGGAGGGCAAGTGGAACGGAAAACAGATCATCCCCGCCGATTGGGTGAAAGAGATCACGAGCTATTGTTCCGACGCTTTTGCCTACGGTAGGGATGGTTACGGGTATATGTGGTGGGTCGTGAAAAACAACAACAGTCTGCCGCATTTCGCGTTTGTCGACTTGAAAGAAGGCGCATACTCTGCACGGGGTGCATACGGTCAATTCATCCTTGTCATCCCCGAATATGATATGGTGATCGTTCACCGGGTCAATTCATTCGAACGGGGGAATAACGTCACCGACAGCCAGTTCGGGATGATCGTGAAAAATATTTTGATGGCAGGCCCGGAAAAAGATAAACAGTTTTACAAACCCGATCCCCATGTGCTTGAATCCTTTTCCGGAAAATACAAAATGGAAGAAGATGTTTTCGTCACCGTCACCATGGACGGAGAAAAGTTGATCCTTGAAAAATCGAACAGGGATTTTCCTTTGGAAGTCCTTCCCGTTTCGGACACGATTTTTTATTCTCCGATGGCCAATCTGAAAGTGCGCTTTGTGCGAAGCGATCCAGGAAAAGCGGAAAGACTGGTCATGACTCAGGGCGGTCGAACAGAATATGCTGAAAAAGTAAAAGACTGTCGTTGCCATTCTGATCCTGATCGCATTTGTCGTTAAAATCTAGTTTTCTTCTATCTCCAACAACCCCGCCTTTTCCATGGCCGTGATATAATCGATCACCGACTGTAGCTGCACATCGAGGGCGTCAGGAGCGATGACGTAAGCATATTTGAATTCGTCGCTGCTGGTTGTGACGAATCCGTATTCGGCCCGCACGATGCGGTAGATATCCAGAATACTGCGTTTTCCATCGATGAGTATTGGAATTTCTGATCGTGCCAGGCGCGGTATCTGGGGACTTTTTTTGGGCATGTTCTTATTGATGTTTTCATTCCGGGTTTTGTAATCCTCTGAATAGACAGGATACAACTTGCGTGGAACCCAATGTTGGGAGAGTTTTTCCTTTTCTGTGAGGGTATACTCTTGAGGCTCGACCTCGAGGGCGGCACACCGGGATTTGTATAAATTCTGGAAACGATTCGCATGATTTTCCCGGCTGACTTCCAGGCTAGCAGTCAACTGAGCCAGCAAGGAAACGACCTCATCAGCATCGGAAATTTCAGTGACGGACGACATATTTCCTCTAGCCCGCATAAAAGCCCCATCGATCTTATTGAGGGCGGCCTGATAGCCGGGATGAATTTTTTCGGCGTGGTTTTGCAACAGGATGATGCTTTGGCGGGAGACCTCTGCCATCCATTTTTCTCCGTTGGCCATGCTTTCCCAAGCCAAATCCTTTGCTTCTTTGGCGTTTGCCGTGGCGAGGTAATAGGAGCCTGCCGAGGCCATAAATCCCACCCGCTTCATCTCTGTCGGGTCGACATGTTTGGACCGGTCTTCACTGCTGTGATAAAAATTATCGCTGTAATAATTGAACTGCATGGCAGGGATTCCTGCTACTAAAAAGACGGTGTGGTCGCTTCCGCTGATGTAGGGGCAGAGGCGATAGTTGAATTGGCTGTTGGCGCCCCATTCGGTTCGGATGAAGGTCTGATCGACGAACAGCAACAGATTGGCGAGCAGGTCGTTCAGGAAACTGGGGCAGGAGTCTGGAGTTTGTTTGACACGCAAATAGGCATCGGTGGTTTTGAGATTAGCTCCGGTCATGTCGAAATTGATCACGGCCATCAGCTTGTCCTGCAATTCAGGATATTTATACAGAAACTCCCGTGTGCCCCCGATCTCAGGAACCCACAAAAAGCGAATGGTCCTGCGGGGTGGATCCAAAATTCCCCGAGAGATGAGTTTAGCCAGAGTGCGGCCTACTTCGAGAATGGTCGCCACTCCCGAGCAATTGTCATTGGCCCCGGGAGTTGCGATGCGTTCGAAAAGATGGGCGATCATCAGGAGTTCGCCCGCCTCGGGATCGGTCCCGGGGATAGCAGCGGACACCACATTCATTTTGTAGGGGAGCATCCGGGTCCGGACTCGAGCCCTCATTACGACTTTTTTGTTCTGGTCCAAATAGGAACGGATCTCATCGTGCTGCCGTTTGGAGAGCACGAATCCGAAACCTTTTTCGTCTTTTTGGGGACGGATAGACTGCCATCCGATCTGGGTGGGCGAAACGCCGGGATAACCCCGGTCGACGCCAGAGCTACCGGTTCCCAGCACGCCTGCGGCCTTCCGTTTACTCACAGCCGTGCGGAATATGCCTCCGACAGAGCCCGAGCCCATGACGATCTTGCCTTTGACACTTTTTCCTTTGAAATCCTGGTCCCGGCCTGCGCCCACATAGACCACTTCCGACGTGACATCGGCATCCCGGCTGCCGGAGGCAAGTGCTTCTGGAACGATTTCTAGCCCGGCGATTTTCTTTTTCACCGGCTCCATCAACCAGAGCTCGGCTTCCACCGGGTCCCAAATCTCGTCGGAGGAAAAAAAGTCCACCTTGACTTCGGACAGGCCGTATTGCTCGGCCAAACGGCTGATATATTCTGTCTCCATGAACTGTTCTGAATATTCTTCCTCTTGACGGTTCCTGTCTACGGCTAAGATCTCCACATGCCGCAAAGCTTCCTCTCCAGAAAATTCATTCAACACGGCGTCTCGAATGTGCCGGGGGACCAGCCAGCGATCCACTTCCTCGGCCTTCCCGGTTTCCATGGCACAGGTAGCCAGAAATACGATGGAAACCAAAACGAAGATTCGAATCGTCATGGAAGCGATATTTTGAAATCTCATATTTTACCTCACATGATGAGGACGTTAGATCATCGAGGAAAAAAAGCTTATCAAAATTGGACAATTTCTGAAAGACCCCGCCAAAATTATGGCCAAACTTGCCATCGAGTATTACTTCAAAGTAAGCGATTTTAGTAAGGCTGGAAAACGCAAGTGGGATTTATCAAGGGATAATTATAAATATCAGAGTGGCTGGGGAGCAGGGATTTGTGACCCTCAATTTACTGAAAATCTCGCTTGATCGTTTCGCACCAGGTCCGCTCGCGGAGCAGCACGTTGTTCAGGTGAATCCGCTTCGTATACAGAAAATAGAAGTTCTCAGCGTCACTGCGAAAATCGACGATGCCCGTGACATTCAGCACACGGTCGCTCAGCTCGATCGTGATCCCGTAACTGCCGCGAAACGACGATTGTGCTGGGTCGAGGTCATTTGTGCGGTGAACGAGGTTCTCCGTATTCTTGATGCTTCCCCATGGATATGTCGATGTTGAGCTGTTCGCAAGGGTCACCGTTGCCGTCCCGGTTTCTGCGTCACGGACCACATCGGAGAGCTCTGCATATCCTGAGACGGTTGCGGATTCGGCAGCGCCATAGCCGGCCAGTTCCGGATCGTCAGCGGGCTTCTGAAAATGGGGCTGTGGACGCGGCTCGTAAGGAACGACAGGCAACATCATCCGTGAAGGCGCTTCACCCCCGAGTTTCAGGTTCGTGGTCATCGGATACGGCGTTGGCCAGAACATCGGCCATTGGGCATTGCTCACCGACAAACGGATGCGATGGCCTTTAGGAAAGACCCAAGACGTAAAATGCATTTCGATAGCCAGAGCATAGGTCTTGTCAGGGACCAGCGGCTCCGGATCGACGGCCGAATTTCGATGCGTGCCGTTAAACCCTGCTCCGGTGATCTGGGTCACACGGCCGTCCGGTGCCACATCGGAAAGACGGACAAACCAGTGTACCAAAGGAGCGCTCGCAGAGGCGTTGAGGACCACCCGGGGAAAACCCAGGATCTCTGTGTCCTCATCCAGCGGTTCGGTATCGTATACCAGGCTCCGGTCGTCTGTAGGACGTTGATCGGGCATGAAATCGCCCCACCACATGACGGACCCGCCTGCCTCGATCCCAACGCTCGGGATGTACTTCAGTTCGTGATTAGCAGCTTGCGGCAGCGATGGGTGCAATCGATGGTCGGGGTGTAGGTTGAGATCCAAGAGCCGGCCTCTCTCAAGGGGCCAGCCCTCCTCCCAGCGCCATTGACCGGGCGCCTTGTCCAGGGTAAGTCCCGGAGCATGCCAGTCACGGACATAAACTGCAAACTTCGGCTCTTCCATGATTCCGGTCTTCTTGCCTTTCAGCCAGTGGTCGAACCAGCGCACCGCTTCGTGCCGCCACTCCATCCTCGGCTCAGGGTAGCCGGAGTTCGGAAAGCTGTGAGCCCAAGGCCCGATAAGCCCTTTGACCGGAGCTGTCATGTGCTGGAGCATTCTTGGCACGCTGTCGCGATAACCATCGTACCAGCCGCCGATGACAAACGTCGGAACACGGATCTTGCTGTAGTCGACGTTCAGAGAAGCGCGATCCCAAAACGGTCCGTCGCGCTGATGGCGTTTGTAGACCAGCATCCAGGGCGTTGTGTCGAAACGGTCGGTGAAAAAGCTCTCATCGACCACGAACTCTGGAGCGCCGGGTACGGAGTTATCGACCTCCTGACTGACTTCATAGGAGTCGAAATGCATCACTCCATCGATGAAGTGGACATCGTCTTGGTAAATATCATCTGTCGCGTCGACGGCAATGATCGCTTTTAGCGCTGGAGGATTTCGCATCGCCATGTGGATCGAGTTGAAACCACCCCAGGAGACGCCGAACATGCCCACATTTCCGGTCGAGAAGGGCTGTTTGGCCAGCCATTCGATGACAGCCTCACCGTCCTCTTGCTCTCGGTCGGTGTATTCGTACTCGATCAGATGCCCTTCGCTGTTGCCGGTTCCCCTGATGTCGACGCGGGCGACGATGTAACCCCGTTCGACGAAGTATGAAAACAGTGAGTAGCACCTGCTCCGGCTCTCGTCCTTTCGATAAGGCAAATACTCGAGCAATACAGGAAAACGCTCTTTTTTTTTGGCGGATGTTGGCTGGTAGAGATCGACGGCCAAACGAATCCCGTCTGGCATCGGTATCCAGTCGCTTATCAGAGTGATTTCCCCCTTGGACTGGACAGCAGAGGGCCCGCAAAATTGAGAGACACATAGAACGCAAAAGGCCAAAATCCAAAGAATTCGATTCTTCATCCTGTTCTCCTCAGGCCGGTTCTTATCGCTGCTTGACCATAGTCATCCAGCCAGCCTCTTCCTGGCATCCTTGACTTCGTGTATGTCGGGATCGGCATCCTTCCAGAGCTCGAGGAATTTATCATAATGCTCTTCAGCTTTAGCTGTATTGCCTTGCTGCTCGTAGATCTTGCCCAAATTTGATAGCCATGACGCCCTTTTCTCCTGGCAAAAAGATATCAGGAAATAGAAGAAGGTGTCAATTGTAAATTAAGATCGTAAATTAAGATGGACTTATTCCCGTGTGCCAAATAATGAATAAAATTGCAAAAACTGCGGGTCTAAAATACAAAAGACAAAAACAAAGAAAAAACTCTTTTCCCCCTGGAAATGAAGAAAATCAGACTGGCAGGGAAGCAGGGATTCGTGCCCCTTTTTTTCTAAGTTGTTTAATATCAAGCAATTGCGCGCTAATTGATTGAAAACACAAAATTTTATCTTTTTCTTTTGTTTCGTATGTTTTGATATTTTTTCGTATTTTTTGCCTTGAAATGGTCACAAAATGGACACAAGGCTGTCTAGAACACTTCGCACAATATTCACAGGGAACCTAAAATCCTCTGAAGAAAAATAGTGTTTTCCCTCGGAGATAGAACGAGAACTTACAAGTTGGCTATCCGTTCACTCTTGATCTATGAGACAATTTGGAGGGGGAGCTTCACATTCACATATTCTGTTTAAATGCATTAGCATAATCTGGTATGATGTCTATCGCTTGGACTTATGGAATGATAAAAAAGAATCCATTTGCCGTTCTTACCTGGCAGGACCTGGAATCCTGGGTGGGATCGAAAACTCTGTATAGGGGAAAGGCCTATCAGAAATCATCCGCTGTTCAAGATCTTGCTGCTGCAGGGAAAGCCAGGCTAATCGCCTGGGTCCAGGGAATGAAAAGATACGCCACCGAGGTCGAAATCATCGGAGGGGAGCCCAGCTCCGGATGCACGTGCCCGGTGGGAATAGACTGTAAGCATGGAGTTGCAGTACTTCTTGAGTATATCGAGGCTTTAAAACAAAACAAAGATGTCCCACAGATTAATCCTGAGGATCCAAGGCTGAAATTGTTGGATGAAGCCCTGGAGGGGGATGAGGATGATTTTGTAGAGGAATATGATGAAGATGACGGTGATGACGATGATGGTATTTATGATATCAATAATCAATACAGTAATAAATCAAGACAGCAGGAAGAAAAATCTCAAAAACAACATTCAGGCTCAGGCCGTGTGAACCTGAGAGGCTATCTGCGGAATAAATCCAAGGAAGATCTGATCGCCCTTGTCGAAGAGCTTGCTACAGCTCATGCAGAGGTGAGGCAGGACCTGTGGATCCGGGGCAGCGTGGCAGCCGGGCAATTCAAGGATCTTATCCAGTACGTCCGTAAGGAGATCGACTCTGTCACGGAAGAGGAAGCCTGGTACGACCGCTGGAGACAACAGGGATTTCTCCCCGATTATTCTGGTGTGCGCGACGGATTGAGGGAACTATTGGACGCCGGCAGGGCTGATGATGTGGTTTCACTAGGCAGAAGGCTTTTCAGGAAAGCTCAGGAGCAGGTCGGAATATCCCATGATGATGGAGAAACTGCAGCCGAGGTCGCCGATACCATGAAAATCGTCTATCAAGCGCTTCTGGAATGTTCGCTTTCCGACACTGAAAAGATGGAAATAGCAGTCGATTTAGAGCTGGAGGATGAATCCGAATTGTGCAGCGAGAGTGAGATTTTCTGGAAACATTCATTTGCGCTCGATGCCTGGAACGGATTGGCCGACCGGCTTCTTGGTCGGCTGGAAGGCGGAAGTGTGGTGCCCGGGCGAACGCTTTCTGAGTACGGATATAAAAGGAGGATTTTGTCCAATCACGTGATTCAGGCCTTGAGAAAAGCTGGACGTGAGCCTGAAATTATTCCTTTTTGTGAGAAGGAGGCCGAGAAGGATGGCAGCTATGAGAGGCTTGTTGATCTGCTTATGAAAAAAGGACGCTTCGCAGAGGCTGAGGCCTGGATCAGGAGGGGAATCGCTGCTATCGGTGAAAAGTGGCCCGGCATCGAATCGGCTTTAAGAAAAAGATTGGGTGAGATCAAGATAAAACAGGGAGATTGGGCCTTCGCCGCCGCTCTTATTGCCGAGGATTTTTTTGACCGTCCTTCCCTGAATCTCTATAAAGAGCTGAAGCAGAAAACATCCGGACACATTAAGGGGTGGAAAAACATAAGGGAAGCGCTCCGAGAATTTCTGGATAAGGGAAATCGGCCGCAGTACGGGCCAGGCGGCTGGCCTCTTCCCGAGACTGGACTGGAACGGGAGGAGGAGGAAAAGACACCGCAGCCTGCAAGAGCTGAGGTGCGTATTGAGATAGCGCTTTTTGAGAGAGAGATTGACCGCGCGCTTTCGATTTATAAGGCAGAAATCAAATCGATCCATACCTATTGGGGATGGGGGGGAGCTTGGGCAGGCGGCATTCATGAGGAGGTCGCTCGGGCTGTCGCTAAACGCTATCCGGATGAGGCTATTGCCATATGGAAGCGATTGGTCAAAGAGCTCGTCGCCCAGACAAAACCGGCGGCTTACCGGAGTGCTGTGCCCTATCTGAAAAAAATCAAAGGATTGCTGGAACGAACTGGCCGGAAGAGTGAATGGGATTTGTTTCTGAATGCAGTCCGCGTAGAAAATGCAAGGAAGCGAAAGCTTCTGGAGATTCTCGATGGATTGACGAACAGGCCGCTTATCGAATCCTGATTAAAGCTAATCCTTTATGATCTTTTGAAGGGAAAGAATTAAAGGTTGTAAATCGAAATTAACCGTATTCCAAAGTAAATCATAATCAATTATATCATATCCATGAATAAGCCGGTTTCTCATTCCAATGATTTGATTCCAGGGAATATCTGTATTTTTTTGTTTTGTGCTTGTCGATACCCGCTTGGCTGCCTCGCCGATAATTTCCAACAATCTGGTCAGTGCCAATTGCATCATTCGATTGTTACCCAAATCTTCTTTTGTTGAATCACCGAGCAATTCAACAGCTTCTCCGGCATGATCGAGCATATCCCTAAGACAAATCTGCTCATCATGCTTGCTCATATTGAACCTCAGCTTGGTCCAGAACTTCATCGCGGAATTGGGGATTTAATCCCTTTACAGTGTGAATCTCTACTTTATATCCAAGTATTTGACCTAGCTCAATTTCCATGCCGGCAAGGGTAATTAATCCCACATTAGTCCCGGGTTCGAACTCTACAAGCACATCGATATCACTTTCCGGCCCGAAATCTTCACGAAGGACAGAACCAAATAAAGAGAGCTTGCGAATTCGATTGCGTTGACAGAATTCTTTGATTTTATCTTCAGATAGGTCTATTTTCGAACTCATTGTAAAATAAGATTTTCCTCAATATCCATCCGCGTTCATGCTGAAACAAGATTACCATATCCAAATCATCAAGGTCAACTGATCAGCGACTCTTACGGTCTCCTCTTTGTCTGAAGCTCTGACCTGCCTGTGGACGTTGAAACCTGTATGGCGCCAGTTGAGGACCTTCTCGACAATGGAAAGGCCGATTTATTCAGAAATTCGGTCACAAGCGTTTTAAATGGCCTAATAAGTTATTGATATTAAAGTAGTTAAAGGAGTGGCTGGGAAGCAGGGATTCGAACCCCGATTCCATGATCCAGAGTCATGTGTCCTACCATTGGACGACTTCCCAGCGACCCCGACATGATAATCGATAAAGGGAAGTTTTTCAAGCGGCAGATACCCGAGTAACGTTTTGTAACTGCCAGTAACAAAAAAGCGGAAAATCGCCCATTTTATGACACTCAGTTACAAAAATTGGTTATGTTTGACAGCCCATTTTGTTGGTGATAATATGGCCAAAATATGAAAAAGAACACCAGCCGTGCCATCATCCTCTTTGCCCTTACTTTCGTGTTCCTGTTTTTTTTCTTTCGCAGCGTCGAATGGAGCGAGGTGCTTGGCTACTTGGTCGATATCGATCTCGTACTTTTTATCGTTTTGCTGCTTTTGGTCCCGTTGAATTTTGTATTCCGGGCCATACGTTGGAAATGCCTGTTGAAGCATGAGAAAGAAAGCGTGAGCTTTTATAACAGGTTTGCTGGCAACGCTGTAGGATTCGCTGTCACAGGGCTTTTTCCGGGACGACTGGGGGAACTGGTCAAGCCCCTATATTTGGCCCAGAAAGAAGGTTTGAAAAAGGGCTTTGTGATCGGGACGGTGGTGGTCGAACGGATGTTCGACCTGTTCAACATGTGCTTTCTCCTCGGCGTGTTTTTTGTGTCCCGGCCCTTATACACATCGATATTCAACATCGAGATCGAACAGGATGCCTATTCCAACTTGGCTATTTGGGGAATTATCGGGATGGCTATCGCTATCATCATGTTACTTGCTACCCTCTCCTTGTATTTCTTCAAGGAAAAAACACTCAAACTAATCTTTTTTTTCCTGAAACCTCTGTCCCAAAAGTGGCGGGAAATGATCATTGGCCTTATCGATGAATTTATCGAAGGCCTCAAATTTTTTCATTCCGTAGGAGATGTTTTTGTCTATATTTTCTGGTCCTTCGCGGTCTGGATCAACATTACAATATTATATTGGATCTGGCTGGTTGCCTTCGATGTCAGGGTGCCGTTTTTTTATGTTTTTCCCTTTGTCTTTCTCACGATGGTGGGGGCTTCGATCCCGACACCGGGGATGGTCG
>Ga0307445_10000663_pt1 | contig 18963 bp, 16 predicted proteins | sample SalMarSW160330MG_FD_202147 | JGI IMG/M metagenome (GOLD analysis project Ga0307445, IMG submission 202147) | Salt marsh sediment microbial communities from the Plum Island Ecosystem LTER, Massachusetts, United States - SW1603-30 | ecosystem: Environmental > Aquatic > Marine > Intertidal zone >... | reverse complement strand
GATGGCGGCGATGACCTCCGCCGGGTGGAGCGAGCCTGCTTCCGGCTCGCCGCCGTTACAGAACACCTTGCCGGCGCCGGTGAGGATTACCACGTAGACACCGTCGTCCCGGGCGATATTTTCGCCGGCCTCGGCCAGAGCGGCGGCCATGGCCGCGTCCAGCTGGTTGCCGGCGCCGGGGCGGCTCAGGGTGATGCGGGCGACGTGGTCTTTTTGGCTGTAGCGGACGTAAGATGGCGGCATAATCTCTCCTGCCTTCGGCTTCATCTTAGAACGCATCCCTTCCTAGCGTCAAGGGGCGGATTTTGGGGTTGAATACGAGCGGCATAAGCTGTTAGAATAGCAGCGAGTTCGTCCCCGGTTGGTGTAGCCAGGCCGAGTTTGAGATTCTTAACGATGCGACGGGAATAAACGTGTCCGATTCTTTCAAGAAGCCAGACAAGATATTCCGCATCATCAGCGAAATTAACGAAGCCATCTCCCTTTCCAACGGGAACCATAACGTCCTCGGCACCGCCCTGGACGCCCTCGCCGAGAATTTCAAGGTCAGGTGCTGCTGGGTGCAGCTTTTCCGCCCCCAGGACCAGCGCCTGGTGCTGGCCGCCCAGCGCGGCTTCACCGGCGCGATGCGCTGGGAGCTGGGCACGTCGGCGGCGGCGCAGGACTTGGGCAACAGGGTGGCCGTTTACGGGCACAAGATTGTCGTCCCCCATCTGTCGCGCCAGGACGCTATTGACTTGAAGTCCTTCCGCATGGCGCGCCTGCGCTCGCTGGTGGCCGTGCCGATGACCACCTACCGCACCAGCGGGGTGCTGGGGATTGCCTCGGCCCGGGAAAAGCGGTTCGGGCAGGACGCCGCCGAATTACTGACCGTCATCGCCGGGATGCTGGGCACCGCCCTGGAAAAGGCCGAGCTTTACGAGCGCGCCGCCCGCCACGAGGAAAAGGTGCCGCCTCCGGATACCGTCAAGGAGATATTCTCCCGCCGCGCCGCTTACCCGCCGCCCCGCCGTCCCTGATACTCCGCCAGACGGCTCAAACAACGCCAGTATCACGAAGCCGGTCAATCGCTTCCTTACTCATCCCCAGCAGGCCGCCCAGGATTCCCCCGGTGTGCTGGCCCAGCTCCGGCGCGGCCTGCGTCGCCCGGTGGGACGTACGGGAGAGCTTGAAGGGCGTGTTGGCCACGCCGAACTTGCCCGCCTGCGGGTGCTCGACTTCGATGAGCATCTCCCGCGCGGCTACCTGCGGGTCGGCGGCCGCCTGAGCGATGTCGTTGACCGGGCCGCAGGGGATGCCGGCCGCCGTCAGCTCGGCGAGCCACTCCCGCGTCGTCCGGGTCTTCATGGCGGCGTTAATTATTGGTTCTAAGTCGGCGTGGTGCTCGGTGCGCTGCCAGCCGTCGCTGAAGCGCGGGTCGTCGATAATGTCCACCCGGTCGATGGCGGCGCAGAAGAGCGGCCACTGGTCTTTGAGGCCGCCGCGCAGGGCCACCGCCAGGTAGCCGTCCCGCGTGGCGAAGACCTGGAAGGGCGTCATCAGGGGGTGGCGGGTGCCCAGGGCGCGGGGTATATCGCCGGTGTTGAGGTAGCGGGCGAAGGCGTTTTCCGCCACGGCGATTTGCGAATCGAGCATGCTGACGTCAATAAATTGCCCCCGGCGGCTTTGGGTGCGCTCGTGGAGGGCGGCCAGGATGGCGATAACGAGGAACATCCCGGCGGTAATGTCGCCGTAGGAGACCCCCGGCCGGACGGGCGGGCCGCCTTCCTCGCCGGTGAGGCTCATCACGCCGCCCATCGCCTGGGCGATGACATCGAAGGCGGGGCGGGGGGCGTAAGGCCCCGTCTGGCCGAAGCCGGAGCCGGCGGCGTAGATGATGGCCGGGTTGTGTTTTCGGACCGTATCGTAGCCCAGGCCGAGCTTGTCCATCGTCCCCGGCGTGAAGTTCTCCACCAGAATATCGGCCTGCTTGACGAGCTTGAGAAAGAGCCTGACGCCCTCCGGCGCGGCCAGGTCGAGGGTCAGGCTCTTCTTGCCGCGGTTGAGGCTCAGAAAATAGATGCTCACCCCGCGCACGATGGGGCCGGTGCCGCGGGCGACGTCGCCGAGGCCGGGCCGCTCGATTTTGATGACCTCGGCGCCCAGGTCGCTCAAGAGCATCGTGGCGTAAGGGCCGAGCAAGACTTGCGTCAGGTCGAGTACCCTGATTCCGGCCAGCGGGCCGGCCATAGTCCACCTCTCTTCGCGCCGTGCGGCGGCTAGCCGGGCGAGGCGCTCTGGTAGCGGGCGGCCAGACCCACCTTCATCACGCCGTAAGGCCGCTCCAGGCGGTTGCAGGTAACGGGATAGTGGGGGACGCCTTTGGGAATGGCGATAACGGTGGGGGCATCAATGGCGTGCTCCTCGCCCGCCGGCCCCATGGCCACGGTCAGCTCGGCCCCCAGGTAGCCGGGGTTATCGGTATCGTGGCCGAAGAAGACGATAATCTCGTCGTAGGGGTGGCGGTGGGGGCCGGCGCCGGGCCAGGGGCCGGTCTTATTGTAGAGCCCCATCTTGAAATTGATGTCAATCCCCTCCAGGTCGTCGCCGGAGACGACCATTTCCTGGGCCGGGCCGGCGCCGCCGGGGCCTTTGGTGACCGGCATCGGGTGCACCAGGTGGTCGTACTTGTGGCCGTCAGTCTCGCCGCCCTCTTCCACCGTTCCCACGGCGTACTTGCCGGAGAGGGCCAGGTGGAAATGCCCGAAGGGCTTATCGACCTTCTCGGTGACTAGGGGGCAGTGGGGGAAGTCCCCGGGGGCGGCCACCACGGTGGGGGTATCAAAGCGGTGCACCTCCAGCTCCTTGCCCAGCGCCAGGCTCATCTCCGAGCCGAGGTAGCCCAGGTCGGTATCGTCGTAGCCGAAGAATATCAGCAGCTCGTCAAAGGGATGCGTGTGCGCCCCCCGCCCCGGCGCCCAGTCGCCGGTCTGCTCGTAGACGCCGATGATAAAATTAAGCTCGAAGCCCTGCAAATCGTCCCCGCCCACGAAGGTCAGCTCGCGGGCGTTGCCCCCGCCCAGCGGGCTCTTGCGAAACTCCAGCTTTTTAAAGAGATGCCCGTACTCGCTTGCCACAGTCGTCTCCTTTCGTCGCTCAGGCCAGCAGTTGCCGCACGTTAGCGCGGATAGTTTCTAAATCCTGCTCGTTGGGGCGGCCCCGGATATCGCCCAGGCGTCCCTGCGTGCTGGCCGGTGCGTTGTTGTGGAACTCGCCCACGGTGTACCACTCCCCGCATACTTCGAAGCCCAGGTGCGCGAAGAACTGCCCCAGGAACTTACCCACCGGCACCGCCTCGTCGAGGCCGGTGTGCGGCCCGGAGTAGGTGACGAAGGCCACCGCCCTTTTCCCCGGCACCTTGGGGGCGTTCATCTTGATGACGTCGCGCTCCCGGTAATCGGCCATCCTGGCCTTGATAAATTTCAGCATCGGCTCCGGCGGCTGCCACAGGTGCGACGGCGAGCCGATAAAGACCAAATCGTAGTCGTAGAGATCGTCGTCGGCGGCCTCATTTACCTTTTTAAGGTGTGAGTCGACGCCGGCTTGTTGCAAGGCGGCGTGAATGGTCTCGGCGACCTTTTGGGTATTGCCCGTGCCCGACCAGTAGATGATAAGCGCCTTCATGGGGTCTCCTTAGGCATCAGGGGTTTTGCATCTCCCGGTTCATCTCTTTGAGGACGTCCGCTTCCCAGGCCATGAATTTTTTGCGGCCCAGGGTATAGGCCTTGGGCACCCACGGCATTTCCTCCAGGTTGCGCACCAGCATCGGCAGCCGGTTGTAGGGGATGGAGAGCAGCACCCAGCCCGGCTCGAAGGCCTCGCGGGCAATGGCGCCGAAGCCCAGGCCGGTGAGCTGGTAGTTGAGCTTGCCGGTGAGGTAGGGATAGACGAACAGCCAGGAGCAGGAAAGCACCGTGGAGGTGCGGCTCTCGTAGGTATCGCCGGTGGAGTAGGCCATGGCCCGCAGCACGATTTCCGCCTGGCGGGCGGTGGCCGTGATGACGAGCAGGTCCGGCTCGAAGGTGATTTTATCCAGGGGGGCCATCACCACGTAGTTGACGGTGCCCTTCTCCATTAGCGAGTGCTGCCGGGACAGGTTCTGGTTGGCGCGGGCGTCCTGGAAGATGCCCAGCCGGGTGCCCAGCTCGCCGCTGATGGCGAACGGGGGCGATTCGCCGGCCGTCATGCCCAGGGCCTGCTTGCCGAAGCAGATTTCGTTGCCGGCGGTAAAGTAGAAGGGGGCGTCGCTTTTTTGCGCCTCGGCGAGCATCTCGCAGAGGGCCAGGTTCTTGTCCAGCGCCCTGACGCCGTCCGGCTTGTGGTAGAGGTACTTGACGCCGACAGGCGACTTTTCGAAGTTGAACTTCGTAAAGACCGATAAATCGGTCTGCAGCGGTCTCACGGCTCCCTCCTTCTCCGCCAAGCCAGACTACCACGCCCTTTTTCACCTTGTCAATTTTGGCCGGGGATTGCGACAACCGTCCCGGGGGGCTATAATGTACTGTGCGGGCGCGGCACGACCTGGTCTCCCGCCCGCCGGATAACGAAGTGCCGAGGTGGTGGAATCGGTAGACACGCCATCTTGAGGGGGTGGTGCGCGTAAGCGCGTGGGAGTTCAAATCTCCCCCTCGGCACCATAGCTTTCCGGACAGGACCGGATAAAGGCCTTTAGCGCTTGCCATAGCCGCCGCCGGTTGGTTCCGGTCTCCCGAAGTAATTAACCGGCAGACTTTAATATATTATTGGGGTAGAGATGACGGAACAGGCGCGGCTACTGGATATCTACATCATGGGGCGGCACTGCCGCGTGCCCGAGGGTCTTACCATCCTGACCGCCCTGGAGTACAGCGGCTACCGGGTGGTGCGCGGCTGCGGCTGCCGCGCCGGTTTCTGCGGCGCCTGCGCCACCATCTATAACTTCAAGAACGACCCCCGGCTCCGCTACGACCTGGCCTGCCAGAAGGCCGTGGAGGCGGACATGTGCCTGGTGCAGATTCCGTTCTTCCCGGCGGCCAAGGCGGCCTATGACCTGGAAAAAATCAAGCCCAACGGCGCTAAAATCCTGGAGCTTTACCCGGACATCGTCACGTGCTTCGGCTGCAACACCTGCACCAAGACCTGCCCCCAGGAGCTGGAGGTGATGTGGTTCATGTCCGACGCGCTTAGGGGCGATATCGCCGCGGTGGCCGAAAAGAGCTTCGACTGCGTTATGTGCGGCCTCTGCGCCGCCCGCTGCCCGCAGGGGCTGGTGCCCTATAACGTGGCGCTGCTGGCGCGGCGGCTCTACGGGCGCTACCTGGCCCCGGCGTCGGCCCACGTGGACGAGCGCATCGCCGAGATTGAGGCCGGCGCTTACGACGCCGCGATAGACGACCTCAAGCAGGCCCCGGAGGCGGAGCTGCGCCGCCAGTACGCCGGGCGCGACATGGAGCCGGCCCTGGAGCAGCAGTGGGAGTGAGACAACCGTAATGTACCCTGCCTATCTGGAAGAGAACATCCATATCGTTGAGGATACCCGGGTGCGGCGGCTCATCGAGGCGGTGCCGCGCCTGGACGAGGCCGCCAAGGCCGACCTGCTGCGAAGCTACCACCCCGACTACATCGCCACCAGCATGCGGGAGCTTGCGGTGGGCGTAAATAAGGGCGACCGCGCCCCGGTGGAGCTGGCCGACCTGCTGGAAGGCAGCTCCCGCATCACCCCCGACGAAATCGACCCCGCCAGCCCGGACTATAACGTGGACGTGCTCGTCATCGGCTGCGGCGGGGCGGGGGCCTCGGCGGCGCTACTGGCCCACGCCGGCGGGGCGCGCGTCCTGGTGGCCACCAAGCTGAGACTGGGCGACGCCAACACCGTCGGCGCGCAGGCGGGGACACAGGCCGCCGACCGCCCCGAGGACTCCCCGGCCCAGCACTACCTGGATACCATGGGCGGCGGCCACTTCGCCAACATCCCCGACCTGGTGGAGGTGCTCGTCAAGGACGCCCCCTCGGCCATCAAGTGGCTGGAGCGGCTGGGGGTCAACTGGGACAAGACGCCCGACGGCGCCATGCACGAGCTCTCCGGCGGGGGAACGTCGCGGCGGCGGCTGCACTCGGCGCGCGATTACACCGGCCTGGAGGAGATGCGCGTCCTCCGCGACGAGTTGACCAATAAGAAGATAGACTATTTAGAGTTCGCCCCGGCGGTGGAGCTTATCCTGGACGATAGAGGCCAGATTGCCGGGGCCATTTTGCTCAATCTGGAAACGGAAGAGCTGCTCGTCGTCCGCGCTCGCGCCATTGTACTGGCCACCGGCGGCATCGGGCGGCTGCACCTGCAGGGCTTCCCCACCACCAACCACTACGGCGCCACCGCCGACGGCCTGGTGCTGGCCTACCGCGCCGGGGCCGGGCTTATTTTCATCGATACGATGCAGTACCACCCCACCGGCGCCGCCTATCCTTTGCCCATCCTGGGGCAGCTGGTCACCGAGAAGGTGCGCACCCTGGGGGCGCAGCTGGTCAACGGCCGCGGCGAGCAGTTCGTCATGCCGCTGGAGCCGCGCGACGTGGTGGCCTCGGCCATTATTCGCGAGTGCGGCGAGCGGGGGCTGGGGCTGCGCACGCCCCACGGCGAGGCGGGCGTCTGGCTGGACTCGCCGATGATTGATATCCTCCGCGGCGAGGGCACCATCGCCCGTGAGCTGCCCGCCATGGTACGGCAGTTCCGCCGCTACAACATCGATATTACCCGTGAGCCGATTCTAGTCTACCCCACCCTCCACTACCAGAATGGCGGCATTAAAATAGATACCGAAGGGGCCACCGTCGTGCCGGGGCTCTTCGCCGCCGGGGAGTGCACCGGCGGCGTCCACGGACGCAACCGGCTCATCGGCAACTCCACCCTGGACCTGTTCGTCTTCGGGCGGCGGGCCGGGGCGGCGGCAGCCAGATATGCCAAGGAGGTCAAGCGCGGCCACCCCACCCTGGAGCACGTGCGCCGCTGGCAGCAGGAGCTGGCCCAGGCGGGCATCGCCGGCGAGCGGCCCGTCTCGCCGCACCTTTTGCCCAACTACGCCCGCCGCTCGCGCGACCACACCCGGCAGGAGATATAGTCATGCCTTTACCAGTCCAGAGAGACGTAAAAGAGATTGAGGTCATCCTCAACCAAATCCTCGGCACGCGCTGCCCGCCGGTAGCGCGTCTGCGCCTGCTCTCCAGCGGCTTCGGCACCGCCCACTCGCTCAACATCGCCGAGAACCTCAGCGGCCACAAGGAGTGCCTGGGCTGCGGCAACTGCGTGGACATCTGCCCGTTCCTCTCCCGCGAGCCGTACCGCCGCCAGCGCACCGAGCAGCGCACCTCCATGGCCTTGGAAAGCACCGTCGGGGAGGACTGTGACCTCTGCCATGCCTGCGTCCTGGTCTGCCCCCAGGTGGATACCACCATCAAGCACTACATCGTCAACCACCGCCTGGTGGAGGTCATGTCGCGCCTGGAGGAGCGCCTCGGCGACGTTGACGAGCCGGATCTGGATTTATTCCTGGAGGAGGCCATCAGCTAGGGTGGGGTGTTATGGATTTTGAACTGCCCGAAGAACTGAAGATGATACAAAAGCTGGCGCGGGACTTCGTCACCGACAGGCTCCGCCCGCTGGAGCGCGACCTGCTGGGCCGCGCCGCCGACCAGAGCGACGCCCGCGCCGCTCTCCCTGCCGAGAAAGAGGCCGAGTTGACCGCCCTGGTCAGGGAGATGGGCCTCTGGGGGGTGGGCGTGCCCGAGGAACTGGGCGGCGCCGGTCTGGATACCCTGGGGGCCTGCCTGGTGGAGGAAGAGCTGTCCCGCACCGTGGTGCCTTTCCACTTCGGCGACGTGACGCCCTTCCTCTTCGACGGCAGCCAAATGCAGCGCGAGCGATACCTCCAGCCCGCCCTGAGCGGCGCTAAGAGGCCGCTGGTGGCCCTCCTGGAGCCGGGCAATACTGGCGACCCCGCCGCCGTGCGTCTCAAGGCTCGCCGCGACGGCGATGACTACGTTTTGAACGGGCGCAAGCTCTCCTTCTCCCGCCCCGGCGACGACTACTTCGCCCTGGTCTTCGCCGCGACCGAAGCGGGGCTCACCGCCTTTCTGGTGGATAAAGATACGCCCGGTTTCACTTTGCGGGGCGGCGGCGAGCGGCGCGGCTGGCTGGCCCCGCTGCGCGAGCCGCTGGAGCTGGCCTTCCGGAACTGCCGCGAGATGGCCGAAAACGTCCTGGGCGAGGCCGGCAAGGCCCTGGAGTTGGGCAAAAAGTGGCTGCCGGCGCGCCGCGTGATACGGGCGGCCCGCTGCGTGGGCGTCGCCCGCCGCCTGCTGGAAGAGGCCACCGCCGCGGCGCAGTCGCTGGAGTCCTTCGGCCAGTCCGTTTACAAAAAGGCCAATATCCGCGCCGCCCTGGCCGAAATCGCGGCGTACGTCCGCGCCGCCCGCCTCATGGTCTACGAGGCGGCCTGGCAGGCGGACAAGGGCGAACTCATCGCGCGGCAGGCAGCCCTGGTCAGGCTCTACGCCACCCAGGCCGTCCAGACCATCGCCGACCGCGTCTCCCACGTCTTTGGCGGGCCGCCGTATCTGGCCGGTCAGCCCATGGCCCGGCTCTGCCAGCGCGCCCTGGCGGACGGGGCCGTTGAGCTTTCCCTGGAGCGGCAGCGGCACGTCGTCGCGCGGGATATTATCCAGGGCGCCGGTGATTAAATGAACCGCTACGACTATATCATCGTCGGCAGCGGCATCGGCGGGCTTTACACCGCCCTGCTGGCCCGCCAGCACGGCCGAGTTTTGGTGATTACCAAGGGCAGCATCGACGACTGCAACACCCGCTACGCCCAGGGCGGCATCGCCGCCGCCATCAGCAAGGGCGACTCGCCGGAGCTCCACATCAAGGACACCGTGGCCGCCGGGGCCGGCCTTTCCGACGAAGCCGCGGCGCGCATCCTGGCCACCGAGGCCCCGGCCCGTATTGCCGATTTAGTCGGCTACCGCGTCCCGTTCGATACCCTGGACGGCGAAATCGCCCTGGCGATGGAGGCCGCCCACAGTGTGCCCCGCGTCCTCCACGCCGGCGGCGACGCCACCGGCGAGCACATCGAGGTAACGCTCTCCCGCCAGGTGCGCGACATGGGCATAACCGTGCTGGAGAACTTCCTGGCCACCGAGATTTTAGTTGACAAGGGCCGGGTACGGGGCATCAAGGCGCTGGACTGCCGCACCGGCACCGTGGAGGAGTTCGGCTGCCGCTACCTGGTGCTGGCCACCGGCGGCGCCGGGCAGCTCTTTAAGTACAACACCAACTCCGACGTGGCCACCGGCGACGGCGTGGCCCTGGCCTATAACGCCGGCGCCGAGATTGCCGATATGGAGTTTTTTCAGTTCCACCCCACCGCCCTGCGCATCCCCGGCGTGCTGCCTTTTCTCATCTCGGAGGCGGTGCGGGGGGAGGGGGGCGTCCTCCGCAACGCCGAGGGCCGCCCCTTCATGACGGGCTATGACCCCCGCGGCGACCTGGCCCCCCGCGACATCGTGGCCCGCTCCATCCTCGACGAGATGAAAAAGACCGGCTCCGACCGCGTCTATGTGGACGTTACCCACCTGCCGCCCCACACCATTACCACCCGCTTCCCCCATATCTACCGCTTCTGCCTGGACCACGGCCTGGACATCACCCATGCCCTCATCCCGGTGGCCCCGGCGGCCCACTACATGATTGGCGGCGTGCGCACCAATACCTGGGGCGAGACCAATATCGCCGGGCTGTTCGCCACCGGCGAGGTGGCCTGCACCGGCGTCCACGGCGCCAACCGCCTCGCCTCCAACTCGCTCCTGGAGGCCATCGTCTTCTCCCGCCGCATCGTGGACCGGACAGCCGGCCCGTCCCGGGAAAAGGACGCCGCTGACGACAGCCAGGTCATCTACGCCTCGCTCCCCGACCGTAATCCCCCGGAGAACCTGCCCGCCCCCGGCCTGGCCGCCCTGCAGCAGCTCCACTGGGACAACGCGGGCATCATCCGCGATAGGGACGGCCTCACCCGCGCCGCCGCTACCCTGGCCGCCTGGCAGGCGACCCTGCCCCCGCCCGCCGACCAGCCCACCGGGGAGCTCTGCAACCTGATACTCACCGGCCGCCTGCTCACCGAGGCCGCCTTTATCCGCGAGGAGAGCCGCGGCGCCCATTTCCGCGCCGACTTCCCCCGCCGCTCGCCGCGGTGGCGGCGCCACATCGTCTGGAAAAAATAACCAGGTCGCGGCCTCGGTGTGTTGAAAACAATCGGCTTATGCATTATAAATATAAGAGCGGTTTGCAAACTTGAGGTAAGGAGATACCGGTTTGGCCAAGAAGAATAAAACAGCTAAGCCCCCGCGCCAGATGACGCGGCGCGCCCTTTCGCACCACAAGCGCCAGGTGCGGCGCCAGCGCATCATCTTTTTCAGCGGGGTGGGGATTATCGCCGCCGTGGTTCTCATCGTCCTGCTGGGGTGGTTTCTGGGCATGTACCGCCCCATGCACGCCACTGTCGTTAAGGTCGGCGACCGCAAGTTCAATATCGGCTATGTCGTCGATTACGTCACCGACCTGGGCGGCGGGCAGGCGAGCAGCATCCTGACGCAGACGTTGAGTTACTACGTGGAGGACATCATCAATACCGAGCTGGCCCGGCGGGGGGCGGAGGAGCTGGGCTTTAAGCCGAGCGGCGGCGACATCCGCGACCAGAGGGAGCAGATGGGCCTGCCCGATAATAAGGCCTCGGCGGATATCGCCCGGATGAGCCTGCTCTACAACCGGCTGAAGGACGAATATTTCGCCCCCCAGACACCGGCTTCCCAGGCTCAGGTAGATATACGGGCCATGCTGGTGGAGAGCGAGCCGGTAGGGCAGGAAGTCCGCCGCCGGCTGGCGCAGGGCGAGGACTTCGCCGCGCTCATCACGGATTTCGCCGCCGACGCTCAGTCCCTGGAGGAGAACCAGGGCGACTACGGCTGGCATCCCCGGGTAATCCTCGGGGAGGATATCGGCTCCGCCGTGCCGGTGGACTATGCCTTCGGGGCAATGGCGGGCGACATCAGCCAGCCCCTCTACGACGAGAATAAAAGCAAGCGGCTGGGCTACTGGCTGATTAATATCAACGAGAAGTTCACCACGGACGAGTTCCAGGTTTACGCCCTTTACCTGGGCAGCCAGGAGGAGGCCGAGGCCATCCGCCAGCGGCTGGAGGACGGCGAGGACATGGACGCCCTGGCCGAGGAGTATTCCCAGTACAGCCAGTCCCAGCAGAACGGCGGCGACCTGGGCCTGATTACCCGCCCCGAAGCCGATGCCGTCGTGGTAAGCCAGGCCTTTGACGATTACGTCTTCGGCGAGGAGCGGGAGACGGGGGTCTGGAGCCAACCCATCCGCGACGGCGACCAGTGGACGACCGGCGGCTACTGGGTAGTCCAGGTGGTCGGCAGGGAAGACGACCGTGAGCTGAGCGACGAAGACTACCAGAACCTGCTCGACCGGGCCTACAGCGACTGGCTGACTAATCTCCAGACGGAAAGCGCCGAAATTATTGACCGCACCGGTTTTACCACCGAAGCGCAGCAACTGATAGTGGAAAAGGTGACCGGGGGTTAGTCACCTCAGGGGAGAGTAGAGATGAGCGAGCGAAGTATCGGCATCGGGCTGATGGGGCTGGGGGTCATCGCCGGGCAGGTGGCCAGAGTCCTTGCGGACAAGGCCGACGACCTGGCGGCCAGGGTGGGCTGCCCCGTCGTCCTGCGGCGCATCAAGGTGCTGCCGGAGGACCTGGAGCGCCCCCGGGCGAAAGAGCTGCCCGCCGCCCTCTTCACCACCGACGCGGACGAGTTCTTCAGCGAGCCGGGCATTGATATCGTCGTCGAGGCCATCGGCGGCGAGAGGCCGGCCTACGAGTACCTGCACCGGGCGCTCACCTCGGGCAAGCACGCCGTCACCTCCAACAAGGAGGTCATCGCCAAGCACGGCACCGAGCTTTTAGCCCTGGCGCAAAAGCACGGCGTGGGCCTGCTCTACGAGGCCAGCGTCGGCGGGGGAATTCCTTTGATTGCCCCCTTCAAGCACGACCTGGCGGGTAACGAAATTACCGGCATCTTCGCCATCATCAACGGCACCACCAATTACATCCTCAGCCGCATGGCGCGGGAGGGGCTGGACTTCGCCGCCGTGCTCCGGGAGGCCCAGAAACTGGGCTACGCCGAGACCAACCCGGAGAACGACGTGGCCGGCTACGACGCCCGCTACAAGCTGGCGATACTGGCCTCGCTGGCCTTCCGGATGAAGGTCGTGCCGGAGGATATTTACTGCGAGGGCATTACCCGCCTCACCGGCCGCGATTTCCGCTACGCTTCCGAACTCGGCTTCGCCATCAAGCTGCTGGCCATCGCCAAGCGGGCCGGCGGCGCCATCGAGGCACGGGTGCACCCCGTCTTCCTGCCGGAGGAGTCCTTCCTGGCCAAGGTGGACGGCGTCTACAACTGCGTGCAGGTGGAGGGCGACCTGGTGGGCCGGGTGCTCTTCATAGGGGAGGGGGCCGGGCCTTCGGCCACCTCATCCGCCGTCGTCGCCGATATTATCGCCGCCGCCCGCAAGATTGTCCTCGGCATCGGCAGCCTCTCCATCTGGCGGCCGGTCTCCAGCAAGCGCCTCAAGCCGATGGACGAAATCCAGACGCAGTATTACGTGCGCCTGGCCGCCGCCGACCGCCCCGGCGTGCTGGCGCAGATTGCCACCGTCTTCGGCAACAACAAGATAAGCATCGCCTCGGCGTTGCAGCCGGAGTCGGACGACGTCACCAGGATGGCGGAAATCGTGATTATGACCCACCCCGCCCGCGAAAAGGCCATGCAGCAGGCGCTCAAGGAGCTGGCGGGACTAAAGGTGGTCAACGAGATAAGCAACTGTATCCGCGTGGAGGATATCGAGGGAGGCCAGCCCTGAAAACCGGCGTCCTGAACCACTATAAAAAATACCTCCCCGTCACCGGTAAGACCCCCATCTTCTCCATCGGCGAGGGGGATACCCCGCTGGTGCGCTGCGATAAGCTAGCCGGGCGCTACGGCTGCAAGGAGCTTTACTTTAAGCTGGAGGGCTGCCATCCCACCGGCTCGTTCAAAGACCGGGGCATGGTGGTGGCCGTGGCCAAGGCCGTCGAGGCGGGGAGCCGGGCCGTTATCTGCGCCTCCACCGGCAACACGTCGGCCTCGGCGGCGGCCTACGCCGCGTACTGCGGGCTCAAGTGCATTATCGTCATCCCCGGCGGCAAAATCGCCATGGGCAAGCTGGCCCAGGCCATCGTCTACGGGGCCGAGATTATAGCCGTGGACGGCAATTTTGATAAAGCCCTGGAAATTGTCCGCGAGCTCTGCGAACGGCACCCGGTGACGCTGGTCAACTCGCTAAATCCTAACCGCATCGAGGGGCAGAAGACGGCCGCCTTCGAGATTTGCGACGCCCTGGGCGACGCCCCGGACTACCTCTTCCTGCCGGTGGGCAACGCCGGCAACATCACCGCCTACTGGAAGGGCTTTAAGGAATACTACGCCGCGGGCAAGGCCACCCTAAAGCCCAAGATGTACGGCTTCCAGGCCGAGGGAGCGGCCCCCATCGTGCGGGGGCACCCCATTGAGCAGCCGGAGACGGTGGCCACCGCCATCCGCATCGGCAACCCGGCCAGCTGGAAAAAGGCCGAGGCCGCCCGGGACGAGTCCGGCGGCATCATCGACATGGTCAGCGACGCGGAAATCCTGGCCGCCCAGAAAATAATGGCCGCGGAGGCGGGCGTCTTCGGCGAGCCGGCCTCGGCGGCGCCGCTGGCGGGCCTCATCAAGCTCACCGGCCGGGGCGAGTCGTTTCGCGGCAAGACCATCGTCAGCGTGGTGACCGGCACCGGGCTCAAAGATACCGAGACCGCCCTCAAGGGGGCGCCGCCCTTCCGGGAGCTTCCCGCCGATATCAAGGCGGTGGAAAAAGCCCTGGGGTGGGCTTAAGGAGGCGGGCGATGTTTGACGAACCAGCCATTAAAAAGGCCGTGGCCGAGATTATCCGGGCCATCGGCGAAGACCCCTCCCGCGAGGGGCTGGCCGAGACCCCCCGGCGTGTGGCCGAGATGTACGCCGAGCTCTTCATGGGGCTGGAGAAAGACCCCAAGCGCGACCTGGAGGTGGGCTTTGAGCTGGGGCACCGCGAGATGGTCATCTGCAAGGACATCCCCTTTTACTCCATGTGCGAGCACCACCTGCTGCCGTTCTACGGGGTGGCCCACGTGGGCTATATCCCCAACAAAGAGGGGCGCATCGTCGGCATCTCCAAGCTGGCGCGCGTGGTGGAGACGCTCGCCCGCCGCCCCCAGGTGCAGGAGCGCATGACCACCGCGATTGCCGACGCCATCAACCAGGGTATCAAGCCGACGGCTGTGGGCGTGGTGGTGCAGGCGGAGCACATGTGCATGGTGATGCGCGGCATCAAGAAGCCGGGGAGCAACGTCATCACCTCGGCGCTGCGCGGCTCGTTCCGGAGCAAGCCGGCCAGCCGCGCCGAGTTCTTCTCGCTGATTCAGGGGAAGTAGGGCAGCTTAGCCCGTAGTTTTCCGCCCCGCCGCCCCATCGGTATTATCTATTCCCACCCAGGCCGCCCTCGCGGCATCAACTGCTTAGCCCTAAATATCCAGATTGGCGAACTTGGCGTGCGCCTGGATAAAGGCCTTGCGCGGCGGGACCTCCCCGCCCATGAGCATCTGGAAGGTCTCGTCGGCCTTGGTGGCGTCCTCCACGTTCACCTTGAGGATGGTGCGGGTGGCGGGGTTCATGGTGGTCTCCCAGAGCTGCTCAGCGGTCATTTCCCCCAGGCCCTTGTAGCGCTGCAGCTCGTTCTTGCGGGAGGTGCTGCGCTTGAGCACCTCGTCCTTCTCCTGCTCCGAGTAGACCCAGTTGACGCCTTCGCTCGACTTGATGCGATAGAGCGGCGGCTGGGCGATGTAGAGATAGTTACCGATGAGCTGAGGCATGTGGCGGAAGAAGAACGTTAAAAGCAGCGTGCGGATGTGCGAGCCGTCCACGTCGGCGTCGGTCATGAGGATGATGCGGTGGTAGCGCAGCCGGGCCGCCTCGAACTCCTCATCGATGTTGGTGCCGAGCGCGGTGATAATGGTGCGGATTTCGTTATTGGCCAGCATCTTGTCGGGCGGGGCCTTCTCCACATTGAGAATTTTGCCCCGCAGCGGCAGGATGGCCTGAAAGCGCCGGTTGCGCCCCTGCTTGGCCGAGCCGCCCGCCGAGTCGCCCTCCACCAGGAAGAGCTCGCACTGGGCCGGGTCGCGCTCCGAGCAGTCGGCCAGCTTGCCGGGCAGGGTGCCGCTCTCCAGGCCGCTCTTGCGGATAATCAGGTCGCGGGCCTTGCGGGCGGCCTCGCGCGCCTTGGCGGCGGTAATGCATTTTTCCAGTATCTTTTTGGCGTCGTCGGGGTGTTCCTCCAGGTAGAGCGAGAGGCCCTCGTTGACGGCGCTCTCCACCTGGCTCTTGACCTCGATGTTGCCCAGCTTGCCCTTGGTCTGCCCCTCGAACTGCGGCTCGGCGAGCTTGACCGAGATTATGGCCGTCAGCCCCTCGCGGACGTCCTCGCCGGTGAGGTTGGGGTCGTCCTCCTTGATGAACTTGTTTTTCCTGGCGTAGTCGTTGAGGACGCGGGTAAGCGCCGAGCGGAAGCCGGTGAGGTGGGTGCCGCCGTCGACGGTATTGACGCAGTTGGCGAAGCTGAAGGCCGACTCGCTGAAGCCGTCGTTGTACTGGAGGGATACCTCGATGCCGGTGGAGTTGACCTGCTTGCTGACGTAGATGGGCGTCGGGTGGCGCACCACGCGGTTGCGGTTGAGGTGGCGCACGAAACCGGTAATGCCGCCCTCAAAGTAGAAAGTGCGCTGGCGGTCGCCCGCCTCGTCGGCGAGGGTTATCTCCACGCCCTTGTTGAGGTAGGCCATCTCGCGCAGGCGCTCGCTCAAAGTATCGAAATCGTAGTGGATTTCCCCGAAGATTTGGGTATCGGGGAGGAAGGTGGTGGTGCTGCCGGTCTCCTCGGCCTCGCCGATGACCTCAATCGGCCCCCTGGGGATGCCGCGGGCGTACTCCTGGTGGTGAACCTTGCCGTCGCGCTTGACGTCGACGGTGCACCACTCGGATAAGGCGTTAACCACCGAGGCGCCCACGCCGTGCAGGCCCCCGGAGACGGCGTAGGTCTTGCCGCCGAACTTGGCCCCGGCGTGGAGGACGGTCATCACCGTCTCCAGGGCGGATACCTTGGTGGCGGGGTGGATGTCCACCGGGATGCCGCGCCCGTTATCCACGACGGTGACCGAGTCATCCGCCTTCAAGGTCACGGTAATGCGGTCGCAGAAGCCGGCCATGGCCTCGTCGATGGAGTTATAGGCAATCTCGTAAACGAGGTGGTGCAGGCCGCGCTGGTCGGTACTGCCGATGTACATGCCGGGCCGCCGCCGCACCGCCTCGCGCCCGCCGAGTACCTGGATATCCTGGGCGGTGTACTCGCCGGGGCCGAGTTTTTTGGCCTTCTTGGGGGCGGTGGTATCTGGCATTAAGCGTCCTTCCTGGTTGGGGCGTTAGGAGAGGGCTGGATGCGACTGTTATCGGGGCCAACGGGGCAGCCGGTGCAGCCGGCGGCTACACGGTGAAGGGCTGGCGGGACGACCATAAATGCACACATATAGCCTAGTTTATTTTAGCACATTTTAGCTACAAATGGCAAGATGGAGGGGAGATAGGGGGTCAGGGAAGAGGCCGCGACCCTAGTAATAAATTTGTAATTTGACTTTTAATATCGGCGTTGTTATACTGCCAGCGGTGTAGCCGTTCTTCCCGCAAGGGCGCGCACCATTTTTCGGATGTATCATCTAATAAACGAAGGAGGATAAAGCTATGTCCGGAGACTTTGTAAACCTGCTCGCCGACCTGAAGGAGGACGAGGTCATCGCCCTCACCAAAAAGAGGATTGATTCCGGGGAAGACCCGATGAAAATCCTGGACGACTCCCGCGCGGGGATGGCCGTTGTGGGCAAGCGCTTCGCCGACGGCGAGTACTTCCTGCCGGAGCTGGTCTTTTCCGGCGAGCTTCTCAAGCAGATTACCGAGCTGGTCAAGCCCCACCTCTCCGATACCGCCACCAGCGCCAAGAAGCTGGGCAAGGTGGTCATCGGCACGGTGGCCGGGGACATCCACGATATCGGCCTCAACATCGTGGACTTCATGCTGGACGTCAACGGCTTCGAGGTTACCAACCTCGGCGTCGACGTCCCCGTGGAGAAGTTCATCCAGGCGATGAAGGACACCCAGGCCCCCATCCTCGGCCTGAGCGGCTTCCTCACCCCCGCCTTCGACGCCATGAAAGAGACCGTCGAGGCGCTGGAGAAGGCCGGCATGCGTAAGGGCATCAAAATCATGATTGGCGGCGGCCAGATGGATGACGAAGTCCGCAAGTACGCCAAGGCCGATGCCTTCGGCAAGGACGCCATGGCCGCGGTAGCGCTGGCCAAGCAGTGGATAGGGGCCAGCTAAAATGGCCAGGGAATGGGCGGAGCTATCTCCGGAAGAAAAAAGAGCCGAACGCTTCAAGCAATGGCTTTCGCCTCCGGGCGTAAAATTCTCCAGCCCAGAGGCGGAAAAGCTCTACAAAGAACGGGTGACCCGGTTCACCAGGGCCCTCACGCTTGAGGAGCCGGACCGGGTGCCGTGCATCCTGCCGGTGAGTAACTACCCCGCCTACTACGCCGGCTACGACCTGAAGACGGTCATGTACGACTACGACAAGCTGGCTGAGGCCTGGCTGAAATTCCTCCACGACTTTGACGCCGATACCTACATCCCCCCCGCCCTGGTTCCCCCGGGACGGGCGCTGGAGGCGGTGGACTACAAACTCTACAAGTGGCCCGGCCACGGCATCGCCGGCGATACCACCTCCTACCAGTGCGTCGAGTCCGAGTGGATGAAGCCCGACGAATACGACACCCTCATCGAAGACCCCTCCGACTTCTGGCTGCGCACCTACCTGCCGCGCATCTTCGGGGAGCTCAAGGGTTTCGGGCAGCTGATGTCCCTGAGGACTTTCGAGGAAATCGCCACCATGTCGTTCTTTCCTTTCGGCCTGCCCGACGTTCAGGCGGGCTTCAAGGCCCTCATGAAGGCGGGCGAGGAGACCCTGAAGTGGCTGGGGGTGGTCGGGGCGGTGTCCGCCCAGGGCACGGCGGCCGGCTTCCCCGGCGTCATGAGCGGCCTGGCTAAAGCCCCCTTCGATACCCTGGGCGACACGCTCCGGGGCACGCAGGGCATTATGATGGACATGTTCCAGCGGCCGGACAAGCTCCACGAGGCTATGAACCGCATCGCCCCCCTCGCCATCAGGACGGCCGTCGCCTCGGTGGCGCCCGGGGCGGCCCCCCTCATTATGATGCCGCTGCACAAGGGCGCCGACGGTTTCATGTCGGACAAGCAGTACCGCACCTTCTACTGGCCCAGCCTGAAGCGGGTAATCATGGCCATGGTCGACGAGGGCATTTTGCCCATCCTCTTCGCCGAAGGCGCCTACAACAAGCGCCTGGATATTATTAAGGAGCTCCCCAGGGGGGCGGCGGCCTGGTACTTTGACCAGACGGATATCTTTAAGGCCAAAGAGGTCCTCGGCGATACGGCCTGCATCATGGGCAACGTCCCCACCTCGCTGATGATGACGGGCACGCCTGCCGAGGTCAAGGAGCACTGTAAAAGGCTCATCGAGGGCTGCGGCAAGGGCGGCGGCTACGTCCTGGCCGGCGGCGCCAACATCGATAAGGGCAACCCGGATAACCTGCGCGCCATGATGGCGGCCGCTAAAGAGTACGGCGTATACAAATA
>Ga0307445_10000661_pt1 | contig 18982 bp, 15 predicted proteins | sample SalMarSW160330MG_FD_202147 | JGI IMG/M metagenome (GOLD analysis project Ga0307445, IMG submission 202147) | Salt marsh sediment microbial communities from the Plum Island Ecosystem LTER, Massachusetts, United States - SW1603-30 | ecosystem: Environmental > Aquatic > Marine > Intertidal zone >... | reverse complement strand
ATGGCGCAGCCGTTCATAAAGCCTCCTTGGGGGACATGGTGATTATTACCACTTTTATCCTTATGGATGATGAGGAGAGCAGTTTTTTTTGTCCGAAAGTTATTCTGGTTGATAAGAACAATAAGATAGCGTAAACCATATAATATTCGGCATGACTCATTAAAAAAAGGGTGCCCAAAAAGACCTTGACCAGGAATTGAGCATACTCCGAGATCTCATCGAAAAGGAAAATGATATGCTGCGCAGGATGATAAACTCGTTGGATGCCCTTGAAAAAAAGATGAAACGGCCGGGGAGAAAAGAAAAAGGACCTTGTCGAAAAAGAAAAGGATAGAAAAAGACTCATTGGGGAATATCTCTGTTCCTGATGAGGCCTATTATGGTGCGCAAACAGCAAGAGCTGTGGAAAATTTTCCGATCAGCGGTTATAAAAGCCATCCCACAATGGTGCGAGCCTTGATTTTGATAAAAAAGGCTGCGGCGCAGGAACAGCCTTCCACATGAATTGCAATGAGGTCCTGGCCAACCTTGCGGAAGAAATCTTGGGAGGCAAGAGGGGCCGCTATCAACTAATCCACCCGAATGATGATGTGAATATGGGACAGAGCACGAACGATGTTTTTCCCACAGCCATAAGAATTTCGGCCCTTTTTTTGATTGAAGATCTTGCCGATGCACTGAAAGATATGGAAATAGCTTTCTCGGTGAAGGCCGAAGAATTCGACGAGGTTTTAAAGTCTGGGAGGACTCATCTTCAAGATGCGGCCCCGATCCGCTTGGGCCAGGAATTCCGGGCTTATTTCTGCACGTTGTCCGGATGCAGGAAATTTCTCGAACATGCGACTCGGTCGCTTCTTGAATTAGGTATAGGAGGATCAGCTGTGGGAACCGGGATCAATACTCCATCTGGGTATGCTGGATACATGATAGACAATCTATCCCGGCTGACTGGATTCGAGTTTAAAGGTGCCCAAGACTTGAGGGAAGCCATGCAGAGCATGCGACCGATGGCTGAAGTCAGTGCAGCTCTCCGGAACATCGCATTGGAGATAAATCGCATTGCCAATGATCTCCGCCTGCTCTCTTCCGGACCTAAAACAGGTTTGGCAGAGATCGAGCTGCCGGCTGTCGCACCTGGTTCATCGATCATGCCGGGAAAGGTCAACCCTTCCATGCTCGAGATGATGAACATGGTGTGTTATCAGGTTATCGGATGTGACCTGACTGTAAGCGGGGCGGTTCAGGCCGGTCAATTGGAACTGAATGTGATGATGCCGGTAATCGCATTCAACCTTTGTTTTATGCTTGAGATCCTGACAAACGGATTGAAGCAGGCGACGGCACGTTGCATCCAAGGTATCCGACCGAACGTGGATAGATGCCAAGAATATGCAAAAAATAGCCTGGGGTTGGCTGCAGCTCTTACTCCCTACATCGGCTATTCTCGAGCTGCAGAGGTGGCCAAACAATCTCTGGCTCGAGGAAAATCTTTGATAGAAACTGTGGTGGAAATGGGTCTGTTGACAGAGGAAGAAATCCAAAAAATAATGGATCCGAAAAAAATGACAGAGCCGAATCTTTAGTTTATCTAGTGGCCCAGTTTTGCAGCTCTTCGTACTGGACCTCTCCGCAAAGAATATCGTTCGTCTCTGTATTCATGAAGGTGGGTGTGCGAAGTTGCCCGCCACATTTGGGTTCTATTTTGTTTCTGTACGACCTCATCAAATCGGCATTCTGATCATCGTGCCAGACTTCGAGCCTTTCGATTTTTATTCCCGTTTCTTTTTCGAGCCTATCCACAACAGGCATCATTACGATACAATGGGGGCATTCCCGTCCATGGAACATCAGCAGCTTATTCATATGATTTTCTCCTTATAAAGAGCCCGCACCAGCACTCTCCTTCTTTCTTGTTCTGATAGGTTTCGTGAATCCGGAAATTGCAGGGACACACGAGCTTTAGGTCTTCTTCGAAATTTTTTGCGATCAAGCGGCAGGGGCAGTATTTCATCCCATGATTATTCTCGTTGTTAAAAATCCCTTCTAAAAGTGTTTTCACTTTGTTTTTATCAGGATTGACTTGGAATTCGTTTCCTACCACGAATCTATCGATGGCATTGCGGAATTCGATTGTGTCCATCTTGGATTCGGTCATGCCAAAAATTTTTTGTGCTTCTGCCGAAGAAATTTCCACATAGGCGTTCAAGACCTTGCAGGTTGGGCATAATTCTGGGGGATGGATCCCGAAATGAACATCATTGCAGACATGGCACCGCCAAAATTTTCTCACTTTACTGTTTCCTGTTCCAGTTCTGATTTTCCTATGCCGTTATATCCGCTTTTTTCGAAAACATCTCTCCTTTTCATCATTCCTCCTTTATTCCATAAAGATTGAATGAAAATCGAGGTTATTTTAGACGAAAAAAGCCTGTGTGTCAATTTATTCTATAAAAATAGTAGGGATTGAGTTTATAGGGTCTTCAGATACGCGATGAGGTCTGCCAATTCCTGCTCCGTTAATTTGGTGAATGCCGGCATGACCAGCGCGGGTTGGAGGAGTTGTCGCTTGACGTTTTCAACGTTTGCAGGCCGACCACTGTGAGGCAATTCTTCCATATCGAACAAACCTTTAAGCCCTGGGCCGAGTTTTTTATCTTCAGAATCGGGGTAGTGGCAGGAGAGGCATTTGGCGTTGAAAAAAGAAGCTCCTTTTTCCGCATTCCCGATGATTTTAGAGAAGACGATCTCGGCTTTTTGTGAAGGCGATGGGTCTGTTTTCAATGATATAACGGAATAGTATCCTGCCGAGATGCTGAACACGACAAAGGCAAAACCGAAGACCAGTAGCCCCATGACAGGTGCAAATTGAAGGAATTGTCTATAGAATTTAACTATAGCCACTTTGAGCAGGAATACAGCTGTGAGTCCCAATGCCAATACGGCATGGAAAACGGCCCTTACAGAAGCTTGATCCCCGATTTTGACCAAATGCTTCATTCCCAAAAAAAGAAGAGGAAGAAGAAACATCAGGAAAAGCCGACCGGAGATTTTGTGAATGTTCAGTAATGTTTTGGGGCTGACTTTTTTCTCGGCTTTTCCCATCATCGTGAGCATGCTTGTGACAGCGAACACAGCAGAGGCTAGGAAAAACAAGGCTAGAATTGATTTTAGCAGGAAAAAAGACATGAGATTTTCTCCAGGGATTATTCAGCTGCCCCTATGACACAATAATACAGCTTATCCAGGTCGAATTCTGCCACTAGAGGGCAGGCGCCGCACAAACATCCATTCCTCGAGACTTCGCATGCGCTCTTTTCCCTTGCACAGTATAAAATTTCATCGTTATTTTTCATGCAATCGTCATAAGATGGGCAACCCTTGCAAATGCATTGAATGGAATTCTCTTTTGTATCGGGAACTTTTGCCAATTTAGCCTCCTTTTTTTTTCGAAAACGAGAAATTACAGTATAAATTTGCTTTCATTCTGTCAAGCTTTCCTCAAATGTTGTAAGCAAATCTATTTCTGTGATACTAAGGCTTTGTATTAGTTTTTAGGAATGGTCTTGCTCCCGTGAAGATTTTTTACGCCATTCCCTCACCGCTTTTCTCGGCGGCTGTGGAACTCCGCACGTTAACTCCCAATCTCTGCAGCTTAGCCTTTGTTCCCACGATTGCTCGGCACTCCAATCCTTTAGAAAAGTCGTGCTCAATACATCCTCGCCTACAATATGGAGAAAATCCCATATTGTTTCCCTCGAAAAGCGGATTGTAACGGCTAAATCTTCAATGGTCGCTTCAACCATCCCCAAAAACCTCAATTTATCACAGAAATAGAGCTGCTTCCTAAAATGTTCTACCGGCGGACAGCGTTGATGTATAAATCAGGATCGACCATAACCTCGACGATCGCGGGTTCGGGTGAGCTTAGCGCTTGAGCTATGGCTGTATCGAGCTCCTCAGGATCAGATACCCGGACTCCCAGACCACCAGAAGAATGGGCCATTTCCGCTATGTTTGGATTGGTGAAACTTACCCTGTATTCGGGATATCCGTAGCCCTCTTGTTCTTTTTTGATATTTTTCAGTTTGCCATCGTTGAACACAATGACCGTGATGGGAAGATGATTGAACACGGCCGTCATAAATTCCATGCCTACCATCCCGAATCCGCCATCACCGGTGATAGCGATAACTTGCCTATCAGGTTGAGCAAACTGGCAGGCGATCGACGCAGGAATGCTAAATCCCATCCCAGCCATGTTGGCACACAAAAAAGTCTGATGTTTTTCGCAAACGAAGCGTTTGTAAAACCAGTAGGTATGATCTCCCACATCCGAACAAATGATGGCATTTTCCGCAGCTCTTTTTTTCAAGGTCTGGATCACGGCTCCAGGATGGATAGGCTTCTGCTTCCTTCGGGTGTCCTTTTCGAGCAAATCTTTGTATTGTTTATGAGCAGACCGGATGGACGCAAGAAATTCAGTATCTATATCTTTGGGTTCTGCAACATCGTTCAGCATTTCTATGACGCGTTGGGCATCTCCCACGATCCCGATTTTCACTGGAAATGTTTTGCCCACCCGGGTTGCATCGATGTCCACTTGTATCACATCGACATTCGGCACGAGGTTTCGCTGCCTGAAACCGCTTCCCAAAATGATGATCAAATCTGATTGAGCCACGATCTTGGGAGCAAATCGGTTGCCGATCGATCCCAAAACGCCGAGGACGAGCTCGTCCGATTCCGGGACGATCCCTTTAGCCCTGGATGTGGTGGCGATCGGGGCCCCGATATGCCGGGCCAACTCAAGCAGTTCAGGTCCGCTATGGCGTGCGCCCCAACCTGCAAACAGCAAGGGACGTTTACTCTTGGCGATTAATTTAGCAGCTTCCTCGACCGCGTTTCCCGGTCGAAGGTCGGGCTTGAAAAGATGGGCCTGAGGAGACCAGATAGACTCATCCAGAGGTTCTGTTAAGACATCTGTCGGTAGACTCAAAGCCGAAGGGCCAGAAAAGGAATAGGCTTTTTTGATCGCAAGATTGACGACCTTCAGAACTTGACCGGCTGCACTGATCTGTTCAGCGTATACACAGAAGGTCTTGAAGATATCCACTTCTGCGATCTCCTGCAAGGATTCGCTCCCCAGGAAGATCTCCGGCACCTGGCCGAGCAGAGCGAGAACAGGGGCCCTGTCCGTGGAAGCGTCTAAGATTCCTGTGATCAGGTTCGTTGCCCCCGGACCGGCGATGGACATACATACGCCGATCTCCCCTGTGAGTTTGGCGTGGGCTGAAGCCATAAAGGCGGCGGACTGTTCATGTCGAGTAAGCACCAAATCGATTTGAGCGTTCTTGCGGATGGCATCTGTCAAGGGGAGGTTGGAATCTCCTGGAATCCCATATACCCTCTTTACTCCATAGGCGACAAGCTGTTCCACGATTTTTTCTGCCACATTTGTTTTTCCCTGTTTGGTAACGTCCTCACCTTCGATGACCTTGAAGGCTGATTTTGGTGCCCCGCACTGCGGGCAAGTCCAATCCGCGGGTAATTTCTCGAACAGAATTGCTTCCTTGTTTTCGTCATAAATATAGCCGCACACCGTGCATTTCCATTTTTTCATATCATTCTCCCCCATGTCTTTTTGGACAAAAATTCACTCCTCAACAAATGGCATATTTATTTTGAAAAGTTCAGGCTAGTCGAGATAATAATTCGGGGCTTCTTTTGTGATGACGACATCGTGGACATGGCTTTCCTTCATGCCCGATGCTGTCACCTTTATGAATTTGGCCCTTTCTTGGAGTTCAGGAATAGTCCCGCATCCAGCATAACCCATTCCCGATTTGAGACCCCCCACCATCATTTCTATGATATGAAAGGCACTGCCTTTGATCGGCACTCTGCCCTCGATCCCTTCCGGAACGAGCTTGCTGACACTCTGGACTGTCTCCTGGAAATACCTGTCGCGGCTCCCTTCACGCATGGCTTCGATCGATCCCATCCCTCTGTAGGTTTTGTACGAACGCCCTTGGAAAATGACAACCTCCCCTGGAGATTCATCGGTGCCGGCTAGGAGGTTTCCCAGCATAACAGAGCTTGCACCGGCGGCGATGGCCTTGGTGATGTCCCCTGAGAATTTGATCCCGCCGTCAGCGATAAGAGGGATATCTTTTTCTCTTGTCACACGAAAAACATCGGAGATGGCTGTGATCTGGGGAATGCCAGCTCCTGAGATGATTCGGGTGGTACAGATCGAACCAGGGCCTACCCCGACTTTCACCGCATCGACGCCGAGAGCGATAAGTTCTTTTGCTGCCTCGGATGTCCCGATGTTCCCGGCGATCAGTTCCTGGTCCGGCATCTCTTTTTTTATCAGTTTGACTGTATCCATGACTTTCTGGGAATGGCCATGTGCCGTATCGACCACCAGCACATCTGCCTTTGCTTGAACCAGGGCTCTTGCCCGTTCCAGGGTTTCCTCACTTACTCCGATGGCTGCCCCCACTCTCAGCCGGCCAAAATCGTCCTTGCAAGCCTCGGGATATTGGATCCTTTTCAGGATATCTTTATAGGTGATCAAACCTTTGAGATGATAATTTTCATCCACCATCATAAGTTTTTCGATTTTGTGTTTGTGGAAAAGTTTCTCCGCATCTTTCAAGGAAGTCCCTAAAGGAACGGTGACCAAATCCCTTGTCATCACCTTGTCAATTTGCAGATTGAGACGCGTTTCGAAACGGATATCGCGATTGGTTAAAATCCCGACTAGTTTGTTGTTCTCATCCGTGATGGGAAGGCCGGATATCCTGTATTTTTTCATCACTTCTTTGGCCTCGAAAATTTTATTCTGAGGCCTCATGGTGATAGGATCCACGATCATGCCGCTCTCGTGTCGTTTGACTTTGTCCACTTCCTCTGCCTGTATTTCTATGGACATATTTCTGTGGATGATGCCGATTCCTCCCTTTTGCGCCAGCGCAATTGCCATTCTTGAATCCGTGACTGTATCCATGGCAGAGCTGATGATGGGGATGGGAAGGGGGATGTTGCGGGTGAGCTTTGTCGAGACATTAGCTTTTGCGGGCAATATATCGGACTTGGCCGGAAGGATCAGCACGTCGTCGAATGTGAGCCCCTCTTTTATTTTGTCATGCAGCATTTGTCCCTCCCTATCTCTTCTTTTTTTTCTTTTTCCTCTTCTTAGGGATGACCGATCTCGCCTTCCGGGATGGTTGGACTTGACTCCCTCCTGATGCTCGCTGGTAGTACAGCGGTTGTTCTTTTCTTTCCGGCATTTCTTGTTCAACCACCGGTTGAATCAGGAATAGGTAGCGCAAGGTCTCATCCTCGATCCTGTCCATCATCGCCTGGAACATATCATAGCTTTCCCTCTTGTACTCGACGAGAGGATCTCTTTGGCCATATCCTCGGAGTCCGATTCCTTCCTTGAGGTAGTCCATCCCCAACAGATGGTCTTTCCATTGGGAGTCGATGATCTGGAGCATGATGACCCGTTCAAACTCTCTCATCCTTTCTGAACCCAGTTGGGATTCCTTTTGCGCATAGCTCTGATTGAGCGTCTGGAGGACTTTTTCTCTCAGTTCTTCAAAGTTGATGGTGTCCCAGTCGATGCCCCAGTCAGATACATCCACCCCGAACTGTGCACCTATGGCTTTACGGAACGCTTCGATTTCCCATTCGTCTGGAGATTTATCCTTTGGCGTTTCCGTTTCCATCACCCAATCGACGATGGTGGTGATCAATCCTAAAATATGCTCTTGGAGGTTTTTGCCTTTGAGGATTTCTCTCCTCAGGCTGTAAATGCTTTCCCTCTGCTTGTTCATCACATCGTCGTATTCCAAGAGGTGCTTCCGTATGGTAAAATTTTGTCCCTCGACCTGTTTTTGGGCTCTCTCGATGGCCTTGGATACTAAATTGTGTTCGATCGGTGTCCCTTCTTCCATGCCGATCCGAGTCATCAAGCCCGAGATCCTCTCACTGCCGAATATGCGCATCAGGTCATCTTCGAGGGAAAGGTAAAATCGGGACGATCCGGGATCACCCTGTCTGCCAGCCCTTCCTCTCAATTGATTATCGATCCTTCGGGCCTCGTGTCTTTCCGTCCCTATGATATGAAGACCGCCTAGATCGAGGACTTTTTTTTGTTCGATATCCGTGATCTTTTTTGTATCGGCGAGGGCTCGTTCGAATTCCTCTTGGTGATTCTCCTCCAGGTCCACCCCTTTTTTCGCAAACTCTTCCCGTGTCAGGTATTCAGGATTGCCTCCCAGCAGGATATCGACTCCTCTGCCCGCCATGTTAGTGGCCAGGGTCACAGCTCCGACACGCCCGGCCTGAGCGATGATCTTGGCTTCGGATTCGTGGTATTTGGCGTTGAGGACAACGTGGTTCGTACCTTTTTTCCTCAATTGTGTGCTCAGGTGTTCGGAGTTTTCGATGGATATGGTTCCGACGAGCACTGGCCGGCCTTTTTTGTTGTTTTCGATGATTTCCTCGCAGGCGGCATCCCATTTTTCCTTTGCTGTCCGGTAGACCAAATCCGGGTATTCATGCCGGATAAGGATTTTGTTGGTGGGAACTTCCACAACATCCAGGTCATAAATGGACTGAAACTCTGTGGCTTCTGTGACTGCAGTTCCCGTCATCCCGGAGAGTTTATCGTACATCCGGAAATAGTTTTGGAATGTGACAGTGGCGAGAGTTTGGTATTCTTCTTCTATGCGAACTTTTTCTTTCGCTTCCAGGGCTTGATGAAGTCCGTCGCTGTACCGTCTTCCTGGCATCAGGCGACCTGTGAATTCGTCCACGATGATGACTTTTCCATCTTTGATCATGTAATCGACGTCTTTTCTGAACAGATAATGAGCCTTCAGAGCTTGGTTTATGGCGTGGATCGTGTCCATATGCGTGAGATCGTACAGATTCCCGACATTCAAGAATTTTTCTGCCTGAGCAACTCCTTCTTCGTTCAAGGCCACCGTCCTCGATTTCTCATCCACAATAAAATGCTGCTCTTTTTTGAGACGCCTAATGAGATTGTCCACCTTGTAATAAATGGCTGTGGATTCTTCTGTGGGTCCGGATATGATGAGTGGCGTTCTAGCTTCATCGATGAGGATGCTGTCCACTTCGTCGACGATGGCGAAGTTGTGTTCTTTTTGTACGATGTCTGCCCACCGGAATTTCATGTTATCCCGGAGATAATCGAATCCGAATTCATTGTTCGTTCCGTATGTGATGTCACTTCGGTAGGCTTCAAGTCTTTCATAATCCGGCATTTCGTGTTGAATGGTCCCCACTTTGAGGCCTAGGAATTTAAAAATAGGGCCCATCCATTCCGTGTCTCTTTTTGCTAAGTAATCATTCACAGTGACGATATGGACACCTTTTTCGGACAAAGCATTGAGATAGGCAGGCAGAGTTGCCACCAGTGTTTTTCCCTCTCCTGTTTTCATCTCCGCTATTTTCCCCTGGTGTAGAACGACCCCGCCTATCAATTGGACATCAAAAGGACGCATGTTCACTGTTCTTCGAGCTACTTCACGGACAACAGCAAAGGCCTCGAAGAGAATATCGCCCAGAGTTGCTCCCTGGTTCAGCTTTTCTTTGAATTCCTTCGTTTTGATCTGGAGCTGGCTGTCGGAGAGTTTCTGGATAGAGGATTCCAGTTCGCAGATTGCCGTAGCGTATGGCTGAAGTTGTTTAAGATCTCTTTCGTTTTTGGTCCCGAAAATTTTTTGAATCAGCCACTTAAACATTTGACACATTTTGACAGAATCCCCATTTGTTGTCAATCAATTGGAAAAAGGGAACATCCCCTTTGTCCCCCGGAAGCATCCTTATTTCCGTGATATCAGGAGGCTTTATACAGGCTTTTGGGAATGGTTTTGCTCTCGTGAAGATTTTTGACGCCATTCCCTCACCGCTCTTCTCGGCGGCTGCGGAACTCCGCGCATTAACTCTCGACCAATGTCACTCTAGCCTCTATTCCCCCGACAGTCCGGATCTCTCATCCTTTAGCAAAGTCGTACTCAATACATCCTCGCCGTCTGACTTTGTCAGATACCCTCGAAGAGTGGTTCGTGAAGGCTAAATCTTCAATGGTCGCTTCAGCCATCCCCAAAAGCGCAATTTATCACGGGAATAAGGATGCTTACTTTGTCCCTAAAGGATTTGCTTTTTTCGCAAGATTTCATTATCATTTTCTGTAATATTTTCACTCACTTACAACAAGGACAATCTAATAAAATGATAAACTTAACCCAAGCGCCCTATGATAAGCAGCTGAGGATCGTGGAAATACAAGGGGGACATGGTGTTCGCCGTCGTCTTTTATCGCTCGGATTTCATAAGAATCACATCATCGAATTGGACTCTCGTAGCATCTTGAAAGGTCCCATCCTTGTTCGAGACTTGAGCTCGGATACATCAGTTGCCCTGGGTCGGGGGATCGCTCAAAAAATTATGGTCGAGATCATTGGCGAAAAAGAATAATTTCCCGGATATCGTTTTTATTGGCCAGCCGAACTCCGGCAAGAGCACGCTCTTCAACGCGATTGCGGGTTATAAGGCGGAGACGTCCAATTTTGCCGGGACAACTGTCGAGCACGCTCACAGCAAGGTCAGTTTTAAAGGAAATCTATTAAATATCATCGACCTCCCAGGCACCTATTCCTTGAATCCATCCGACGAGGTAGAAAAAGTAGCCCTAAGACACCTGTTTGTCGAGAAGCCTGACTTGGTTGTCAATGTGATAGATGCATCCATCTTAGGTCGAAGTTTGGAAATGACGTTGGAGCTTATCGAGTTGGGATATCCTTTGGTCGTGGCTTTGAACATGGTCGATCTGGCCGAAAAAAAGGGGATCGAGGTCGACATCGAGAAATTGGAAAGCCTTTTAGGTGTTCCCGTTATCCCCACGATTGCCACCCGGGGTCGCGGAATAAAGGAGCTCCTCGATGCAGTCTTGACCGTTCTGCACGAGAATAAAAGACCCAAGCCGATAAATTGGTCCAAAGATGTGGAAGATAATATTGTTGAATTGGAAAAACTGATCCCAGCCGATTTTCCGATCGTGGCGAACAAAAGATTCACCGCCGTCAAAATGATCGAAACGGAGAGGTTGGTATTTAACAAAATGCTTATGGAGATCAATCCTTCACTGAAGAAGAGCCTCGATGAAGTCCGAGGAGAGCTGGAGGCGCGGCACAATACTCCTGCGTATGAAGTGATTGCAGCGGAAAGGCACCATCTTGCTTTCAAAATTTTCGAAGAGAGCTGCCAGGTCACAAGAAGAAAAAAGATCGGCTGGCAAAAAAGGGCAGATGACATCATCATGCATCCGCTTTTGGGCTATGTCATCCTGCTCGGGGTTTTTCTCGCTTTTTTCGTCGTCATTTTTAAAGTCGGGAATCCTTTGGAAGAACTTCTTCTGGGCCCGTTGAATGGCCTGAAAGAATATCTCGCTGTTCACCTGGGAAATGGACTTTTGTTTCATTTGAGTGAAGGACTGATTCAGGGAATCGGCGGAGGGGCGGCGATCGTGTTGCCCTATTTTGTTCCTCTCCTTTTCATGATGTCATTGCTGGAGGATATCGGCTACCTGGCCAGAGCGAGCTTTTTGATGGATACGTTCATGCACCGGATCGGGCTTCACGGGAATTCTGTTTCCCCGTTCATCTTGGGTTTTGGCTGCAATGTCCCTGCTGTCATCTCAACGAGAATCTTGGGATCCCGCAGAGATAGGATCATCACGACGCTGCTCATTCCCTTCGTTCCGTGTTCAGCACGGACCACCATAATCCTGGCCTTGATCGCTTTTTATCTGGGACCGTTCTGGGCCCTTGGATTTTATGTTTTCAACATTTTTCTGCTGGGTGTATTGGGCCGGATCCTCAGCTTCTTTTTCAAGGAGCCTTCCCCGGGATTAATCCTGGAAATTCCATCATTAAAACTGCCTTCTTTGAAAAACATGGCCAGGAAGACTTTTATTCATTTGAAAGCCTTCATAAAGTTTGCGTGGCCGATCCTGATTGCAGGCAGCGTCGTTCTTGCTATTATGCAATATTTTCAACTGGACAAATATGTCAATATTGCACTCTCTCCCCTGGTCGAGAAGGCCTTGGGATTGCCCCAAGAATTGGGTGTCACGCTCGTTTTCGGATTTCTCAGGAAGGAGCTCTCTCTGGTCATGATGCTCCAGGCTTTGGGCGTCGACTACCACTATCTAATGAATGCCATAACTTACCAGCAAATGGTCATCTTTGTGGTGTTCATAAGTTTTTTTATTCCCTGCCTTTCAACCGTTGCCATCATCTGGAAAGAGATCGGACGAAAGATCGCATTGCTGTCAGTTGCCCTGAATACGGCTGTCGCTGTTGTGATCAGCCTCGTGATAAGATTGATCCTGAAACTTTAGTCCTTTTTCGATTCGGTTTTTTCGAGTACGACATAAGCGATGGCATAGTCCTGAAGATGTGAAAGGGATACATAAGCTCTATCGAAAGAAAAAGTTTCTCTGTCATTTAGTTCCAATTCTGGCTTTCCTGAGGAAAGATTGACGATCCCCACATCTGTCCATTTGATTTTTTTCCCTATTGCTTTGAAGAAGGCTTCCTTCGCGGCGAACCGGGCGGCCAGATGTTGGAATTGGTTCTTTTTACCTTCGCTATACTTGATTTCTTTGTCGGTGAAGACTCTTCTTAGGAAACGGGGACTTTTTTCAACCAATTTTTTTATCCGAGCCACTTCGATGATATCCACGCCGATCCCGGCAATCATGTCAACACTCCTGTTTCTCCTCCATGGTATGCCAAAATTCCCAAAAACACAAAGATCCTGTGAACATCTCAATTTCTTCAATGTGCTGCTAACAATCAGACGAGCTGAACGTCAGCCCGCGGATTTTCCCCAGCGAGAAAAATCCACTTATTCCTCGGCTCGCTCTCCTTACCTGCCAGTAAAGCTTGCTTTCATGCCCGCTCGCCTCCGGATGGCTTCCTCTCAGCTCCCCTGATTTTTATGATATGGAATGATCGCTAATTTGATTAAGCTATCTGAGTTTTTCGAGGATCTTGGTCGCGACCTTTTTTCCGACAATTTTTGCCAGCTCATCGCTCGAAGATTTTTTTATCTCTTCAAGACTTTTGAATTTGCTGAAGATCAGAGATTTCCTTTTTGGACCCAATCCCGCAATCCCATCCAGTTCGGATTCGAAACTTCGTTCTTTTCTTTTTTTCCTGTGGTAGGTAATAGCAAAACGGTGGGCCTCATCTCGAATATGTTGGAGGAGCTTCAGAACCGGTGATGTTCCCTCCAACTTGAGGCCCTGTGTGTGGGAAGGGGAGAAAATGATCTCCTCTCTTTTAGCTAAGGTTACGACAGGCAAGCATTCCAACCCCATCGTTTTCAGAGTTTTTCTTGCCGCACTGAGCTGTCCTTTACCACCATCGACGAAAATTAAATCTGGAAGGGCCTTTTTTTCCCGTATCAATCTAGTGTATCTCCTTCCGATGATCTCTTGAAGGCTTGCCACATCATCCGGTCCTTTCACTGTTTTGATCTTGTATTTTCTGTATTCCTGTTTGCGAGGACGCCCCTGTTCGAAGACCACGACCGACCCTACCGATTCTTCCCCTCCTGTGTTAGAAATATCGAAGCCCTCGATACGGAGAGGTATTCTCTCGAGATCCAAAATCTTTTTTACTTCCTTAAGCGGGAATAGCTTTTGGCTTATTTCCTGCAGGATGATCTCCGCGTTCCTGTCGGCCAGTTCCACCAGCTTTTTGTTTTTCCCCTTATGGGGGATTACAAGTTTGACACTTTTTCCAGCCAGATGAGAAATCTCATCTTGTAATTTTTTCTTTTGGGTCGGTTGAAAAGAAAGCAGGATCTTGTCCGGCCAATTTTTGCGGCCTTGGTAGAATTGGCTTAGATGAAAGGGCAATGAATCAGTGGGGGCCATTTTATCATTTTTTTCTAACGAGATACTCTCGGATTCACTCACCTTTCCCTTCCGCATCATGAAAACATATAAAGCGGCGCTGTTTTTGTGTTGGGCGAATCCGATGATGTCTTTGTTATCCAGGCCCACAGAGATCATTTTTGGTTTTTCTTTGATGTTTTCCAATGTGAAGATGAGGTCTCTCCATTGGGCGGCCTGTTCGAATTCTTGTCGTTCTGCGGCTTTGTTCATTTTCTCTCTGGAAATCTTCAATAATTTTTCGACTTTGCCTTCCATGAAAAGCCGCGTATTTTTTACATTCTCTTTGTAATCGGATTCACTGATAAGCTCGGTGCAGGGAGCCGAGCAGAGCTTCAAGTCATGCTCTAAACAGGGACGCATCCGTTTTCCCGGGATCTTTTCTGTGCATGTCCGGATCCCAAAAAATTTGGATATGATATGGATGGTCTGTCTGGCTTGATGGGCAGGGGAGAAGGGACCAAAATATTTAGATCCGTCGGACTCGACTCGGCGTGTCAGATAAATCCCTGGATAAAGGTCTTGGAGGGTTAGTTTCAAATAGGGAAAACTCTTGTCATCTTTGAGTCGCAGATTGAACTTGGGTTGATATTGTTGCACAAAGTTGTTTTCCAAAAAACTTGCTTCTTTTTCTGATCCGGTGAGGATATATTCAATATTTCTTGTTTCTCGCAGGAGGTTGTTGATTTTGGCATCCTTAGAGGGGATGAAATAGGATTTGACCCGGTCCCTCAGCGAACGGGCCTTGCCGATATAGATGATGTTTTGAGATCTGTCCCTAAAAAAATAGATACCTGGCTTTTTAGGAAAAGTATCGAGCTTGGCTTTCAGGGAATTCTTTATTTTATCCGACAAGTTCCAATTCTCTCTTTTTCAGTTTTTTGAGTTCATCCCTCATCAAAGCTGCTTTTTCGAATTCAAGGTTGCGGACAGCTTCTTTCATCGATTTTTCAAGATGTTCCATCCTTTTTTTTCTTATTTCTGGAGAGAGATAGATATCTTTGTCTTCGGATATCTTTAAATAGTCAAAATAATCCCTTTCGTAAACACTGGTCAAGACCTCATCGATCCGCTTTGTGATGGATTGGGGAGTGATGCTGTTTTGTTTATTGTATTCCTTTTGCAGTGTTCTCCTTCTGTCAGTCTCACTCATGGCTTCTTTAATGGATCCGGTGATGATGTCGGCATACAGAATGACTGTGCCATCCACATTCCTGGCCGCTCTCCCGAAGGTCTGGATCAAAGAAGTCGTTGACCGGAGAAATCCTTCTTTGTCAGCATCCAGAATAGCGACCAGGGAAACCTCTGGGAGATCCAATCCCTCTCTCAATAGGTTAATCCCGATGAGAGCATCGAATTTCCCCTTTCTCAAGTCTCGGAGTATCTGCACCCGCTCGAGCGTTTTAATGTCAGAATGAAGATAACGGACATTGAGGCCGAGGTCGTGGTAGTACCTGGTCAGATTTTCTGCCATTTTTTTCGTCAGGGTGGTCACCAGCGTTCGTTCCTGCCTTTTAGCTCTTTTTTCGATTTCTCCCATCAGGTCATCCACTTGTCCTTTGATAGGACGGACATCTACCTTGGGATCGATGAGACCGGTTGGCCTGATTATCTGTTCAACCACTTTGTGACCTGTTTTGTTGAGCTCGTATGTTCCTGGAGTAGCAGAAACATACAGGACTTGATTCATTCTTTCTTCGAACTCGGCAAAATTCAACGGCCGGTTGTCCAGTGCCGAAGGCAGACGAAAACCATGCTCGATCAGGGTTTGCTTCCGGGAACGATCCCCGTGGTACATTCCCCCGATCTGGGGAACTGTCACATGGGATTCATCGATGATGATCAGAAAATCTTCCGGGAAGTAATCCAGCAATGTATAGGGCGGTTGCCCAGGTTCTCTCCGGCTCAAATACAAGGAGTAATTTTCAATTCCGGGACACCATCCGAGTTCTCTCAATAACTCTAAGTCATACAGCGTTTTTTCCTCGATCCTGTTGGCCTCGATGATTTTTCCTTGATTCTGGAAAAAATCCGTTCTCTGTTTCATTTCTATTTCTATGTTTTCGATGGCAAAATCGAGGATGTCGCGTGGAGTCGAAAAAAAAGTCCTCGGGAAAATGAGGATTTTTTCGAAGTTTTCCTGAATCGTCCCAAGAAGGGGATCTATGGATGAAATGTTTGTGATTCTCTCATCGCCCAATTCGATCCGGTATGCAAAATCCTCATAGGAAGGAAAAACCTCGATAATGTCCCCTCTCACGCGAAAGGATCCTCTTTGAAAATTCGATTCCTGTCTTTCGTATTGAATATCGACGAGGTTTTTGAGGATTTTTTTTCTCGAGATGGATTGATCCTTCTCCAACAAGAAACGCATAGAAAAATAGGTCTCTGGAGATCCAATCCCGTAGATACAGGAAACAGAGGCGACGATGATGACATCCCTTCTCTGGAAGAGAGAATTGGTAGCGCAGAGCCTCAGCCGGTCTATCTCGTCATTTATCGTGGCTTCCTTTGCGATATACGTGTTACTGGCCGGGATAAAGGCCTCGGGTTGGTAGTAATCATAATAACTGACAAAATATTCGACAGCATTCCCGGGAAAATAATTCCTGAACTCCTGATAGAGCTGGGCAGCCAATGTTTTGTTGTGGGAGATGACGAGGACCGGCCTGCTTGCCGTTTTTATGATATTGGCCACAGTGAAGGTTTTTCCCGAGCCTGTTACTCCCATCAAGACCTGGTGTTTTGTTCCTTTATTCAGGCCTTCTGCGAGATGGGCTATCGCACTGATCTGGTCCCCTTTGGGAGCATAATCTGATCGCAGGCTGAAATGCTTCATCAGAGCCATTATAACAGAAAAAGATGAATGAATTTCCTCCCGAAGGGTAGTTGACAAGCCTCAGGCTCGAATATATGCTAGGGACAAAAGGAGGTATCATGAAAAGATCCTTTACTTTGATCGCATTTGTTTCGCTCGTTATTTGGCTGAGTTCATGTGCTCCCACAGCCACGGTCACCTCCACAGGAGGCCCCTCGATAGCTCAGGCTCAAGCTGAACGTTATGACGGCCCCAAAGCCAGGCTCGCTGTCGGAGAGTTCCAGGATAAGACAGCCAAAGGCGGATGGACCGGAGGATGGGTTGGCATGTTTGGTCTCCAATGGCGCGAAATCGGAGAAGGCATGAGAGACATGCTTAGCACAGCATTATTCAACAGCAATCGGTACATCGTCCTCGAGAGAGAACAGCTTGGTGAGGTGTTGGCAGAGCAAGATCTTGGTGCATCAGGAAGAGTAAAACAGGGAACGGAAGCTCCCGTTGGAGAGGTTTACGGAGCGGAGTTGATGATCACCGCCGCTGTGACGGAGTTTAAAGGAAGCGCAAAGGGTGTAGGAGGAGGAACGAGAGTATTGGGCATCAATGTCGGCGGAGGGGTGAAAAAAGGGCATGTTGCCATCGATATCCGCGTCATCGATACCAAGACCTCTCAGATCGTCGCTGCTACCAGCGTTGTGGGTGAGTCCACCAGTTTTGGCGTTGCGGGATCCACATGGGTAGGCGGAAGTCTGCCGGTCTCATTAGGCGGATTCAACAATACTCCGGTCGAAAAAGCCATCCGCGTATGCATTCAAAAGGCTGTCGAATATATCGTGAGCCAGACGCCTGCAGATTACTACCGCCACAAATAAATTCCCTGTAGTATTTACGAATTATTAGCCAGAGGGGAGCATCTTGACTGAGCCTTTGAACTTGGCTCCCTCTTGGATGGCGATTTGAGGGGCGGATAGATCGCCGGTTAATCTCGCCTCTTTTCCGACCAGGATCTTTCCCGAAGCCGTGACATTGCCTATGACTTTTCCGAATATCGTGATATTTTTTCCTTGGATTTCCGCTTCGACTTTTGCCTCTTTTTCGATATGGATGTCATGGTCTCCTGAGTCGATTTTTCCCTGAAGATGGCCTTGAATGATCACATCTTCATCACATTTCCATTCGCCTTTCAGTGTCGATGTTGATCCTAATTTTGAAGAGGGGAGTAGAAGCCGTTTTTCATGGGGATCCTCTGCGGCGTTGGTTTCTTTCTCCATATCGGACATCGTGTGCCGATTATATGGAGCACGGGAAATCCTGTCAATAGGCTTTGTCTTCTGCCTTGACTTTGCCTTTGAACACCTTGAAGAGATAAATCGTGTAGCCGATGACGATGGGCATACCGATAACCGCGATAATCAACATCACTTTCAAGGTGAGTTCGCTGGAGGAGGAGTTATGTATGGTCAGGCTCATTGTGGGATCGTTGCTGGCTTTGACGAGATTGGGAAAATGAACAGTACCTGCAATGCCCCACAATCCGCCGAAGGCTAAGGAGGAAAAGAGGAAGGCTCGTCCGTCTTTATGCTTATACAGAGCGCTTTTCATCAGTAGAAGGCAAACCACGACTACAGCGGTGAATACCCAGGAGAGCCATTTCTGGGCGGCTTCAGGAATGATGGCGATCGATATACCGAGTGATATCACCAGCAGGATAGCGTATTTTATCCACAATTTTTTGGCGATATTCCTCGCTCTTGTCTGAATGTCTCCTTCGGTTTTCATCGCAGCATAGGTGGCTCCTTGAAGAAGGATGGCGACTAAACCTAAAAGCCCGATCAAAAGCGGGAAAGGGCGCAGAAGCGTGAAAAAGTTCCCGGCATAATCCATATCAGCACGAAGAGGGACTCCCAGGATCACGTTTCCCAGAGCGACGCCATACAGCAGGGAGGGGAGGAAACTGCTGATAAAAAAAGCTCCATCCCAAAATTTTTGTCTCTTCAGGTCATGGGCTCGGAATTCGAGCGAGACGGCGCGGAAAATAAGCGAGAAAAGGACCAGCATCAATGCCAGATAAAATCCGCTGAAAACTGTGGCGTATGTGTGCGGAAAGGCTGCAAATAGCGCTCCTCCTGCTGTCAGCAACCAGACCTCGTTTCCGTCCCAAAAAG